>Ga0105349_10000720_pt1 | contig 13396 bp, 12 predicted proteins | sample EN1Hudseemescosm_FD_83661 | JGI IMG/M metagenome (GOLD analysis project Ga0105349, IMG submission 83661) | Methane-oxidizing microbial communities from mesocosms in the Hudson Canyon - EN1B Hudson Canyon | ecosystem: Environmental > Aquatic > Marine > Cold seeps | place: Hudson Canyon...
AGGGGGTAGAAAAAGAAAGCTTATCTAGTTGAAATTGATACCAGCTAACGTTGCTTATTTCGACATCTACATTGTCTAAATTAGCTTGCTGCAATACCCAAGGTAGCAGGCTATTTACACCTGGCTTGGCTAAGCTGGGTAGAAAAATGATTACCAATACAAATGTCATCGCACTGATTAACAGTGCTTTAACCCATGATCTCATTCTCTGCCCAGCTCCTTGCTTATCATCTTAATCGTCGTATTAGCTAGCTTTAATCTTCTTAACGCCTTCTTGGGTCGCTAATAGCAGGGTATCAGCAGGGCGAGCGGCAAATAAACCGTTAGTAACCACCCCCGTCACTTGGTTAACTTGCCCCTCTAAGACTTTCGGGGCGAACTTAGAACCAGGAGCCATTTTAAAATGATGTACATCTAAAATGATATTGCCGTTATCCGTGATAAAACCTTCACGGTAAACAGGGTCGCCGCCTAGCTTAACCATTTCGCGGGCGACAAAGCTGCGTGCCATGGGAATAACTTCTACAGGCAAGGCAAATTGGCCCATATCTTCAACCAGCTTGCTTTCGTCAGCCACACAGACAAATTCTTTCGCTACTGCCGCAACGATCTTTTCGCGGGTTAATGCGCCGCCACCACCTTTGATCATCTCTAACTGGTTGTTAATCTCGTCAGCACCATCGACATAAAACTCAAGCTCAAATACTGAATTCAGGTCATAAACGGGAATACCATGGCTTTTTAGGCGTTCAGCGGTAGCTTCAGAGCTGGCAACAGCACCATCAAAAAAGTGTTTGAATTCGGCTAATGCATCAATAAAGCAATTAGCGGTAGACCCGGTACCAACACCGATAATCGAATCGGTCTCTAAGTGCGGCTTGATATAGTCAGCAGCAGCTTGACCGACAGCGGCTTTTAATTGATTAGAAGTTAGGGTATTCGCAGATGATGACATGGCTAGGCTCTAAATATGGGAGTGCAAAATTAAATAAGGTCACGGCAAGCATTATAAATCCTTATTCGCTACAATGCTTGTTTTCATACACTAAAAAAGTATAGATCATGACTGCCCGTAATTCTGCCACAGCAGCTTCCTCTAAGTTATTAGACCAATATATCAAAAAGATTCTATCGGCTAACGTCTATGACGTTGCTATTGAGTCGCCTTTGCATATTGCGCCTTTCCTTTCAGAGCGCATGGGTAACAACATTTGGGTGAAGCGTGAAGATAAGCAGCCAGTCTATTCTTTTAAGATTCGTGGTGCCTATAACAAGGTAGTGCAGCTTAGCGATAAAGAGAAAGCGGCGGGTGTTGTTGCGGCTTCGGCAGGTAATCATGCTCAGGGTTTGGCTTTAACTGCGAAAGAGTTGGGTATTAAAGCGACCATCGTGATGCCACGTACGACTCCTGATATTAAAGTGAAATCTTGTAAGGCCCGTGGTGCAAAGGTGGTATTACACGGTGATACCTTTGATGAAGCCTTTGCTTATTCGCAAAAGCTGGTAGAAGAAAAAGGCTTTACCTATATTCATCCATACGATGACCCTGAAGTCATTGCTGGCCAAGGCACCATTGGTATGGAGATTCTGCGCCAGCTCAATGATCCGATTGATGCCATTTTTGTGCCTGTGGGTGGTGGCGGTATCATTGCGGGTATCGCGGCGTATGTTAAATTTTTACGCCCTGAAATTAAGATCATCGGCGTCGAATCGACTGAATCTGCTTGTTTGCATGCGGCTTTAGCAGCGGGCCGCAGAGTAACGCTTCCTCATGTCGGTATTTTTGCTGATGGTGTGGCCGTTGCTCAGATTGGTAAGAATACTTGGGATATTGCTCGTCATTACGTCGACGAAGTGATTACTTGCTCACCTGATGAGCTATGTGCAGCCATTAAAGACATCTTTGATGATACTCGAGCTGTGTGTGAACCAGCGGGTGCATTGGGTATTGCAGGGATGAAGAAATACGTTGAGCGTGAAGGTATTCAAGGGGCTAACTTAGTTTCTATTTTGAGTGGCGCCAATGTTAACTTCGACCGTCTGCGTTATATCTCAGAAGTTGCAGAAATCGGTGAAGGCCGTGAAGCAATCTTGGCGGTGACGATTCCTGAGCGTGCCGGTAGCTTCCAGCAGTTCTGCAGTCTATTAGGCAAGCGTCCAATTACTGAATTCAATTATCGCTATCGTGATGATAAGTCCGCGCAGATTTATGTCGGCGTAAAAGTCGGTGCAGAAAAAGATGCGCGCCAGCTGTTATTGAGTGAGTTAGAGAAGAAAGACTACCCAGTATTAGATTTAACCGAAGATGAAATCTCAAAGTATCATATTCGCCATATGGTCGGTGGTCATGCACCAGACTCAGTGAATGATGAGCTGTTATATCGCTTTGAATTTCCAGAACGTCCAGGTGCGTTATTGCAATTCTTGAAGTCGCTAGGTAAGAAATTTAATATTTCACTATTCCATTACCGTAATCATGGCGCTGCAAATGGTCGTGTTTTGGTTGGCTTGCAAGTACCGAAAGATAAGCATCAACATAAAGAAATTGAGAGTTATTTAACTGAACTCGGTTATACCTATTGGAATGAATCGGATAATCCTGCGTATCAGTTGTTTTTGCGTTAGAAAAAAGGGCTGATCAATCAGCTCTTCTCTTATTTTGATTCCGCAACAATACATAAAAAGCCCCTGCGCCGCCGTCTTTAGGCTGAGCAGTATGGTAAGCCAATACATCGTCTAACTGTGGCAACCAGTGAATCAGGTGGCTTTTCAGCAGGGCTGGATCTTCACTATTACGATCACCTTTACCTGGCATTATTAATACAGTGCGTAAATCGTATTTAACGCAGTCATTAATAAAGCTATAAACCACTTCCCGTGCTTTATCTATCGTCATGCGGTGTAAATCTAAGCGTGCATCAACAGGATTTTTACCTTGGCGTAAACGGCGAAAGATATTGTCTTGTATGCCATGGCAGCGGTAACCGAGCTCTTCATGAGGTTGAACACGCTCAATTTCATAATGCTGCAGGTGATTGGGATCACTGCTTATTTTTTCGCTGGTAGCAGATTGCTGACGCAATTTCTGTGCTTCTGTCGCAGCATGCGGCTGGCTTAGGTCGACTTTTTTAGCCTGCTGTATTTTTTTGACCCCTTGCATCTCTTGCAAGAAAAAATCATCATCGTCAGTCATAACTATCTGCACTAAATTTGCGATGGAATAGTGCCACAGTATAACAGCTTGTTAATTCTCCCTAGATTTAACTCACATTGGGATGACACTTCTTTACATCTAAATGACGTATCTTTGTTAATAGATGGCTATATTTGTTGTCTATCCATATATCCGCTAAATAACAATAAGAGACTGGATGATGAAACAACTACTAACGATGCTAATGCTAGCGATTGGTATTGGCACTGTTGCGCTATCAGTAACAGGTAAACATGGCCAAGGCATTGATTGGCAGGTGCTTAATTTAACCGCGCAGCAAGACACTCAAGTTCAGATTATTAATAAAGAGTATCAAGACAGCTTTCAAGCATTAAGAAAGCAAGAGCTGAATGCGGAAGATAAAGAGCAAGGCTTATTGCAATTGCGTAAAGATATGCTGGTGGATATGAAGAATATACTCACTGATGAGCAAAAGAAAATTGCGATTGATATGGTTGCTAATGAAATGGAAGGCCGAATTAATAAGCGACTGGATCGTGTGATGAATGAATTGATTCTGACTTCTGAACAGCAAATAGACTTAAAGAAAACTTTAGCGGTTAAATTTAATCAACTGCAAGAGCAGCTATTAGTGCGAGCGATTCCAGACTTTAATGATCGCCAGCAGATGTTTGATCAGCTTGATGAGCTATTACCTGAGATTTTGACCAGTGAGCAATCAAAATTGTGGCAGCAAATTAAATTCAAGCGCCAGTTATATTTACAAGCAGAGAAAAAAGAAGAAAATTCTAATTCCTATTTCCCGGTATGAGTAAATGACAAACTCGCCAAACATATATTACTAGACCAATTGGTCAGAATATTGCTATGTTCTTATCATGAAACTTAATGAATGAAGGAACGCATATGGCAAACCGCAACTCCGATTTACTTTATGGTTTAGATGATAAACCGCCAGTACCCGCGGCAATACTGGCGGCGTTACAGCATATGCTAGCCAGTTTTGTTGGTATTATTACCCCAACATTGATTATTGGTGGTGTGCTTGGTTTAGGTGCAGAAATTCCTTATCTAATTAGCATGGCACTCATTGTTTCCGGTGTCGGTACTTTTATTCAAGCGAAAAAAATTGGTCCAATAGGCTCTGGCATGGTTGCTTTGCAAGGAACCAGTTTTGCATTTTTAGGTTCGATTTTAGCGGCTGGTTTTATTGCTAAGGCCAAAGGCGGCGGCCCTGAAGAAATATTAAGTCTTATCTTTGGTGTTTGTTTTCTTGGTGCATTTATTGAGATTTTCTTAAGCCAGTTTTTACACAAATTAAAAACATTTATTAACCCCCTAGTGACTGGCATCGTTATTACTACCATTGGTTTCTATCTGATCAAGGTCGGTATGACGGATCTTGCGGGTGGATTTAACGCACCAGATTTTGGCAGCTTAGAAAACCTCGGATTAGGTGGTGGGGTTTTATTAGTCATTATTCTTTTAAGCCAAAGTAAGAATCCTTTAATCCGTGCGGGTGCAATTTTCTTTGGCATGATTGCGGGAATGGTCGCGGCTTATGCCATGGGGAAAGTCGATTTTTCTAAATTGGCAACTATGGATTGGTTTGCTTTACCAATACCGTTTAAATATGGTTTCTCGTTTGATATCGAAGCTTTTATTCCGGTTGCGTTAATTTACCTAGTTACGGTTATTGAGTCATCAGGTGATTTAACCGCGACTTCTATGGTGTCTAAGCAGCCAATTTCTGGTCCCATTTATGATGAACGCATTAAAGGCGGAGTATTGGCTGACGGCTTCAATTCTATGTTGGCCGCGACGTTTAATACCTTTCCTAATACTACCTTCAGTCAGAATAATGGAGTGATTCAGTTAACGGGAATTGCCAGTCGTTATGTTGCTTTTTGGATTGCTGGCTTACTGGTATTGTTTGGCTTATTTCCAGTAATCGGCGGGGTCTTTATGCAGCTACCTAAGCCCGTATTGGGCGGAGCAACACTGGTGATGTTTGGTACGATTGCGGCTGCTGGCATTCGTATATTAGCGACTCAAAATCTAGATCGTCGTACCATGCTAATTATGGCTGTGTCTTTTGGCCTTGGTTTGGGTGTAGCGATGGTGCCAGATTTATTAAAAGAGATGCCTAAGATGGTGCAGAATATCTTTGGTTCTGCAGTGACCATGGCAGGTTTATCAGCCATTTTATTGAATACGTTATTACCACAAATGGATAATGACGATCTTGTTGAAGTGCCAGTAAGTGAAGAAAACAGTTAGAGTCGCTAGCTAGTTGCAACTACTAGCTTGTAGTCACTATTAGCTTGTAGCAACTTGGGCGAGCGCTATCAATATTGCATAGCGTGAGCCCTTACCAATAACCACAAGTAAAACAAACAAGCTAAAACGAGTTCTCGCTAAGCCCGCAATTAAGGTGATGGGATCACCGATAATCGGCAGCCAAGCAAATAATAAACTCCAACTTCCATAACGGTTATAAGCTCTCTGAGCCTGATGCCATGACTTGGTATCTTGATACTTTTGATTAATATAATCACTTGCCCAAAACCCTAAAGCATAATTAATTACACTACCCAAGGAATTGCCTAACGTTGCGACTAACCAGAGTATTGCGGCATTATTTCCTTGAGTTAGTAGCGTGATTAAAAGCACTTCTGATCCCAAAGGGAAAAGCGTGGCGGCAACAAGGGCGCTGAAAAATAAGGTTAATAGTTCCATAAAGAGGATTTTAACTCGTTATGGAAAAGAAGCTATGAATTAGGAGCTAATTGCTGAAATTTAGATAATAAGCGCTTAATAATCGGCTTATTGTTTCTCCAGCTAGTAATAACGAATTGTAATAGTCTGCCCGTAATAGAGCTATTGTAGCTAACATAATTCAGTGTTGAGGTATGTTGTGGATGCCAACGTTTGGCCCACTCTGGGTAGGTTAGGAGACTCACTTTATTAATTTTTTCATCTAAAGCGGCACGCTTAATTATTTCAAAAATTAATAGACCTCCCGGAGACATCTCCATATAAGAGGCGTCAAAGCATATCTTATGTATATACAAACAGTCACCTAACTGAAAGCCTAGTGCTGAGGCATAAATATGATTATCAGAGGCATAATGGAAGATGCGGGCTTGCTGGTTTAGAGAAGCTGATGTCATTAAATCGCTATAAAAACTCGCAATTTTAGGGCTGCTATTAATCGCAACCCCTTCCTGTCCTTTCCAAGACATTTCTTCAAGTTGGCTAAACTTAGCTAGTTGATCAATGATGTCAGCTGATTTATAAAATTCAGATAATGAGCAAGACTCATCATGGTTAAGCAAACGCTTATTAAGACGATTCAAGTTCTTGATATGCTTTTTTGAAATGATCTCAGACAGTTCAATAACATTGCTAGTATCAAACCAAGCACTTTCATCAGAATATTCAAAATTTGATGAATTAGAAATGGGTATATCTTGGGCTACGAATAAGTTTCGAATTGCGAAACGATCCCAACTTAGATTCAAAGATTCAATTTCTTGCTCTAGGCGTGTAAACGCATTATGCATCTGATCCTGCGGGATTTTATTTAAGGCGACTAAATTCATATGTTTATGAAAAGGTAAGCCAAACTCAGACCAGCGGTAACCAAATTTAGTCTGCTGGCTGATGACCAATGGCAGAATGGCAACTATCGAATCGTTAGATTTAGCGATAGCTATAAAGCAGTCTTGCTCCTTATAAAAACTATTAAGAAGTGGCTCGATATAAAACCAGTGATTATTCGCAGGGAGCGACTCCCCATCAGCCTTTTCTAATTGAGAAAAAGTTTCGCTAATAACTGTATTGTTATCAATTGTAGGAATTACAGCCCACGAAATATCACGATTTTCCATTACTATATCGATCTCTGGCCATTTAGAAACTTATAAAGGCTAGGTAGTATTTTATTGAGTATTTTGGCAGCAACGAAAATAAAAGAAACAGTTAACACTGGAGAAATTATCCAGAGGGAAATTTCACCAAAGTTACCAGTAAACTGATTAGTGGTGTGCAGTGCTTGTTTACATAATACAATTATGGGGAAGTGAGTGGCAAATATAAAGAAAGAAAGTGAAGAGTTATGGCTGAGCCAAGCGAAAATTCTAGGTGTTTTCTCTCGTATATTAATCACTATATTTAGTATGGCAATCGTTCCAGTAGAGCGAAGTATTAATTCATATATTGTCTCAAACGGCATTAATCCATCGCAAAAATAAGGTGTATAAATTCGCCCGAGTACTAAAGCTATATATATAAATATTGATGCGTTAGTTAGAGTGTTAGGTGTAGGTGGAACCCAAGAGCGTTGACCTAAAAATATACCTACACAAAAAAATGTAAGAACTTTAAGGTTGAAAAATATAGGAACTTCCCACTCAATTGCCCACACTATGAAAAGTCCAAGTATCAAAAAAGGGGCCCGTTTAATTAGAGGAAATAGTATGGGAGTTAGCATTATTGATAGAACTAGGTCATGAATAAACCAAAACTGAAAGGCAAATGGAGAGTCTGTGACTCCTATAATTCCATTTAATAACTTTAATATAGAAAAGTTATTAAAAACGCTATCGTAATAAGCAGATTCAGTCCCATTATGGCCAAGTGAATAAAGAGAAAAAGCAAACATTAGCCAGATAGTTGTCCATGCTATAGAAGGAAGGACTAGAGTAAGAATACGCTTTTTAAAGGCGTTTTTGTAATCAGGTTCACCCTTATAGCTAAATAAATAGCCTGATATGATGCTTAATATTGGAACTGAACTTAAGAAAAAATAGAGGAAAAAACTATTTATTGATGCCGATGCAAAATACTCAGGATTTACCACGCCTTGGAATGGGTTTAATGATGAGCCTGGGAAACTACCAAAATGTATAAGCACTAAGCCCATTATCAGTAACAGCCGGAGTGCTCTAATTAATTCACTGGTTTGATTATTCATAAATATTGTATGTGGGCTTTAAATTAAGCCCACCAGTACTTCCTTGTAGTGTCAGAGAATCTAAGCGAACTTAGTAAAATACCAAGGCATAGCAACTTCAATGCCCTGTTGTATTGTATGGCTTGGGTTATAGCCCATTAGGTTTTTAGCTTTTGAAATATCAGCCTGGGAGTGACGAACATCACCCGCTCTAAAATCACGATATTCAGTTTCAATTTCTGGAATATCAGGATTAGAATTAACTAATGATGCATAGATAATATCTTTTAACTCGTTCAGTGATGTACGGGCATTACAGGCCACGTTCACCACTTCACTATTATTAGACTCATTATTAGTTGCTGCTAAAATATTTGCTTGAACCGCATTATCCACAAAGCAAAAATCACGACTGGTTTCGCCATCGCCATTAATGAAAAGTGTTTCGTTCTTAAGGATAGACGCTGTCCACTTTGGAATTACTGCTGCATAAGCACCATCAGGATCTTGGCGAGGACCAAAGACATTAAAGTAGCGTAAGCCAGTACTTTTAAGGCCATAAGTACGATTGAAAACACTGGCATACAATTCATTAACATACTTGGTTACAGCGTAAGGCGATAATGGGTTACCAATATTATCTTCTTCTTTCGGTAATGCAGGGTGATCACCGTAAGTCGAACTAGAAGCTGCATAAACAAAGCCAGAAACTTTCTCATCTCTAGCAGCAATAAGCATATTGATGTGACCAGAAATATTCACGTCATTAGTGGTTGCTGGATCATTAATTGATCTTGGTACCGATCCAAGAGCTGCTTGATGCAATATATAATCAACACCCAGTGTTGCATTTTTACAATCATCAATATTTCGAATATCACCCTGATGGAAAGTAAAGTTAGACCATTGCTCTTTGGAAACAAGTACTTCTACTTCATCAAGATTACGCTGATAACCTGTTGCAAAGTTGTCTAGCCCTACAACTTTCTGATTCAGTTTTAATAAAGTTTCTAACAAGTTAGAGCCAATGAAACCTGCAACACCGGTAATTAACCAATGCTTAGGCGAACCGAGTAGATCTTGTTTAATATTTTCAAAATTTTTCACGTTGTTAATACTCATTCAATAGTGAAAATTATAAGCGCCAAAGGTTAATGCCATTTTCTAAAAATAGCTCACGATCTACCGTCGATTTTACATCCATGAAAATACCGTTAGTATTTAGCATGCCTTTATATTGCTCTGGAGTGACAGTTTTATATTCATTGTGTGAAACACATAATACAATTGCATCCAAGTTAGTAAGCTCAGACCAGTCGCAAAGGCGGGTATTATAATAACGTTGTGCTTCATCATTATCGGCCATTGAATCGTGAACCAGCAGATCAACACCATAAGATTGAAATTCTTTAACCACATCGCCAACTTTTGAGTTTCGTAAGTCAGGACAATCTTCTTTAAAGGTTAAGCCAAGGATTGCAACCTTTGCGCCTTTCACTTTACAGTCTGCTTGAATCATTCTTTTAACAGTTTGCTCAACTACATGCTCAGGCATCGAGTCATTAATGCGGCGTCCTGCTGAGATGACCTCGGGGTGATAGCCAAGCTTTTGAGCTTTATGAGTTAAGTAGTAAGGATCAACACCAATGCAGTGCCCACCAACTAAGCCAGGGCGGAAAGGAAGAAAGTTCCACTTTGTTCCGGCAGCTTCAAGAACATCAACTGTATCAATACCCATTCGTTCAAAAATCACTGACAGTTCGTTCATCAACGCAATATTTAAATCACGCTGAGTATTTTCAATAACTTTAGCGGCTTCTGCTACTTTAATCGTAGGTGCTTTATGCACGCCAGCAGTAACAACACTGCTATAAACATCGGCAACAATATCTAGTACTTCAGGCGTCTGACCAGAAACAACCTTGGTAATAGTTGAGAAGGTGTGAACCTTATCGCCAGGGTTGATTCTTTCAGGAGAGTAACCAATAAAGAAATCTTTTCCGCATATCAAGCCACTGATAGATTCAAGTACCGGCACACAGTCTTCTTCTGTGGCGCCAGGATAAACCGTAGACTCATAAACCACGATATCTCCTGGCTTTAAAATCGCACCAACAGATTTAGAGGCAGAAATTAGCGGTGTTAAGTCTGGCTGGTTAGCATCATTAATCGGTGTTGGCACCGCAACAATGTGAAAATCTGCTTTTTGTAAGTCCTTATTAACGCTAGAAAATTCAATTAAACAATCTTCTAGTTCTTTTGTCGTAACTTCAAGAGTTCGATCGATTTTATCTTTAAGCTCGTCTATGCGTCTCTTGTTGATATCAAAGCCAATAACAGGTTGATCTTTGGAGAACGCGACAGCCACTGGTAGGCCTACATAACCTAGGCCAATGACGGAGATCTTGCGAGAGTGCATATTAATTTCCTTATTAATCGAAATGTAACTATTGACTAAATTTATAATAAAAAATTTTAAGAAAATAATTTTCGCGCATGGTAACAAAAATAATTTAGCTTTGAAAATAAGAATTTTATCGTTAAGATGCGCGCAAGATTAGGACGATTAAAAAAAATTAGACAGTATGATACTAAAACTAATACTCAGGTATTGGAATCTATGTCTTTAAAAAGTATACAGGGAATAAACTGAGTTTTTTATCAGTTTAGTAACGGTGCAAACGTGACAACTATTAAAGTATTTAATCATTATTTAAGAATGCCATTCGTGCTATTGGCTATTGCTGAAGCTGTTGCGTTTTATCTTTCTGTATACATCTCAATATATTTACGCCTTGGCTCTGAAGTATTATTAGATTCGTCATTAGTGCCAGAGTTAAATGATGTAGGGCTGTTTTCTGCTGTCTATACCTTGGTGATGATGGTCGCAATGCTTGCTCTTGGCCATTACCAAAGCGAACAGCATGTAAGTGATAATCATTTGCCGGGTAATATTTTACGCTGCTCCGCTGCAATGTCTTTAGGTGTTCTTGCCCTTCTAGTTTTGATTTACATGTTTCCACCGATTTATATGGGTAGAGGTATTACTGCAATCGCAATAATGACGTCATTTATTTTGGTTGTGCTAGTAAGAGAAATATTTTTTCATACAATCGATAGTGACTATTTAAAGCGAAATCTATTGATTTATGGCGCGGGTAAAAAAGCAGAAACGTTAATTAATGAAAAAGGCGGAGTTAAGGATGGCGTTAGCTACAAGGTAGTTGGTTATATCCCTATTGAAGGTGAGGAGGTTTCAGTTCCAAAGGAAAAGCTAGTACATCTAGATGGTTTGGAACTATCGTCTTACGCCAAAGAAAATAATGTTGATGAGATCGTATTAGCATTAGAAGACCGACGTAAACAGTTTCCTACTGATGGTTTACTCGCGTGTAAAATGGCGGGTATTAATGTAATCAACCCGCCGACATTCTTAGAGAGGGAGCAAGGTAAGCTTAATATTGAGATGCTGAGTTCGTCGTGGTTAATCTTTACTCCTGGTTTTACTCGCAATGGAATTAAGATCGTATTAGCCCGGTTGTTCGATGTGATCAGCAGTTTAACTATTCTAATTTTAGCACTCCCAGTTTTATTATTAACAGCATTCATTATTGCCGCTGAATCAGGTTTTAGGCATCCAATATTCTATAAGCAGACAAGAGTCGGTCTAGATGGAGTAACTTTCGAGTTATTGAAGTTTCGTAGTATGAAGGTCGATGCCGAAAAAGATGGCAAAGCTGTTTGGGCAAAAAAAGGGGATGATCGGATTACTTTTATTGGTAAGTTCATCCGTAAAGTTCGGATAGATGAGTTACCACAAATTATTAATATCCTCAAAGGTGATATGCGCTTAGTTGGTCCGCGACCAGAGCGTCCTGAATTTGTTGATGAATTAGCCGAAAAAATCCCTTATTACAAGCAGCGCCATAGTGTAAAACCAGGTCTTGCAGGCTGGGCTCAACTTAGATACCCGTACGGAGCAACTGAAAGGGATGCTTACGAAAAGCTACAGTACGATCTTTATTACGTGAAAAATTATAATGTGGTGATGGATTTATTTATTTTAATACAGACTGTTGAAATAGTCGTGCTTGGCAAAGGCGCTCGCTAGGCGTTAGTAATGGAAAATATATTATATTTTTTTAAAATAGCAATCCAAACACCTATATTTTGGCTGATGATATCAATTTTTTTTTCCATTATTTGTTATATTTGTTTTCAAACTAAGGTATTCACTTTTTCCGTTTTAATTTGTGCTTTTTGGCTTTTTTCCTTAACCCCATTAGGGGCTAGTTTGTGGCTAGGCAGCTTGACCATAATGAATAGTAGCGCTGAAGATTATTGCTCAGGAAATGAGAGTTTAACCTCGGTTATTTTATTGCCTGGGGGGTTGAGTTGGCGACGAGAGGATGACGGTGAAAAACTGTCAGACTGGTCTATTGAACGTGCTAATAGGGTTGTTGAATTATCAAAGGAAAGTGTGCTTGATCAAGTGGTCTTACCTGGTGGTCTAGAAAATGGCATTAATTCAGAAGCTAAGTTATTGAAACGTTATTTGAAAAATAAAATCGATATTGATGAGTATGTACTTGCAGGGAAGTCGAATAATACTTTTGAAAATTTAGAAACATTGATGTCTTTGCTAAACAATCAGCGTCCTTATTATTTAGTTACATCATATTGGCATATGCCGAGAGCAAAGCGCGTTGCTAACAAGTTGTTATTAATTACATGTCCTGTTATGACTATAAAGGAAATAAACTGGAGCTTGATTCCTAGTTTGAAGGCTAATTGGCATACGAAAGCGGCAATGCATGAGTGGTTAGGTTTGGTTTGGTACAGAATTAAAGGAAAAATTTGATATTGTACTATCGTGCAAATATAGAAACGCCTGGACTTATATAAACATGATTTTACAATATTTTAATCAAGAAAACCTATCGTTGGAGCCATTATGATGAAGCGTATTTTATGCTTGTTAAGTTGTATTTATTATTTATCTGGTTGTGCTAGCAGTGTAGCACCTGAAAATCTAAATATTTTAGATGATGATAATCTTGCTTACGCAACAATTCCTGATTATCTGATAGGCGTCGAGGATACCGTACAAATAAATGTTTGGAGGAATACTGATTTATCGGTATCGGTTCCTGTTAGGCCTGATGGCAAAATATCAGTTCCTCTAATCGGTGATGTCACTGCTGGCGGGAAAAAACCTGAGCAGGTTGCTAAAGAAATTAAGCTTAAATTATCTAAGTATATAC
>Ga0105349_10000722_pt1 | contig 13381 bp, 9 predicted proteins | sample EN1Hudseemescosm_FD_83661 | JGI IMG/M metagenome (GOLD analysis project Ga0105349, IMG submission 83661) | Methane-oxidizing microbial communities from mesocosms in the Hudson Canyon - EN1B Hudson Canyon | ecosystem: Environmental > Aquatic > Marine > Cold seeps | place: Hudson Canyon...
AGCAGCAGTTGCTCGTGGACCTGACTGGCGCTGCCTAATATCCGGGGTTTACCACCGCCCAAGCGAATCATCTGTTCAACCGGGGCACCAAAATTAATGGCGTGGCCGGCTTGCAAAATCACCTGGTGGGTTGCATCGGTCTGGGGTAGTTGCTGGATACGATGCAAGTGGTCACCGGTAATTAACGCGGCAACGGATATTGCGATTCCGGCTGCGGCGCCCGATGTGATGCAGGCGGCTTCCGCACCTGTTATACCGGCAATCTGCTTTGAAACCTGACTACGTAGTAAGGCTAAATCAACGTGTTGACTTGCTGCTTCAAATTGTACTTGAGCCACCTGTTCTGATTGGGCAGAGCCACCCAGGGCAGTTAGCTTGCCAGCAGCATTAATGACGAACGGGGAAACACTCATTTACAACACCTCTGTGGTCTCAAAACAGGCGCCATCGATAAAAACCATTTTGGTTTCAATCCAGTTCTGCGATATACGGATTTCTCCTTCAGCATCCTCCATTTCAACTGCCTTGTCAGTTTCAGCAAACAACGTCAGGTTAGCAGGTCCCCCAACATTGAGTTGGCCAAAGCCTTTTTTGTCCAGGCCCACGGCTTTTGCAGGGTTAACCGTTACCGCCTGAATAACGTCCTCAAGGCTTAACCCAAGCGTGCGGAATTTGCTCATTGTCCGGGCTAGTGAGACAACGTAGCGGTTGATATTACCACCATGTAAATCACTACTGATGGTATGAATCGGCATACCTTGATCCAATGCTTTGGCGCAGGTTTGGTATGAAAATGACGAGCGACCATGAGCGATGTCGACAATCACACCACGATCTACTGCGGCCCGAAATTGTGGGATAACCAGATCGTTATATCCCAGTACACCACCCGTCTTACCATGGTAGGCGTGCGTGACAATGTCACCCGGACGGAGCAAATCCAAAACATCATCCACCAGCGGTGGCGCGTTACCAATGTGCACCATGAGTGGAGTCCCGGCAATCTCGGCAGCTTTCCTGCCGATCTTCACCGCTTCAAGCCCCATTAGACCCGTATGGGTCGAGGAGGCTAAAACCTTTACACCTAAAATCCAGTCAGGATTTCTCTCGATTGCGTCTACTGTTCCACTCAGGGAAATAAGTTCTGGCGTTGCCGAGTGACCGCCTGTAATCCCCGGCTGGCCAGGCGAACCGATATTACATAACGCATAAGTTGCTGTTGACTGTGTGTCAATTACAAATTCCTTGAACGCATCGATCGTTGTCGGGCCAGCACTGCCTGTGTCTAACAGGCAGGCAACGCCTTGATTGACGCCGATTCTATCTGCAGGCAGGCGCCCGTTCTTGAAAAGTGGATGATTAAAAATATGACAGTGAAGATCGATAAACCCTGGCGCGATATGCAACGTGCTGGCATCGATGGTGCGGTCAGTTTCAGCTTTGATCTGACGCTCGATCGCGACGATTCGCTTATCTTCGATCAGTACGTCCATGGGCTGAAACTGATGTGTTTCAACTGCATAAACGAGACCGTGTTTGATTAAAGTGCTTTTCACAGGTCTGGTTCCATTACCGATGTTATTGCTATTAAAGCACTACCCGCAGCAAAGAGAAAAGCCGGGCTACTCTTGGTGAGGCTATGGTTTGGAAATGGGGGCCTGAAAACAGGCCGCGGCGTTTTGAAGCCGTATGCCTAGCGCTCTGCGCGAAGCTTTTCGCGATGGTCACGCCATTGTTTAAATAGTTGTTGATAAATCCTGGACAGCTCAATATCAGGATTGAAAGTCTGTTCCGTTTGCACCATATGAACTACCGCTTTTTCTATAGTTGGATATTTACCGATTAAAACCGCCGCGAAAATTGCCGCGCCACGGCTTTCCGAAACGCCATCAGTTGTTTCCAGAGGCTGGTTGATCAGATTTGCCAACAATTGCACCCAGGGCTTACTCTTTGCACCGCTGCCGGTCACAGATACGCGGGATACCTGGGGTATCCAGCCAGATAATTGCAAGAATGATTCAGCGATGGCGAAGCTGGCTCCTTCAAGCACCGCCTGATACATCTGTTTCTGGGTTGTTTGAGTCGTTAGGCCATGAAAGCTTGCCCGAGCCTTTCGGTCTAATGTGGGGGATATCTGGCCATCCAGATAGGGATAGAAACTCGCCCCGCCTGCGCCGGGTTCAGCCTTTAATACAAAATCGTCATACTTCTGGAACAGTTTGTTTCGATCCGGCCTGGCATCCGGCGATTGATCAAGAAACCACTCTAAACTTCTTCCTGCCATCAATGCATTGGCACCAATGACATGCTTTCCGGTTGGATAACAGTAAAAACGTGTTACCCCCTCAGCGGGTTGCGCGTCGATGATAGTGCGACTCACACCGTGGGTGCCCAAAGTCAGCGCGATCTCACCTTTTGCAATCACGCCGGCGCCGACATTTGCACAGATGCCATCGTGAGCACCCACGGCAACGGGTAAACCCGGCGACAAACCCAGTTCAGAGGCAGCGTGTTCGGTTAAGTAACCGGCTAATCCCCAGGGAAGCTCAGGTCTTGGTAGTAGATCAGGTGCAATCTCCAGGTTTGTCAAAGCCTGTGCCGGCCAGTCTAATCCATCTGGCCCGGAGCTTGGATCTGTGACTGCATTTCCTGTTAACCGAAATACCAGGAAGTCTTTCGCGTACATTGCATGCGCTATTCGTTGAAATAAATGCGCGTCGTTTCGACGTAACCACAACAGCTTCGAGAGTAAGGTTGCTGCATACAGAGCAAGATCAGGGAACTGATCTTTAATTTCCACAAGTTCCGGGTGATGTCTTTGATCCAGCCAAGGGTCAACAATAACTTCACCGCCGTTGTCCAAGAAAACACCTGCACCCGCTCGCCCGGAAACAGATAGGGCAACCACCCGTTGGCTTGTCATATCTAGCCTGGATAGCAGTTTTTTTGTGGCACCAGTCGCACCGTGCCACCATTCCTGTGCAGACTGCCAGCTAACTGAGTTACGCCTGTATTCGCTGTTTCTGATAGTTTCCAGGCCAATACATTCACCGCGAAGATTCAGCAAACAGATTTTGCAACGGGTGGTACCCTGATCGAATACAAGTATAGTTTCAGATGGCATAGGTGCAGGGCTCGATATTAGGCATGATGTTAGGTGCCCGCACTGACGTCGATGTGGGCAATAAGGGCATTAACAACAATACAGGTTCTAGCGATGGCTACATAACAGTTTTCGCTGCCTTTGCTCCATGGCTGTCGTGGATAGCGGCTTTTGTTGGGTTGAGCATGACCCGCAGAGGCGCCCGTCTGGTGATCTTGATTTACTTTTCCTGAGGTGGCGGCTTGTGTTGCCAGAGATTCACAGGTCGGCTTAACATCAGGCACAGGTGGGTTTTGACTCAGTAATAGATCGATGGTCAAATCTGTCTCCACGGCAACGATTATTTGAATTCCATGCTATTCGGCAATTGTGCCAGTATTCAGTCGTTCTTTCAGGATGATGGGTCGCTAACTTATATGCTATCAGAAACGCAGATACAGCAATTCAAAACCACGGGTGTTCTGGTCGTTCCCGATGTCGTTCCCGAGTCGCTCACCAGTAAAGTGATTGAGGCTATACTTTCTTACACAGGTGTTGAGTTGGACAATCCGAACACCTGGTACCAGCCCAGATTTGCAGGTCATGGCATTGTGCCATTGCATCATGCCCAGGCACTGTGGGATATTCGCCAGCATCCGGCGGTTTACCAAGTATTCGCCAGCCTGTATCAACAGCATGCACTCTGGGTGAGCATGGATCGTGCTTCATACAAACCACCGGTTTCACCCATAACCCAGGCATGGCGCAGAGAACCGCTGCACTGGGACTGTGATCCGTGGCAGTTTACAGATCAGAGCTTTCAAGGTCTGGTGTATTTAACGGACACGGATGTCAATCAGGGTGCATTCTGCTGTGTACCCTCTATTTTCCAGAATCTGTCTGATTATCTTAAAGTACACGCTGATAGTGCTGACCGAAGGTTTCCAAAAGTGGATCCAAGTGACCTGGTGTCTTTTTCTGGAAATGCGGGTAGTCTGGTCATCTTCAATCGTCTGATGCCGCATACCAGCTTGCAGAATGCGTCATCTCACCATCGCTTTGTACAATATGTAACTATGCAGCCCGCTGTTGCCCTGGAAAAAGAAAGACAGCAACGCATTTACGAATGGCAAAACAAAATGCCGCCGGCGTGGGCCATCAGCCAACGGGTTCCTGGTCAGGACGTTCCGGAACCGGGCGGTCGGGCCGAATTAACGCGCCTGGGTGAGAAGCTGGTCGGAATAGTAGATTGGTAAGGCAAGCCATCACCATTAGACTGCCGGCGTTCAATTGGCTACTTAAACTCGGTCAAGGGAACTCAACCTGCTATGTGCTTTATTTAAAAATTTTCTCTGCTGCGTGGCTGGCTTTATTTTTGAGCGGCTGTGTTAGTGAACGCGGCCAGGCACCTGACATGATCGTGCTTAATGCGGACGTTCGTACCGTTGATTCAACCCAGCCCAGGGCAGAAGCATTTGCCGTTAGTGCCGGAAAATTTACGGCGATCGGGTCGTCTGCAGAAATTAGAGCGCTGGTATCGGAAACAACGCAGATCATTGATGCCGCTGGCGTTACTATTATCCCGGGCTTGATAGACGGACATAGTCATATGATTAGCGGGGCTAGCCTTGCTACCGGTGTGGACCTAACCGACATTGCAGACAAACAGGAATGGCTTAGCATTATTAGTGCCAGGGCAGGGGCTCTGCCTCGTGGCGCCTGGATTCTGGGTGGTCGTTGGAATCACTTGCTGGGTGATGGTGTGCTGCCATCAAAGGAGATGCTCGATGCGGTGGCTCCGGAAAACCCCACACTGCTGACCGACATCGATGGCCATTCTCTGTGGGCTAATAGTCTGGCTATCAGGCTCGCTGGCATCACTTCAGGCAGTCGTGTGCCTGCGGGTGGTGAAATTCTGGTTAACAAGGACACTGGTGCACAGACGGGGATATTCCTAGAGGGTGCGGCAAGATTGTTTGACGGTGCACCTGGTCTTGCAGCTGCCCGTGATGCAGTCACTGGCGCGAGGGCCGCAGTTCAAATGGGCAACCGGCTTGGACTCACCGGGGCGCATGATATGAGTGGCAATATGGATGCATTCCTGACGGTACTCAGGGAAGGAAATCTTACCCTGCGGATTTGGGCAGGCACTTTCGTGACGCCGACTGATGATCTGGCAGGCCAGCTAGATTCCATGGCAGTTGAAAGAGAGCGAGTGCGTAATATCGTTGCACAAGACGAGCGAGTTGCTGCCATGGGTCCTTTGCTGGAAGTTGGTTACGTGAAGATGATGATTGACGGCGTGTTCTCAACCCATACGGCGTTAATGCATGCGCCTTATGCTGACCGGCCAACGGCCTCACCAGCACCGTTTATCAGCAAAGATCACCTCGACCATATGGTAGCCACCGTACATGATGCCGGCTGGCCGGTCGCGGTACATGCTATTGGTGATCGAGGGGTTTCATGGGTGTTGGACGCCTTTGAAGCATCGCCACGTGCTGCGGATGCGCTTATGGACCGGATCGAGCACGTAGAGCTGGTAACCGCCGCGGACATAAAGCGGTTTGGCCAACTGGGTATAGCAGCATCCATGCAACCCCACCACGCAACCTGTTGTGTGGGTGACTACGTTATCGACCGTATCGGTCCCGAACGACTGGACAATGCCTATGCGTGGCGACAGATGCTCGATAATGGTAATCACCTGGTTCTAGGTTCTGATTGGTCGACTTCGCCGTTTAATCCCCTCATTCAGATGGGTGACACCCTGCATCGCCAAACCCGCATGAATGGTGTTGTCCGCCCCTGGGACCAGGGTAACACATTGACCTTTGATGAAGCGCTCTACGGCTATACCCAGGCCGCGGCAGATATGACATCATGGGCCGATGAAATAGGCAGTATCTCAGTAGGCAAGTGGGCAGATTTTGTCATTCTCGATCAGCGAATAACTGATTCTGCTGGTCGATCGATTGCGGATCGAACGGTTACCGCTACCTATTTAGCGGGCCAGGAAATTTATCATAGCAAGTAAAGGAGGCATCATTATGCCAATAGAAGTTATCGTTCCCGAATCTGCCCGCAAGACCTATGAGAGCTGGCATTTCGCTCCTGCGGTAAGTCATGGTGATCTTATTTTCTTTTCCGGGGTTGTAGGCAGAGGCGAGTCGCTAGAAGATGAATTTCGAGATGCCTGGCAGTCGCTGGGTGAGACCCTGCTGGCGGCGGGTGTAGGCTATGAAGACATCATTGACAGTACGCTCTATGTGGTCGATCTGCAGAAGAATGCGGCAACGATGGCCAGGGTCAAGGATGAATTCATCAAAGAGCCCTACCCAGCATCCACCTGGATTGGAATTACAGAGCTCGTTATACCGGGTACCCGTGCAGAGATCAAAGTGACCGCGCGCAGGCCTAGATGAACAAGCAGGCGTGCTAGACAATACTTTGGCACAGTTGGAGAAAGGTGGTTTGTGCTTCCTATGCCTATCGTGAAATGGTAATAGGCGCTTATTGCTGTTATTCACTGCCTTTCTTAACAAGGGTTTACTAACAGGTTTTAAATGATACATAAGGCGTGAACAGTCCAGGTATCAGCAGGGATCCGCTACAAGAGACCTATTAATAGCCAACAACTGGTTAAATGGTCCCATGGGTTTTGCTACTCTTTAACTCAACAGAGGGAGATTGGCACATTAGCTATGCAGGATAGAACCTCAGATCAGGAAATTGGGTCACAATTTGACGTTATTATTATCGGAGCCGGTATCTCTGGCATGTACCAGCTTTATCGATTGCGGAAACTGGGGCTGACTGTTCGGGTCTTTGAAACTGGCAAAGACGTTGGCGGTACCTGGTATTGGAATCGCTATCCTGGAGCACGGTTCGATTCTGAAAGTTATAGCTATGGCTATTCGTTCTCGAAGGAGTTACTGCAGGAGTGGGAATGGAAGGAGCATTTTTCAGCACAGCCTGAGACCCTGCGCTATTTAAATTACGTTGCTGATAAATTCGAATTACGAAAAGACATCGTATTTAATACACGAGTTAAATCTGCAAACTATGAAAAAGTTCAGAATCTCTGGTTGGTCACTTCAGACAAAGGCCATACCAGCAGTGCGCGCTTTCTGATTACCGCGGTGGGACCAATATCGGCGCCTACGCTGCCGAATATTGAAGGACTTGCCAGCTACCAGGGCGATGCATACCACACGGGTAACTGGCCACATGGGCCAGTGGATTTCCGCAACAAGCGAGTCGGGATCATCGGTACCGGTGCAACAGGGGTTCAGGTTATTCAGGAAGTCGCCAAAACTGTTGGCCATCTGACGGTGTTCCAGCGTTCGCCTAATTATTGTGCCCCCCTGGTTAATTCGCCGATTGATGAATCAACCCAGAAGAAAATTAAAGCAAGCTATCCAGAAATTTTTCAGAAATGTTCCGAAACCCATGGCGGCTTTCTGCACAAGGCCGACCCCAGGTCTGCATTCGACGTGACTTCGGAAGAGAGGCAAGCATTCTATGAAAAACTTTATGGAGAACCGGGTTTTGGTATTTGGATGGGTAATTTCCGAGACGTGCTAGTGGATAAGCGAGCTAATGACACGATGAACGAGTTTATGGCGCGGAAAATCCGAGAACGAGTCATTGACCCTGAGATTGCAGAGACGCTTATCCCAACTGATCATGGGTTTGGCACCCGGCGAATACCAATGGAAACGAATTATTACGAAGTATTTAACCAGGATAACGTACAACTGGTTGACCTCAATGAAGAGCCTATCAGGTCTATTACGCCACTGGGTGTTTTAACCGAGGCAGACGAATACGAGTTCGATATTATAATCTATGCCACTGGCTTTGATGCTGTTACCGGGTCGTTCGATAAGATCGAAATTCGGGGCGAAGACGGCCGACGACTCAAAGATAAATGGTCCGATGGGCCGAAAACTTATTTAGGTCTGCAGAGTGCCGGCTTTCCTAACATGTTAACGCTGGTCGGGCCCCATAATGCCGCAACGTTTTGTAATATTCCCCGTTGTATAGAACAGAATGTAGACTGGGTCACTGATCTTATTTTGTTTATGCGTGATCAAAATCTGGTAAAGGTTGTTGCCAGCGAAGCAGCAGAAGAAGAATGGACCGAGCATGTCCTGGAAACAGCAGAAAAAATGCTGTTTTCCAAGGTGGACTCCTGGTTTATGGGTATGAACAAGAATCTGCCGCATAAACGCAAGCGCAGATTCCTACTTTATGCCGGTGGTTCGCCAGCGTATCGAGAAAGATGCAATGAGGTTGCAGCAGACAATTACCGAGGCTTCCAGCTCGAATAGGTTGCACGAAGCCAGGGTGCCAGGCAAGGCAGACCAGGAAGGTCAATGCGCCGGGAACTTGTCGGGTAATAAGCTGGTTACGGGTGGAATTCTCAATCAGTTCAGAGTTAAGCCACAGCATAAGGTGGTTAGCAATGCCTGGCCAAGCCGGCTTTTTACGCTTTTGGCTGCTTTTGAATTTTATTCCTGCAGAGGAAGCCCAGGAATATCAGAGCGCGCTGCAACCACCGCTTGCATTGATTCCGGCAGTCGAAAAGGCAATGCCCCCTGGGCTTGGAATTGCCCAGTGATGGCCTCTAGGATGACTTCATCAGAAATGCCGAGATCTACATAAATGCCTGCTGCCAGCGGTAACAGGTTGTTGATAACGCAAGGCCTCACCATCTGGATGACAAGAATGACAGGGTTGGATCTGGCTAAATAGCAGATTTTTTCAAGCTCAGTGCTCTGGTTGTTATACTCCAGTGAACCTTCGTGTTGCATCGAGCCGAAGAAGTGATTGGGATGAAGTAATTCATGGGGTGATGTAATTCTGATAATCAGGGTAGTTTCCTCAGAGAAGCTTTCAGAAGAATTCAGGTTGCAAAATGCCAGTGCCGAGGGGTCAACGGCCGCGTGTTTTTTCAGGCAAACCAGGGCTTTACGTTGGGCATTGAGCGCCAGTTGCTGATGTTCGGAACAATTAACAATGGCAGTTGCTTGTGCTGCATCGACAAAAGGCGCATCGAACAGGCCCAGTTCAAACTTGATTCTGAGTAATCTTTCCACCGCTTTATCAATGCGTTCGATTGATACAAGCCCGGATGCGACCGCGCTGGTCAGTGCATCGACGTCTTCTTCGCCTCCCAACTGATCCACCCCCGCATTGATACTTTTGGCTATGCGCTCAATTCGAGTTAAAGCCGTCACTCCCCAGGGCATGGCGATGTCATCGGGTGTTTGCATCTTCTTTGGATTTCTGGTTCCGGGTGTTGCATCACGATATATAGCCCAGTCGGAAAGAATAAATCCGTTGAAATCCATTTGATCTCGTAGCAGGTTTTCTAGCAGGTAATGGCTGAAGCCAGCGGCGACAGCTTCAACAGGCGCCCCATTAGTGGTGAGACGATGCGTAATTGTATAGCTTGGCATGACACCGGCCACATGTGCCCTGAAGGCGCCAAGAAAGGGTTCGATATGATAGTCCAGACTCTCATCTGTTACGGCTGAAAATTGGCCATAGTCATTGTGGCCATCGAACCCGTCTGGCGCTGCACCATAGCCCACCCAGTGTTTAACAACGGCCGCAACACTTTCAGTATTGAGTCCTGTGGTGCTGTTCTGCATACCCTCGACATAGGCTTCAGTCATCGTTCGTGCAAGCTGAGGATATTCGCCAAATGTGCCTGAGATCCTTGACCATCTCGGTTCAGTTGCAATATCGGCCTGGGGTGACAAGGCCATATGGATTCCGATCGCGCGGTATTCTATTCGTGCAATTCCAGCAAATTCACGAGTTATGGAAGCGTCCCTTGTGGCAGCCAATCCCGTTGTTTCCGGCCATTGAGAAAATCCCAGCGCCCGACTGCTTGCGCCAGTGACGTGTTGGAAGTGATGTCTTGGATCGGTACTGATGGTCACTGGAATGCCTAGCCGTGCCTGGGCTGCAATTGCCTGAATACGGTTGTTCTGTATCGCAAAGTCGCCGGGTGCAACATTTAACCGAGTGATTAAATGGTTGATTGATTTAACCAGTAACTGATTTCTAATCGATTCTTCATCGTAGCTGTTTCCTATACCCAGTGAACCGAGTGGCCCTTGAGACTGCGCTGTTCCATGCATCATGAGGCCAATTTTTTCTGCCAGGGACATTCGTTGTTTTAGATCACTGACTCGCAAGGCAATGCTGTTACGGTGGTCTTCAAAAGGTGCAAGTACGCCGTCATGATCGAGGTCGCGGAAGGTCATGTCGTCTATTTCAATGATTTTCTCAGTCATAAGGGCTTCTCTATAGTCTGTTGGTAATCTTTACTTTTGTATCCGTTTTATCAATGCAGTTGAGAATGTCTTTTTCGAGTGCCATGGGTTCGAGTGGGGGATTACTAAGAATATAAACGGGTGTGCCTTTTACGTGAGTATAGTCCTCGATTGATACGCTTGAGTTGTTGGTAATTACACAACCCGGGGCCAGCAAGATGAGGCAACTGAGAGCGATTATCCGATTAAATCTATGTCGCATGGGTACGTCTTATGATGTGCCTGGTCCAACTGAGTGACTAGCCTAAGGAAGTAGATATTAACTTGGAGGGGGCGAGGATTGAAAGTCGATAAATACAAGACCACCTCCGTTATGCAATAGTTCCCCTGGCGCAACGAATCTTGCTGGAATGTAGCGAATTGACCATAATTTGCGACCGCCTCATAAAGATCGCAGCCGCTCTTTGCAGAAACTGGCAAGGCAGCTTTTGGAAAAAAAGTGCGGAGCTGAGCCCTGTGAACTCTGGGAAGCGACAACGCTCTGGTGGTCAGACATGGATTAATCGCACCGGAGTAATCGACATAATGGCTTAGCCGCTTTTTTACAGGGCAGGGTTGATAACTAATTCAAGCTCCCTGAGTTTAAAGGCATTTTCTATTCGCGCAGGTGTGGGCTTTAAGCCCTGGAGCTGGATCTTCACTTGTTTCAGTAATTCCATCGCCTGGCCCTGATCTCCTGCGAGGATATAAATCCGAGCAGCGTCAAGCTTCCACTGCGGGCTGCTGCTGAGGGCTGTTCCAACTGTGCGCCAACGCGCAATTGCGCCCGAATAATTACGTCTTTTTAGTTCAAGTTCGGTAGCATAGCGCTGCAATTGCGGAATAGAACCCAGTCTTTGCATGGCCCCATCCAAGAACTGAAGGGCTGGGGAGGAATCCTGAGGCCATTTTTTAAGTAATATTCCTGCCGCGGCAAGATATTCACCAGGATGGGGATTGCGAGAATGTCTGAAATAAGCGTTGAAGTTATCCATTGCCAGATCTAATTCGCCAATAGCCCGTGCTGCTTTTGCGCTATACAGAAAGGACAATGCGTGACCAGGGTATCGGTTGAGGTAACGTTGGAAAGAAGCGATTGCCAACTTAAATTCATCATTCTTGGATTGAAGCTTGCCCATCTCAAAAGCAGTCTCGACTGGGTCCCCAAGGGACGCCGCATGGCCCAGGTCCTGCTGTGCTTTTTCCATATCCCGTTTCTGAATATAAAGCGATGCTCTTTTTATCATAAGTGCCTGGGATTGTGGATTTTGCTCAATCAAGTGATTGATGCGATCAATCTGGCTGGCGGTGCCTGGGTGAGCTGAACTCACCGAGGTCAGCAAGCCGATAGTGACAACGGCCAGTTTATGAAAAAACATCATGGTTGAGCTAGGGTTCCCGTTTAATGATGAAATGATCTAGAACCTGGCCACTTTCACTTACAAACCGTGATGTCAGTGATGTTCTGTTGACATCGATTACCACCGATCCCTTGAGCGAAAGGCCATGGGAGTGATAGCCAGTTTGGCCTGCTGGAAAGGTTCTATGGGCCGGATGACCGAGCCAGTTAGGCAGGCTGCAGCCCATCGTTCTGCCGGGTGTACAGGGGTTTTCTTGGTCTGCTTTTCCTGCGCTGCCAGCCACTGTGTAGACGGCCTTGTCATCGGCTGCAGTGGCGGAACTGATCTGCCGATAAACATCAGTGCCCTGGCCCATCGACGGATTCCCCTGGCCATCAAGTTCAGCATGTGTCCCCGGCGTGAAGGTGTCAGACGGCCCATAATGCCCGTTCAGGTACCAGGACCGTTCATAGGAATGAGCATGGCCACTATAAACCACATCGACACCATGATCTTCAAAAACGGGTGCAAATGTTTCGCGCATGTCAATCTCATTCTGCTCGACATCAGAATCATGATTCTGGCCTTTAGAGTAAGGTGGGTGATGAAAAATGACCAGCGTCCAGTCCTGCTTATTGCTGCTTAAATCGTCAATTAACCAGTCCCGCATTGCCGACCGCTGCACCGGATCACGATTGGAAAGTTGAGAATCCAGACTGACCGTATGGACGTTGCCATAGTCAAATGAATAATATTGTTCAGTACCACTGGCTACACCGCCTTGCTCTGCTTTGCTGGGCAGGGAAAAGATATTCAGGTATGGGAGACCACCCGGATCAGGACCATCACCGTTGCTGTCATAACTGTCTGGGTTGGCAGAGCGACTGATTCCGCCAAAATGGCTGATCAACGGACCCTTCTCGCATTGCGGCAGTTTTCTGAATATACAGATATCAAGGGCCCCGCCCCCCATTTCATGATTGCCAATCGTTGGCCAGGTTGCAGTGGTTTTTATGAGCTCGGCATAGATATCAAAATAGGCTCCCTGCCATTGCTCATCGGTACCCTCTAAATAGGCATTATCGCCAAGCAGAAGGATGAGGTCCAAGGGTTCACCGGCGGCTTGCTGATCGTTATATTTTAGATAACCATTCATGACATCGATTGCTTTTCCGGCATGAACATTGTGCCCGCCTTGGACTTCTGTCGCCGTTCCGGAATCGCCCAGTAACCAGATGTGGATATTGCCATCGTCCGGCAACTGCCCTGATTCCGGGGCAGTGCGAAAGTGTTGCCCCGGTCCGCTGCTGGTAGCGCCGCCGATAGAATAATAATAATAAGTGTCTGCCTCTAGGCCGGCAAGAGTGACTTGATGGTGGCCATCAATAAACTCGCTTCTCACCGATCTGTCGAGTTTTCCTGGCTGGGTTCCAAAACAGACAATGGGTGTATCACCTCGCCATTTGATCATTGCACTATGCGCCGATACTTGTTGTAGAAAGAGCCGGCTGACCGCTGTTTCAGCACCTGAACAACTACTAATAACGTCTTCAGCAAATGCTGAGGAAGTCATCAGGAGACTGCAAATGAATATTTGCAATAGCAGAAACCCCCGAGCATAGCTACTG
>Ga0105349_10000729_pt1 | contig 13333 bp, 15 predicted proteins | sample EN1Hudseemescosm_FD_83661 | JGI IMG/M metagenome (GOLD analysis project Ga0105349, IMG submission 83661) | Methane-oxidizing microbial communities from mesocosms in the Hudson Canyon - EN1B Hudson Canyon | ecosystem: Environmental > Aquatic > Marine > Cold seeps | place: Hudson Canyon...
CCTCAAATTCTGGGTCAATTTAAATCTGCTTTTGCGGTATCTCAGCAGGCGGGAACGACGGGCAGTGAGCTAGGGCGTTTATTTCGCCAAACGTTTACCGTGGCGAAAGACGTAAGAACGAATACAGCGATTGGACAAAACCCAGTATCAGTCGCTTTTGCTGCGGTCAGCATGGCAAAACATATCTTTTCTGACTTCAAGCAAAGCACTGCATTATTAATCGGTGCTGGTGAAACTATTGATCTGGTTGCTAGGCACTTAAAAGATGCTGGCATCAAACAAATTATCGTTGCTAACCGGACGTTAGCGCGAGCGCAAAAATTAGCCGAGCAGTTTCATGCAGAGGCGGTTTTGTTAGAAGATATTGCGCAGGAATTACCCCGTGCAGATATCGTTATCTCATCAACCGCTAGTCCATTACCCATCTTGGGTAAGGGTACGGTTGAGCGAGCATTAAAGAAACGCCGTCATGCACCGATTTTCATGGTGGATATTGCGGTACCACGAGATATTGAAGAAGAAGTCGGCGATTTAAACGATGTCTTCCTTTATACAGTGGATGATTTAAAAGACATTATTGAAGAAAACGTTAAATCTCGCCAAGATGCGGCTAAACAAGCGGAGCAGTTAATTGTTTCAGGCGTTGAGCGTTTCATGCGAGAGTTGCGTTCTTTAGACGTGGTTTCAACAGTCACATCATTACGTGGCCACGTTGAGAGCTTACGTGATGAATGTTTAATTAAGGCTAAGAAACAATTAGCCAATGGCGATGACCCTGCGAAAGTCTTGCAGCAATTTGCCCATACCTATACTAATAAAATATTACACACCCCCACTAAGCAAATGCGTCAAGCAGGGGCCGAAGGCCAGCTTGAAGTGATGGATTGGGTACAGGAATTATTTCAACTCTCAAATAGTGCAGAAAAAGATACTAATGAGACTGAGACAGCAGAGAAGAATAACGAAAAATGAAGCAATCATTAGTACATAAGCTACAACACTTGAGTGAACGATACGAAGAGATCGGCCACTTACTTGGTGATAATGAAATTATCTCTAACCAAGATAAATTTAGAACTTTATCAAAAGAATATGCTGAACTTGAACCCGTGGTTCAGGCTTATGAGGCGTTTACCCAAGCAGAAGATGACTTGTCTGAAGCAGAGCTGCTATTAAAAGACGAAGACCCTGACATGCGTGAAATGGGGCAAGAAGAATTCAAATCGGCGAAAGCGACACTTGCACGCTTGGAAGATGAATTACAGGTTCTTTTATTACCTAAAGATCCTAACGATGGCCGCAATGTCATTTTAGAAGTACGCGCAGGAACCGGCGGTGATGAAGCCGCTATCTTCTCTGGCGACTTATACCGCATGTATTCTCGTTATGCTGAAACTCAAGGTTTCCGTGTTGAAATATTAAGTACCAATACCGGTGATCATGGTGGTTATAAAGAAATCATTGCTCGAATTTCGGGTACTGATGTTTACTCACAGTTAAAGTTTGAATCTGGCGCTCACCGTGTACAGCGTGTACCAGAAACAGAATCTCAGGGCCGAGTTCATACCTCTGCTTGTACTGTTGTAGTCATGCCAGAAGTTGAAGGCGAAGACGCTATCGAAATTAAGAAAGCGGACTTACGGGTTGATACTTTCCGTGCGTCGGGCTCTGGTGGTCAGCACGTAAACAAAACGGATTCTGCAATTCGCTTAACTCACATTCCTACGGGTTTTGTGGTTGAGTGTCAGGATGAGCGTTCGCAGCATAAAAACCGTGCTAAGGCGATGACGGTTCTTGCTAGCCGAATTAATGATGCGGTATTGCAAAAGCAGCAGGCAGAGCAAGCGGCAGAGCGTAAAAGTTTAGTTGGCAGTGGTGATCGCTCGGAACGAATTCGCACTTATAATTATTCACAAGGCCGTGTTACCGACCACAGAATTAACCTTACTCTATATAAACTGGATGAAGTTATGCAGGGTGATTTAGGCGCTGTATTGAAGCCGTTAATCTTAGAGCACCAAACGGAACAGTTAACAGAGCTTGGTTCCCAAGGATAAAGTAAGTATTGCTTTGTACTTAACGTAACTATTCAGGTTTTTCAAATTAAGACAGAAGAAGATTCATTATTGGGTAATTGTGGAGCAAATATGCGAGGCATGGAGCCGAACTAAGGCTACAGGGAGCGTTAGTTCGGCTCCATGCCTGGAGCAGCTGGTATTTATGCCGTTTTGTGGAATAAATACCCAATCAGGAATCGGTTTATAAAAATTGCTGAATAGTTACTACTTAACAAGAAAGGAATAATGAATGGACTCTTTGATGGAACCTTTGCTGTCAGACTCTTGGTCTGTTTTATTATTCCTTTCACTGCTATTAATAGGCTGCTGTATTGGCAGCCTATTGCTTGGCCGTCAGTTAGGTCGAGAGCAGGGCAAAAAAAGTAGTGATGAAAGTAATCAGCAATTGCAGGTTGAAAACGCATTACTGCAGCAGAAAATGCAAAGCCAGCAGCAACATAATCAAGAACGACGCCAGCAAGATCAGCAGCTTTTTAACCAACAGCAAAAGCAGCAACAACAAACCTTCGAAAACCTTTCAAATAAAATATTCCAAGAAAAACAGCAGCAAAATAAACAAGGCCTAGAAACCATTCTCAATCCTTTTAAAGATCAATTAGAAGGTCTGCGAAAAAAGGTAGAAGACGTTCATGTGCATGATGCTAAAGATCGAGCCGCATTAAAAACTCAGATCAGCGAACTGTATCGCCTCAATCAAAATATTACTGCCGAAGCCAGTGCATTAAGTAAAGCCCTGCGTGGCGATAAAAAGACTCAAGGCAATTGGGGCGAGCTAGTACTAGAAACCGTATTAGAACGTTCTGGCTTACGCTTAGGTGAAGAGTACGTACGTGAACAAAACCACAAAACCGATGATGGCCAAAATTATCGCCCCGATGTGATTATTAACTTGCCAGAAGGTAAGCATATAGTTGTTGATGCTAAGGTTTCTTTAAATGCCTATAACGATTATGTGAATGCTGATGACGATGGGGTGAAAGCACAATTTTTAAAGCAGCATGTTGATGCCATTCGTAACCATATAAAAAGCTTATCGGCAAAAGCGTATCAGCAATTGCCTAAGCTACACTCACCTGATTTTGTCTTTATGTTTATGCCGATTGAACCTGCGTTTATGGCGGCCTTTCAGCATGACGAGAAACTCTTTATGGACGCTTTTGATCAACGGATTGTTGTTGTCACCCCAACCACATTATTGGCTAGTCTACGCACTGTTGAAAGCTTATGGTCAATAGAGCGTCGCGGCAAAAGTGCTGATGAACTGGCTGAGCAAGCGGGTAAGGTATATGACCGCTTGCGTATCGTGGTGGAGAAAATGGACAAGCTCGGTAGTCAGCTAAACAGTGCGCAAAAAACTTATGACGAAGCTTACAGCTCTCTCGCGCAGGGACGTGGAAATTTAGTTGCAACCGCTAACCAGTTTGTTGAGCTTGGGGTGAGAATTAAAAAAGAAATTCCACAGGCTAAAATGGCGAGCGCTAAAGTGGAAAAATCGAGCGCAGCTGAGATTTAATCGTGTTCTGAGTAGGAACTTATCTTTTGTTTTTTAATCAATAGCTAGCATGAAAACTAATCGATATAGAACCGCTCAATCGAGGAAAATTATGAAGCGCTTATTATTAATTACCTCTGTGTATTGCTTGTCACCCATCTCATTATTATGGGCTGATAACATGAAAGCCTTTCCTCCTGCGGAAGAAGGGCAAGTACGCTATGTCATACCACTTGAAAAAAAGGCTGATGAAGCGGCTTTTAAAGTTGAACTGGTTATTGGTAAAACGATATCAGTCGATAGTGATAATCGTTATTTCTTTGCTGGTCAAATACAAACTAAGAATATTCCAGGCTGGGGGTTTACCCGCTATGTGCTAGAAGATTTAGGGCCAATGGCGGGCACATTAATGGCGGTGAGTGATGACGCAGAAAAAGCAGAGCGCTTTATTCCGCTATTGGGAGAGCCCTATTTAGTGCGTTATAATTCTCGTTTACCCATCGTTGTCTATGCCCCAACGGATGCTGAAGTCCGTTATCGCATTTGGTCAGCGGGCGATGAGTTGCATGAAATCGATCCAGGTTAAAATTAAGGTTGTTAATGGCCAGCACGAATAAAAAAGTACCTCGGCTAAGAGACTTGAAAGGCTTTGGCCCTAAGAGTGAAGAGATCTTAGCTCAGGTGGATATGCATAACGTAGAGCAGTTCTTAAATTGTGATGGCTTTGAACTGTATGCCGCATTGAAAAAAAGGTGAAAGGTACAAGGCTTAATTCAATTTATGCCATTCTAGGTGCGCAGCAAGATGTACACTGGCAAGAAATTGCCCGCACTCAGAAATACGAAATCCTATTACGTTTAGATGATATGGGGCTAGCACCGGCCAAGGCGTCTAAAAAGCAGGCGTCTAAAAATAAGACGGCTGAAGAATGACTTCATGGCCGTCTCTTCCCCTTTGGGTTAGAATATAGCCACTTTTCATTATATTCCTTTCCTCCTATTTTTAGACGATAGCAATCAGCATGACCGATAAACCCTCTAATCTGAGCTCAGCCGACGATATTTATGCCAACAGTGCTGGCGAGCAGTTATCTGGGCAGTTTACCTTTGACTCTGCAGTTGCCCGTGTCTTTCCCGACATGATTAAGCGATCTGTGCCTGGCTATGCCGAAACGGTTGCTATGTCGGGGGTCATCGCCGGTGAGTACGCGCGCGATAATACCAACCTATATGATTTAGGCTGTTCACTTGGCGCTGTAACGCTAGCTATGCGTCATGGGGTAAAAGCAGACAACTGTAAAATTTTGGGCGTTGATAACTCAGACGCGATGATCGAGCAAGCAGGGCATTATTTAGCTTTAGATGAAGGTGGGGTTGATGTTGAATTATCCTGCGCCGATATTACTCAACTAAGCATCGAAAATGCCTCTGTGGTAGCCCTCAATTATGTTCTGCAGTTTATTTCCCAAGAGCAGCGATTAGACTTGCTAAGTAATATTGCTCAAGGCCTCAATGCTGGTGGCGCTTTGATCTTATCTGAAAAAATTTGTTTTTCTGCTGACGAACAAAAATTGCAAGATGATCTACATTTAGACTTCAAGCGTGCCAATGGTTATAGCGAACTAGAAATCGCACAAAAACGCAGCGCGATCGAAAATGTATTAATTCCAGAAACCGATGCCGCTCATATCGCACGGTTGAAACAAGCAGGCTTTAGTCAGGTTATTCGTTGGTATCAATGTTTTAACTTTGTCTCTTATCTGGCGATAAAATAGCACCCCATACGTTTTAGATATTAATAAAGAACTTCATTATGAATGTAGATGTTTTCTCTTGGTTTGACGATGTACAAGCCGCTATGGCTGCTGAAGGCAGCTTATTAAAGCCTTGGGCCAAAATTCTGCCTGAACAATTGCATAATTTGTTCAATGAAAAAGTACATGGAGATCAGCAGCGCTGGTTGGATGCCTTAGAAAACTTACCAGCGATTGATAATGTCACTAGCGACCTAAATCAGGATCGCATTCAGCTGAGCAGTGAAAATATTAGCGAAGAGCAAGGTGCGCTAGTGAAAGGAGGGCTGCAACAGTTAAGCCCTTGGCGCAAAGGACCGTTTCAGTTTTTTGATACTCACATCGATACCGAATGGCGCAGCGATTGGAAGTGGCAACGCATTGCTCCCCACTTGGCTCCGTTAGAAGGACGTACCATTTTAGATGTTGGCTGCGGCTCGGGTTATCACATGTGGCGTATGCTAGGGGAAGGAGCTCACCGTGTTGTCGGTGTTGATCCATCGCGTTTATTTCTCGCCCAGTTTCAAGCTTTTAAACAGTATGCTCAGTCTGGTTTAGCAAATCAGTCGGGTCTAGAAGAGCCGCTCAATATTGATTTGCTGCCATTGCGTATGGAAGACGTACCAAGACCATTAAAAGCCTTTGATACCACCTTTTCGATGGGGGTTTTGTATCATAGAAAATCGCCGTTAGATCACATGGCTGAGTTAAAAGATACGTTAAAGCCTGGCGGCCAATTGGTATTAGAAACCTTGGTCATCGAAGGTGAGCTGGGTGAAGTCTTAATGCCGGAAGATCGCTACGCTCAGATGCGTAATGTCTGGTTCTTACCTAGTTGCGAAACTCTGTTGTTATGGGCGCGTCGGGTAGGTTTTAAAAACCCACGTATCGTAGAAAACAATGTCACCAGTCTAGATGAGCAGCGCTCAACGGATTGGATGCAATATCAGTCATTAACCGACTTTTTAGACCCTGAAGATAAAACCAAAACGGCAGAAGGCTACCCTGCGCCATATAGAGCCACCCTTATAGCAGAGGCATAAAAAACTAATCATCTGTCAAATTGTTCGAATCTGTCATTACTGTCTACACTGAAATAATACCAAGTACGAAATTAAGTATTAAGTGAGACATATATGTCGGATATCGAAGAATTAACTGATGAGCAGAGAATTAGCTTATTAGAAAATAAAGTAGGGAAAAACCGTACCGTTATTACAGTTGTCGCGCTGACCTTGATTGTTATTTTGTCGGTATCTTTTACAGTGCTTATTCTCAAATTGCTGCATGTTGATGAACCTTATGTTTCTCACTCAATTTTTGAAGAACAAAAGTTAATTATTCAGCAGCTTGAAGCAGATGTTCAGGAGCATAAAAAGCAAATTTCACAGCTAACCCTAACCTATGAGCAAAGCCAAGTAGCAGCATTTCAGCAGAATTTAATTGCACAAGAGCAAAGCTATCAAGAGTTTTTAGCGGCGTTAAAGTTAGGTATGTTTGACCTGGCTAAAATGGTACAGGGCTCTCGTACTTGGTTGGATGTGTATAACGAAAAATTAAACGAAGCGCAGAGCCAGAGTAGCCAGCGTGAAAAAGCCTTAAAGCGCCTCTCGAATAAAGTGCTATTGGATTAGCCATCTACCCAGACTTCACGAATCGCTTCGCCAAAGTCATCATAAATAATCTTTTTATGTGGTCGCTTGGGCTTCGGTGGCGTTGCAGAACTGCCAGACTTCTTGCGATCATCAACAGCCTTTAACTCATCGGTTAGAGGCGTTCTTTCCTGCTTCTTTTGCTCGAAACCGCTGCTGCGATCATCGATTTTGCCATTTACTAAGCCACTCTCTCCTCGTTCAAACTCACGCACAGCTCCGCCTTTATTAAGGTATGACTCAACCTCGTTATCCATTTGTTGGCGAATTTCGCGCTTGGTTGGGCGTTTATGCATAGAGATTAGTCATCGTGAGGGTCATTAGTATCCGAATGTTATTAGAATAGTATAGGTAGATAATTGCCTTATTTGCTTAGTTTACCGTATATTTGGCAATACATGTAATTATGAGAATTTTGAATGAAACAGGTTATCGCTAAGGCGAGCATTTTTGTCACTTTTATCAGTATATTTTTATTAACAGCATGCACTGAAGAGACCATGAATAAATGGTCGCGCCAAGCGGATAATTTGCTCGGCGAAGACTTAAAAGTTTCTTATATTGATGGTGGCAAGGTCGTAAAAACCTGGACTGTTAAAGATGGCAAGATAACAACGGGCCGAGACGATCAAGGGCGAGCGATTGGCTATTACTATTTCTGGAGTATTGAAACCGGTTATGTGCAGCTGCCGATTGAACGCACCTTGATTGAAGAAATACAGAAGTAAAAAATTCAAGGTAAGCTTTAGCGATTGAATAAAACCACAATGATAAAAGAACATTTAGTTAAAACCATTCAGCCCTACGCTGCACGTTTCATTTCGAGCAATACAGTTCTTGAAATGAAGCGTTGGGCTTTTGAAATGAAAAGATGTTTGCTGAATAAAGACCATCATATCGATATCTATTTACGTATCAATGATCCCTATAGTTATCTGTTAGTACAGGTAATGGCAGATTTTGAGCAGCGTTATACTATTAATATCGAGTTTAAAGTCATTCAAAACTTACAACTGGATATGTACCCAGAAGAGGCTATGTGGCATGACAATGGATTCATTGATGCGAGCCATCTTGCTAAGCTTTATCGGCTGAAATTTCCTGCCGCTATTCCTGAAAAAAACTTAATGAGGGTAAAGCAGGGTACTGGCTGCTTATTACAATTAGAACAGTTGCAATTAGAACAGTTTCAGCTTGAGCGGTTACAAACTGAGCCATTAAAAAGTAAGCAGGAAGGTCGCTGGCAGCAAGTCAGTTCAGTATTCGAACAATATTGGTTTCAGCAGCGGCTATCTCTTGATCCTGTTTTAGAGTGTTCCTCAGATTTAGAATTGGATCCTAGATTAGAGCAGCGACTAGCGCAGAATGAGCAATATCTACATCAGCAGGGTCATTATATGAGTGCCATGCTGCATTATGCCGGGGAATGGTACTGGGGGCTTGATCGACTAGACCATTTAGAGAAACGTTTAAATGCTCTAGGTCTTGCTCATAATAAGAAGACTGATGAGGTGGTATTCAATAAAACCTATATTAATTTTTGCCAGCAACCGCCGTTAATAGCCCCGTCATCCGCTCAAAAGAATAAACAAAGTGATAAAAAACTGGTTTTGTTTTTTTCCATCCGCAGTCCTTATTCCTATATCGGTTTGCAGCAAGCGATAAAGTTAGCAGAATATTATCAATTGCCATTAGAGATCAAACCTATATTGCCGATGATTATGCGTGGCTTATTAGTCCCCAAAGTAAAAAAGATGTACATATTTCACGATACCAAACGTGAAGCACAGAAGCTGGGCTTAGATTATGGTTTTGTTGCAGACCCTCTTGGTGCCGGTGTTGAGCGTTGTTATTGTTTATTCAGTTATGCGCAAAGTTTAGGATGTGAGCAGCAATTTATATTAAATTATGCCTTAGCGGTGAATGCTCAGGGTATTCGAGCAGAAACCGATGCGGGCTTAAAGCTGATCGTGCAGCGCAGTGGCATGGATTGGGTTCATGCTCAGACATTATTAACGAGCTCTGATATCGACAGTGAGTGGCGACAGTGGGTCGAAGACAATCGACAGCAAATGCTAGGGCAAGGATCTTGGGGAGTGCCAAGCTTTCAGTATGGTGATTTACTGCTTTGGGGGCAGGATCGTATCGGTATTATTGAGCAAGTAATACGTGAAGATCGTCGTAATTCTGAATGATTGTTTAAAAAATAAGCAAAACATACAAGGATAGACCTCTTATTCTGCCAAAATGTGCATTCATTAAGGAATCTGTCGATGGATTTACCATTCTGACATAAAACTCCATTACACTTGGCCCCGCATTCAGTAGAATGCTTGGTTAATGAGAAAAATAAATAAAAGAGATGGCTTTGAAATCAATTTGGTCCGCTAAAGGGTATATCTTCATTGGCTTAATCAGCTACGTATTATTCGTAGTACTGACAGCGCCGTTAGAATTTATCTGGCCTAAAATTCAACCTAAGCTGGGTCCTTTGCCAGTACAAGTACAATCTATTACGGGTTCGCTTTGGCAGGGGCAGGCACAAATACAAGCGCCACAAGTCGGTAAGGTTAGCGCTAACTGGGATGTTCAGGTAAGTGATCTATTCACTGGTCAGCTAACTGTACTGCTGACAGCAACTGGCAAAGAGCTGAAATTTTCTGGCCAAGTGAGTACCGACGGTGAGCAAGTGGTTATTGCCGATAGCACAGGTTTTATGTCATCTCGTTACCTCAAACCTTTATTGCGTCAAGGCAGAGCAAATCTTGAAGGTGACTTCGAACTGAGTGGCTTTAATAGCCGAATCACCCTGAGTGATAAACAAGTTCATAGTGCTGAAGGGCGATTGGTCTTTTCTGGTGGCGATGTTGGCTTTCCCATCGACGGTAAAAAAATTCGTGCTGAGCTTCCTATCTTAATCGGTACCATCAGTAAGCCGAGTGATAATGTTGATTTAGAAATTACAGATACCGACGGTAAGTCTATTGGTAGTGGTTATATTCAACCTGATGGTTGGGCTGGTATGGTGATGCGTCGTCGTTTATTGGATCTGCTTGGGCAAAAATGGCCTGCAGATGTCGGCGAAGATGCCATTATCTTTGAAGTTTCACAGAAAATATTATGATCAATTTAGATATGGCAATGCTAGATAAGGCAGAGTTAGATAAAGCCGTGAGCTACCGCTATGAGATGCAGGAGGTTATGTTGTGAGTGAGCAAGCAGTCGTTCTTTTGCCGTGGCAGCGTATCAGCTTGATGCTAGCAAAATCAGTCTTCACCCTGTTAATTGCGAGCCAATTAGCGGTTTTAACCTGGATGACTTTATCGCCTTCGACTTTGGTATTGACTGAGCCAAGCCGAGGCCAAGATTCGAATGCGGTACAAGAAAAGCAAGGCAGCATTGCAGATTGGCATATTTTTGGTGATGCCGTTGTAGATGTAGTGGTTGTGCCGAAAGAAGTTAATGCGCCAAAAACGCGCTTGCGCTTAGAACTATTAGGGGTTATGGCTGCGAGCCAAGCAGAAAAATCCAGTGCGATTATCGCGCCTAAGGGTGGAGCAGGTGAAAATTATCGCGTCGGCGATGTTGTTCAAGTCCGAACCAAACTGGCTGCTGTTCATCAAGATAAAGTAATTTTAGATAGTAACGGCAAGCTAGAAACCTTGAAGTTTGATTTAACGCGCAAGCAAAGCATGCGCAAGTCTTCACAGCCGACACCTGCACAGAGAAAAGCAGCGTCTCGTGGCAGCTTGAAAGACCGTTTTAAAAAAGTACGTAATGCCACTGATGCGGTAACGCTATTACGGGACGAAGTAAATAATAACCCTAAAGGCGCTTTAAAGCAGCTAGGTTTAGAAACCTCAGCCAATGGCGAAGGTTATAAAGTTTCCAGTTCAGGTTCCATGCTAACTCAGTTAGGCCTGCAGCCTGGCGATATTATACTGTCTGTTAATGGACAGACATTGGGCAACCTAGATGATGATCAAAGCCTATTAGAGCAAGTATCTAATAGTGGACAAGCACGCTTAGAAATACAGCGTGGCAATCGTCGTTTTGTTGTTAACCATACTATTAAATAAGGATTTAATCGGTGTTTAAGCGTTTTTGTAAAATAGCCCTGCTAACTATGTCGATCGCGGTCAGTGCGGCAACAATGATTGCCCATGCTGAAGATCAAAATTGGCAAGTGAATATGAAAGATGCCGATATATCGGCTTTCATCGGTCAGATTGCTGATATCACAGGAAGAAGCTTTGTTATTGACCCTAGGGTGAAAGGCAAGGTGACGGTGGTTTCAACAGAAACCATGAATACCGAAGCAGTTTACGAGCTGTTCTTATCGGTATTGCAAGTTCATGGCTATGCCGCAGTGCCAGCAGGCGATGTAACTATGGTCGTGCAGCAGAATTCGGTAAAGCAAAAAGGTGGTGATTTAGACGCCAAAACGAAAAGACAAAGCCAAGAAATGGTCACTAAGGTGATCACTATTAAAAATACTCCGGCTTTAGATTTAGTTCCTATATTACGTCCGCTGGTGGCTAAGTATGGACATCTTGCTGGGGTTAAGTCTGCCAACGCGTTAATCATATCTGATCACGCATCTAACATTTCGCGTATTGAACAGATAATTGATCGCTTAGATAAATCGGGCAGTGAAGAGCTGGAAGTGATTCAGTTAAAAGAAGCTTGGGTTGGTAACGTAGTGACTATGTTACAAAGCCTAGACCCGGATAAAGTAGCCCAGGGTAAAGGATCTAAAAGTGGTGGTGCAGGTAGTATTCGTGTTGTTGCTGATGAGCGTAGTAATCGCTTAATTATCAAGGGAGAAAAAACCTCTCGTGAGCGTATTCGTAAATTGATTACGCAACTGGATAAACCATCTTATTTCTCTGGTAGCGCTAAAGTTATTCGTTTGAAATATGCGGATTCGAAAAAGCTAGCTGAACTATTAAAAAACTTAATGGCTGATACCGCTTCAACGGGTGGTAAAGACGCGAATAAAGCGAAAGGTAAAGCAACCATTTTTGCTGATGAAGAATTAAATGCATTAGTTATTCGTGCAGAGCCTTCTATCTTAAAAGAGATCACTGAAATCGTGCATGAGTTAGATGTTCGTCGTGCTCAGGTGCTGATTGAATCAGCCATTGTGGAAGTATCTGGTGATGTGACGGATGCCTTAGGTGTTCAGTGGGCGGTAGGTGATACCTCTGCACCTGTTGCAGGGACAAATTTCTCGAATGCGGGTAATTCGTTGAACCAGATAGCGGGCGGTATTGCAGCAGGAACGCCGAGCCTAAGTAATGGTTTGACTTTAGGTGGCTTTAAAACCACCAATGGCCAGTTTGACTTTGGTGTGGTGATTCAAGCGTTAGAAAGCCAAAGCAATACCAATCTATTATCAACGCCAAGTATCATGACGCTGGATAACCAAGAAGCGGAAATTATTGTTGGTCAAAACGTTCCGTTCATTACGGGCTCTACGTCTTCAAGTAATAATACTAACCCTTTTACGACGATTTCTCGTGAAGATATTGGTGTTACGTTAAAAATTAAGCCGCATATTCACGAAGGTAATGAATTGCGTTTAGAAGTTGAAGTGAGTGCAGAGTCGGTTTCCAATACGACGGTTGCAGGTCAAGCGGATTTGATTACCAATAAGCGTCAGCTTAAAACTATGATTCTAGCCGCTGATAAAGAGACGATTGTATTGGGTGGTTTAATCAGTGACGATGTTACTGAAACTGAAAGTAAGGTGCCTTATTTAGGCGATATCCCTTATCTAGGCTGGTTTTTCAAAAGTAAGAGTACTCAGCATATTAAGCGTAACTTGATGATATTCTTACGCCCAACCATCGTTCTTGAAAAGCAAAAAGCGACTGAGCTTACCAATGAAAAGTTTGAAGGTGTTTGGGAATTTGTACTATCCGATGAATTTGCTAATGATGCAATTGATGTAAGAATGAATCGTTTATTCAAAGGTTCCCGATAGTTAAATAGTATTCACCGAATGGTATTAAACGAATAGAATTTTAAAAGGTCAGCGCTTGCTGGCCTTTTTTATGTCAGAAAGAAAGCTAATGTTTACCATGAGGCTAAAGAACGTCGACTTCCATTTGCTCTAATAAATCGACTAAAGCAATTAGCGGCAAACCTATTAAGCTATTAGGATCTCTACCTTCAAGGGCGCTAAAAAGACTTATGCCAAAACCTTCAGATTTGAAACTTCCTGCGCAATCTAGCGGCATTTCACATTCGATATAGTGGCGAATCTGCTTTTCAGTTAACTGGCGAAAGTGTACTGTGAAAGGTTCTACTATCG
>Ga0105349_10000730_pt1 | contig 13328 bp, 13 predicted proteins | sample EN1Hudseemescosm_FD_83661 | JGI IMG/M metagenome (GOLD analysis project Ga0105349, IMG submission 83661) | Methane-oxidizing microbial communities from mesocosms in the Hudson Canyon - EN1B Hudson Canyon | ecosystem: Environmental > Aquatic > Marine > Cold seeps | place: Hudson Canyon...
AAGGCAAACAATTGTTAACCTTTCAGCCTGGGCCTGTTTTTAATAATCTTGTTTTAGCCGATGAGATAAACCGCGCACCCGCAAAGGTGCAAGGGGCATTATTAGAAGCGATGGAAGAACGTCAGGTCACCGTAGCGGGGCAGACCCATAAATTACCCGAACTGTTTATGGTACTGGCAACACAAAATCCTATTGAGCAAGAAGGCACCTACCCTTTACCCGAAGCTCAAATGGATCGCTTCCTCATTAAAGTCGACATCGACTATCCCGATGATGAAACCGAATTATCGGTTATCCGCTTAGTTCGCAGTGAAGAAAAGCCAAGCACTAACGACAAACCCGTAAAGATTTCGCAACAAGATATTTTTTCCGCTCGTGCAGAAATTCAACAACTGCACATCGGTGAAAATGTAGAGCGCTATATCGTTGCTTTGGTTATGGCGACGCGAAAGCCAGAGCGTTATGACAGCGAACTAAAAAACTGGATCAGTATAGGTTCTAGTCCACGCGCATCGATTGCACTCGATAAAGCCAGCCGTGCTTATGCTTGGTTACAAGGCAAAGACTTTGTAGATCCTGATGATGTACGAAAAGTTGTTCATGCGGTACTCCGTCATCGCTTAATTTTAAGTTATGAAGCGCTAGCTGAAGGAATCAATAGTGATCAAGTCATCGATGAAATCATCAAGCAAGTCGCTGTTGCCTAAGCGCGATGAGGATGGTGTCTGCTATACCAGCTTAAAACAGTTGGTTACATTACAGCAGTCAATATCAGGATTTAGCTTCTTACCCAAGCAACCAGTAAATAGTATTTTATCGGGTCGCCACGGATCACGTTTACGTGGCCGAGGACTTAACTTTGAAGAGCTGCGACATTACCGTTCAGGGGATGATATCCGTACCCTCGATTGGAAGGTAACAAACCGTACTGGTAAACCTCATGTCAGAGTTTATAGTGAAGAAAAAGAGCGCCCTGTTTTAGTTGTCGCTGACCAGCGTATTAATATGTTTTTTGGCAGCCAAGTTAAAATGAAATCTGTATTGGCAACAGAGATTGCAGCACTGAGTACCTGGCGCGTTTTATCGGTGGGCGATAGAGTCGGTGCTTTAGTTTTCAACGATACAGAAATTAGGGAGGTGAGACCTCAGCGCAGCCGTAATAATGTAATGCAAATACTGCATCATTTGGTTGAGTTTAATCATCGTTTAGATGCAGGAAAAGATCAGCAACAGAATGATAAGCAGTTAAATAATGCTTTGGCTGAAGTCGAACGCATCAGTGGGCATGATTATTTAATCATCATTATTTCTGATATGAGTGGCTGGGATGATGAAACGTTAAAACGTATAAAGCGTTTACGTCAGCATAACGATGTTATCGCCTCTTTAGTGTATGACCCTCTAGAGCAAACTTTACCGAAAGAGCAACAACTGGTACTCAGTGATGGCAGCTTACAAATACAAATCAATGCTGATAATCCTTCGTTAAATCAAGAATTTCAGCAAGTCTTTACTAACCAAGTCAGTGATATCAAAAAGATCATGGCGAAATACAATATTCCCGTCATCCCCGTTACCACTGATGAGCCTGCCCTTGACCAAGTGCGTAAAGCCCTTGGCTTTAAATCGGCAGTAAAAAGTGATTAAACAAAAATGAGTAAAGATAACCGTATCGAACACAGTGACTCATTTGGCAATTACCTAATTCATGGTATTGATGAAATAATCTTGCCTGCTGATATTTCTTGGTGGCCAAGTACTATTGGTTGGAAAATTGTCGCTCTATTACTATGTATTTTTGCTTCATATCGCCTGTTTAAATTCGGTCAGTCTTGGTGGAAAAACCGTTATCGCCGTGAAGCTATCGCTCAGATAAATGAGCTGCAGCTGTCTGAACTGAAATTATCTACGCAGCAGCAAGCATCAGATAGCGGTTTATTAACAGTAATAGAGAAGCTGCCATTTTATTTAAAAACCACCGCACTGCAAGCATACCCTAGAGATCAAGTTGCTCAGCTTAGTGGCACAGCGTGGATTGATTTTTTAAATGAAAAGACGGGTTCTGAGCATTTCAATTCAAATGTATCCGAACAGTTATTAATAATCTCTTATCGCCCGAAGGAGCAATGGCAGCTCACAGAAGAGCAATGCCTTAATTTGATAAATCTGACCAAGTTATGGGTAAAATATCATGTTTGAATTTGCACATCCGTGGGCCTTTTTGCTATTGCCATTACCTTTATTAGTTTATTGGCTAGCCCCGGCCTACAAAGAAAGTCAGGACTCTCTCCGAGTGCCGTTTTTCAAACGCTTAATCGATATTACTGGCCAAAAGCCACAAAAAGGCGCGGTAATTCTACAGCGTATTTTCTTCCAAAAAATTTGGGGACCTATTTCTTGGATCTTAGTCATCATTAGTTTAGCCAAACCGATGATGATTTCTGCACCGATTGAACAAATAAAATCGGCTAGAGATCTAATGGTCGCGGTCGATCTTTCAGGCTCAATGGAAGTCGCTGACTTCAAAGCGGATGATGGAAAAATAATTTCTCGCTTAGACGCTGTTAAGCAAGTACTAGCAGAATTTTCAAAACAGCGTGAACATGACCGTCTCAGCTTAATCGTATTTGCTGATGCATCGTATTTGCAGGCACCCTTTACAGAAGACCATAGCACCTGGTTGGCACTGTTAAATGAAACCGAAATTGGCATGGCAGGGCAAAGTACCTTATTCGGCGATGCTATTGGTCTGGGTATTAAACTATTCAAAAAAAGTGATAGTGAAAATAAAGTTCTAATTATATTAACCGACGGTAACGATACTGGCAGTAAAGTACCACCGATAGAAGCTGCTAAAGTCGCTGCCAAGAATGGTCTGACTATCTATACCATCGCTATCGGTGATCCTGAAACTGTCGGCGAAGAAGCTATCGATTTAAAAGTATTAAATAAAATTTCAGAAATTACATCAGGAGCAACCTATCATGCTTTTGATAAACAAGAACTAGAAAATATCTATAAAATGATCGCTGAATTAGAACCGGATGAATACGATACCTTAAGTTATCGCCCTAAGATTAGCTTGCATCATTACCCTCTTGCACTGGCGCTGTTTGGGTATTTATTCTTTTTTATTACCATGACGTTGCTTTCCTCTCGTTCTCAATCTCGTTCCCGCTCTCTGGCTCAAGTAGCACAGACGCAGGAGAAACTATGATGGATTGGTTTATGTTTGATATAGCCCAGCTATCACACTTTCATTTATTAAGGCCACTTTGGTTACTCGCCTTGATTCCTTTGTTATGGACAATGTATCACCTATATCGAGCTCGTAGTCCGTTTGATAAATGGCAGAAAGTAATTGCCCCTAATCTTATTAAAGCAATGCGAGTTCGCCATACTCATGTAAGAAGGCTTAATCCGCTTAATGTTTTTGCTGTCAGTTCAGTGTTGATTATTATTATTTTGGCAGGGCCTACTTGGAAACAGCAAGCCTCGCCGTTTTCAGAAGACCTTTCTGCATTGGTAATTGTATTAGATGCATCTTCATCAATGGATCAAAAAGATGTACAACCCAGTCGATTGGAAAGAGCCAAACAAAAAATAGAAGACTTACTCGCCTTGCGCCCTGGTGGACGTGTTGGCTTAATTGTATATGCCGGTAGTGCGCACAGTGTTATTCCTTTAACCAATGATATGGAAGTAGTGAATAATTTTCTTAAAGCAGTGACCAGCGACATGATGCCTAAGCCGGGTAAATTCGCCGAAAAGGCCCTGCCTATTGCCGATAGAATGTTACAAGTCAAACTCGCCAACGGGATTGAAGTAAAAGGAACGCTACTGTTATTAAGCGATGGTATCGGGCCAGAAACGAGTACCGAGTTTGAAAAATATTTTTCTAATAACCAACATCAGTTATTGGTATTAGGTATTGGTAATGACCCTTCGTCTGAATCTAATATCACAAGTACCCCACTAGAAGAGAAGGCACTAATAGATCTTGCCAATACTAGTGATGGTCATTATCAATCATTAACTCTCGATCAAAGCGATGTTAAATACTTAAACCGCCGTATTAACAGTCATCTAGTGATTGTTGAAGACGGCACTCGACCTTGGTTTGATTCTGGCTACTACCTGCTTTATCCACTTATTTTCTTAATGCTATTTTGGTTTAGAAAAGGCTGGACGCTGAATTGGAGTTTAATCGTTATTGTTGCTGTACTTTATAGTCCTAACCCTAGATTAATGGCTGGCGAAGATAATATTAAAAATCCTGATGCTAAAGATGTTGGAATAATAGAACAGCTAGAAGATAAATTCCTACGTTTATGGCTAACCCCAGATCAGCTAGGGCAGTTTTATATGCTTAATGGGCATTATGCTCGCGCTGCCAAAAGTTATGATGCAATCGCTTGGCGCGGTGTCGCCTATTACCGAGCGGAAGACTTTAAAGCCGCTGCTGAAATGTTTAGCCGCATAGACAGTATCGAAGGGCACTTTAACTTAGCCAATGCTTGGGCTCATAGCCGAAATTATATCAAGGCGGTTAAATCGTATAACCAAGTACTTAAATTAGATGCCGAACATAAAGACGACGAAATAAGTATCTATCGCAGCGCATTAAAAAATCGTGATCGCATGCAAAAAATCATTGATGAAATCAATTTGTTAAGTGCTAGCCAAAAAGCTGAAAATACGGATTCAACCAGAGACCTTCCCGATGATCAGCCACAAACGGCAGATGGCGCTGAACGTGAAGATTTTATTGAGAAAAAACTAGAGCAGTTAAGCGCTGAAGATATCTTACTCGATGATTCGATTAATGAATTGTGGATGCGCCAAGTACAAAAAGATCCTTCTCAATTCCTTAGAATTAAATTCCATATGCAGTTAGAGCAGTAACTATTAGAGCAAAAAGTCATGAAACGTCTATTTAGCCGATTACTCGCAGTGTACTTATTTGGATTGTATTTACTAATACTTGCCGCGCCCGGCCACGCATCTCTAGTCGATCTGAAAAATCAACAACAGTTGCGCATAAACAGCTGGCTTGAGCCAGTAGAAGAGCTAGTGCAGGGACAGCAAATTTATTTACAAATCGAAATCGCCACCAGCCTCAAATGGCAAGGTGGAACAACGATCGACCACGTCGAGATTAAAGATGCCATCGTATTGCAACGAGAAAAGTTTTCAGTCAATTCTGTGCGTAACGAAGATGGTAAATCGTGGCTGGTGCAGCTTTGGACGCTAGTGGTTTACCCACAAACTAGCGGAGACTTTTATCTTCCTGAAATAGCAGTCAATGTTGCGATTATTGATGACGACGGCCATACAGCGGCAGGACAAATAAAAACACCTAACCTAGGATTTTCTGTATTAACCAATGCCAATATCGAAAATGCGATTACTAATAAAGATGGTGAAAAAGCAGAGTGGGTTGCCACTCCCCGTTTTTCGATTGAAGAAAGCTTCGATCACTCCTTAGAAAAAATAAAGGCCGGAGATGCTATCACCAGGACTGTCGTATTCAACGCTAAAGATCTGCCCGCGATGATGCTACCCGCCATGGTATTAGAAGAACTAGCTGGTGTTGCCATCTATAGCCAGCCTCCTAAGCTCAGCGATAAAGTGAACCGTGGTGACTATTTGGCAGAAAGAACCGAAGCCCATACCTATGTTATAGAAACCTCAGGAGACTACCTTCTTCCTGAACAGGTTTATTACTGGTGGAATACGCAAACAAAGAGTTTAGAAAAAATCGTATTGCCCGAATATACACTGCATGTCGCTAGCACTGGCTTACCTGCACTCATATGGCAGGCATTACTGATAGTGTCTATGGTCAGCTTGCTGGTATTTCTATTATTCAAATTGAGTTTCGTGAAAAAAATAGCGCAGAGTGCTCGTTGGCAGGGATTCGTGATAGCCATTAACACTCGAATGAGAAACCCACAAAAAGAGCTTAAGCAGCGTTTTAAAGATGCCTGCGATCAAGGTAATGAAGAACTTGCACTCGCGATTTTATATCAAGGCTTAGATAGTCATTTAGAAGACTTTAGTGCGGTTATACGCCTATATTTGATGAAGCTGAACAAGCCAGAACTCATACAGCAGTTCGAAGTACTAATGCAGGGCATTTATAACAATCAGGATAGCGAGAAGAACGATAGCTTGCAGAATACTAATGTTAGACTTTTTGCGGAAAATTTATTCACCGCAATAAAAAAATCAAAGGCTAAGAATACCCGCTTGTTTGCTAAAGTAGACTTAACCTTAAATTGAACTTAAATTGATTTAGACATTAATCTAAAAGCTGATTAGCCTTCGCCATCACCAAAGCGGTAAGCAATCATCACCTTACTTTCTAGGTCAATATTGGCGTCTGGGTTCGAATAATAACCATGGAACTCAGAGTGTACAAACCAGTTAGATGAAATGGCATAAGTTAAGCCTGCACCAAGACCAACCTGGCCAATTTTCTTTCGATATTTATGCTCGCCATTAACTCGGGTATCTAAGTCACCAACCGAGCCAACAATATAAGGGCGCCAAGTGCCTTGAGTATTAAAGGTATAAACCACATCACCCTGATACTTTTGAATGTATAGTTCATCGCCATCGTCCAAATCTTTATTATTCAGTTCACTGTAATTTAATAGCGTACGCCAGTTTTCAGTTAACTGTAGCCCAAGACCCCAACCAATAAATGCTGAGTTATCAAAGTCCCGCCCTTCAGCGTAATCGAAGTAACCCGTATTCAGAGAAAACTCAACAATATCGAAAGTTAGCTCTTCTTCGGCTGAGCTTTTTACTGCCGTTATAGCTAGCAATACGAAACTAAATGCGATTAGGCAGACTTGTTTAAATTTAAAAATATTCATAAATAGTACAACGCTTGTAAATGATCAGGTTCAAAAATTAATGGGTGAGCAACTGTATTTTAATGCCCCAATAATCCTTCAGGTCATTCTGTGCAATAACCTCTCTATCCATAGGCGACTGAGTAACCGTCATGCTACCCGTTTTAATAAAGCTCTTACCGAATACCTTATTCAAACCAATCGCTATATTATCCACAGGGTCTAAGAAAAATAATGCAGTACTGCCCCAGAATGTTGAACCTAAAGCACGGCCACCATCAGCGCGAATTTCTTTTTCTTTTTGATGCGCCCATTCACCATAAACCCAACCTAACACTGGCGTCACCACAATATCTTGAATGGATGGCCTTTCAAAAACAGCTTCTACACCGTATTCCCAATAGAAAGTAGACATCAAAGCGCTGTAGGTAAAACTATTCCATTGGTTATAGCCCGACTTACGCGCTACCTGGTAATAAACGCCGCCGAAATAAGGATGGCCAATATAATTAATATACCAATCATCATCATCCCATACAGGCCCACCAGAGACGCTCTTTTTCCATTTTTCAGCCAGAGTCTCATCATTATCACCATCCCAGCCAGTAATGTCTTCTGGTAAATATGTCATGGTATAAGCAACCGTAGGCGCTAAAGCAAAAATCAACATGGTTTGCTCAAACAGGCGCTCACCGTCTTCACCCTCTTCTGGGCTAAACAAGGTAATGCGATAAGGAGATTTATTGATGTCTTTAGGCAGGGCGATAGACACTTCGGTATCGATCATGCCTTCTTCAGCAGCGGCCATATTGCCGACATCTGCTAATTGATAGCTATACCACGAGATGGAGGAATCCATCTCTTGATAACTTATATCAAGAGGTTTTGCTTGCAATGGGGTCGCTAAGAACAAGCTACTGAAGGCAAGACAAGCAAGAAAATATTTATAACAAAATTTCATGATAAGAATTCAACTAACGGGTCGGCAGAAAGTTCCCCAAGTATAGTGGAACTTACTGTTGCAACCCAGATCATAATAATTTTTTTTTGCTAATTTTAGAACGGATGACCAAACGACATATAAAAACCTTTACTGCTGCCCTTACCTTTTGCCATTTCTGTACGGACAACAATGCCTTCTTTTTGATTGATGGTATAGGTTGCGCCCAAAGACAAAGAAGGGAAAACATTATCGCTATCACTACACGACATATAACCCTCGTTCGTATCGCCATATAAGCAAGCAACCGCAGCGTAAGCGATCAAACCCCAATCGTTAGTTAAATTAATGCGTTCGTCAATTTGTATATCCGCAGAATGCGGGCCTAAGAATTGGCCACGAGTATAACCCTTAACATTCACCGATGAATAAGCAGCAACAGGGGCATCGACGGTCAAACGTGCATTTGAACTGATGGCTAATACATGGCCATTACCATGACTCAAATACGTTGAATATTTCAACTGATAGGCATCAAAACTGATATCGCCACCAAACTCTTCGCGATACGCCATGTTATTTAATTTTAAAAATTGTCCTGCAGTCGCGGCTCGTTGCTTATCTCTATTATCAAACTCTACAGTTAAACCCAAGGCTTTTGATTCAAAACCTGCTAACTCAATAAGCTGATCATTCGAAATCTCTGCACTGGTATCGTTAAACGCGCTTTGGACGATTTCCTCTGCAAGTACAACAGTATAATTACTGCTAACAGCCTGTAGACCCGCAAACCAATCACCATAGACTCGATAACTATAACGAGCTACTTGGAAGTTAAGGTCGTCTGTGGTTTTTAATGGTATACCTGATCCTAGATAATCATCATAGTCGTTGTGAATCGTACCTTTTGCCAGTGCAATTAAGGCACGTTGATTATCATTGTCGAAGTACATCTGACCAAAGCCCGCCATCACGAACGAATCGGTATTACTATAAGTCGCACTAAGACCAAACATAGATGCGGGAGAAATTTCATCAAAGCTATACATATAAGCGACTAAGCCACCAATCGAGGTACTTAATTTGGGATCAGAGCTTATTAGCGGTGTCGCGATCCAAGGGGAAGACTGCTCTTTCTCTTCTGCTATTTCTCCAGCTTGCTCTATTTCTTCTACTTGCTCTTGGGCATAGGCAGAAAATACCAGACTGATCGATAAAATCACAGCTGTTATAATTCTAGTGCTGATTTTAGATAGGTTCTTCATGACAAGCTCGACAGGAATGTTAAAAATACAATCATACCTTAGCTGATATTGACTATATAGTTATTGTCTTGCCTGTAATGTGATTGCTGATAACTGGTTAGATATGCGATGATCAGCTCCCATTATTTATACGCCGTTACCATCTTGAAAAATCATTCGTTAAAAGCAGACCTACTGCTAATCATCGTTACTTTACTTGCCGCCATTAGCTGGATGTTTTCTAAAGAAGCCGTTAATGAAATGCCGCCACTGCTTTTTATTGGTAGCCGCTTTCTATTAGCAGGGCTCTTTTTAGCACTGTTCAGCAAGCGATCTTTAACGGGTTTAAACTCCAAGCAGTGGCTTGCTTCAACTCAGGTAGGAATACTCTTTGGCATGTCGATGTGCTTATGGATTTTTGGTTTGTTCCACGCCAAAAATCTCGGTGAAGGCGCCTTTATCACCAGCATCGCCTCTATCCTTGTCGCCCCCATTAGTTACTTTATTTTTAAAGCCAAGGTCGAAGCCAGTAACTGGATAGCTCTGCCAGTCGCATTTGTTGGTCTTGGTTTATTAGGTTTAGAAAATGGCTTTCACCCCGAACCTAGTCAATTATTCTTTTTAGGCGCCGCAGTCTTATTATCTTTAACCTTTATTCTTAACGGTCGTGCAGCGGCGCGCATGTCAGCTACAGCACTCACCGCAATTTCATTATCTTTTGTCGGTATCATGGCCATTATAATTTCAGCCAGTACTGAAACATGGCCGACCGATATCACTGCATCTATGTGGAAATGGCTATTATTAAGCGCCTTAATTGGCACTGCTGCTCGCTTCTTAATTCAAACTTATGCCCAAGGGTTAACAACACCGAGTCATGCTGCAGTTATTATGATTTTGGAACCGATTTGGACCGCGTTAATTGCAGCCTATTGGTTTAATGAAAAGATGGCGATACTTCAGCTGATGGGCTGCGGCTTGATATTTGCCGCACTTATTATCAACCGTTGGTCAAATGTACGCATGTGGCTAAAAACTAAAGAGAGCTAGCTGTTTATTGATCCCTGTTACTATTCTCTTTGCTGCCACAGCTCTTCAAGGTCTTCACATAAATCCTGATAGATATCCTCATTGATGCCGAGCTGCAGGTAGCAGGCATCTTTTACCCCATCCCAGCCTTCAATATTCTGACGACGTTTCAAACTGCTCACAATATTATCGGCGATCTTTAAGGTCGCATAAACCAAGCTCTCCATTTGCGACTTATTATGGGTTAAAAAGTCGTCTTCATGATGGTTCAAAATCACCTGGCAAATATCTTTTGGTAGCTTCCAGCCAGAAGCAATGAAATAACCGACCACTGCATGATTGCTTTGATGGAGCTCATTTTCATGCTCCACTTGAGTCTTAGAATGATCTTCATTCGCTGCTAACAAGGTTTCTAAATAAGTCGAAGAGAACATCATACTCATAGCGGCAATGCCACAATCATGGAACAGGCCAGCTGTGTATAAGTTTTCTGGGGGGATTTTATCTTCGATATTTTGACCGATAAAGACCATGGTCTCTGCCACTAGGCTAGCGTTATCCCACAAGCGCTCAAAGCGAATCGCCGCTTCACCTTGAAAGCTCTGTTTTATTAGTATCCCTGCAATAAGGGTAGAAACAGATCCCATACCCAGCAACATCACCGCTTGGCCAATATCACTGATTGCCCGGTTCATGCCATATAAAGGGGAATTAATGGTTTTCAAAATGGCCGATGACAGCCCGATATCCGTAGTAATTACACTGGCTAAATCTGCTAACTCACCATCGGGATCGGCGCAAATCCTTTGCACTTCAATCAAAATATCGGGCATTGAAGGTATGCTAAAACCTTCTGAAACATGGTCAATCACATCTTGTGTAATAGAAATCATCAGCGACTACAACTTTCATAGCAATAATATCTATTTAGCGTAGTTGATTTCAGCACAATGAGTGCAGGAAGTGGTAGATAGATTTACAATATGGCGCTTCGATACCCATACTTATGTCCTAGAGCACTTTTGGCAATTGTCCATGAATACCCGAAATACAAATCAGCAGTTTTTGCCAAGTGAATCTGAGCTTCTTTCTCAAATTATGTCCGCACGCCGTGATGTACGAGGAAATCGTTTCTTACCAGATGCACTTGAACAAAGTGATATTGACCAGATATTCGCAGCTGCCTTAATGGCTCCTTCGGTTGGCTTTTCTCAGCCTTGGGAGTTTGTCACTATCAGCAATGCGGAAACTCGCCAGCAGATTGCCGATAGCTTCTTTGTTGAAAATGAAAAAGCTAAAACTTTATTCAAAGCGGGTAAGTTCGAAGCGGGAAAGCTAGAGCAATACGAACAGCTCAAGCTAGAAGGCATTATCGAAACGCCGTTGAATATTGCCGTCTTTTATAACCCAACAAAAGGACCTGTGCTAGGCCAAACCAGCATGGCAGAAATGGGAAAATACAGTGTTGTTTGTGCAGTACAAAATATGTGGTTAAAAGCTCGTTCGCTAAACATAGGTATGGGCTGGGTTAGCATCTTAGACCCTGAAAAAGTGAAACAGATATTAAACGCTCCGCAAGAACGAGAATTGATTGCCTATTTATGTGTCGGTAAGGTCGATAAGTTTTATGACCAGCCAGAATTAGAAACGCTGAAGTGGCAAGAACGTAAAAAAGCTGAGCAGGTCATTTTGTCCGAAGGCTTCACTAGCAACTAAATTGCGCCCCCTTGAGCCAGTGGGCGCGAGCAAAGCCACCGATATAGCGGCCTTTAGTAATTCTTAAACGATAGAAATCGAAGTCCAATAACTGAAAGTATTCTCGCGTCTCTGGGAATTGTTGAAAATAAATTTCAGCATCGTGCTGTATAGCAGGATCATCCACATCCAGCTTTTGCATTTCACCCAATAGAGTTAAGCGTGCAGTCTGCTGAATATCTTCTGAACTAACTTCTGAACTAACTGCCGAAACCAATAACGATACTTTATTTTGCTGCGCTATGTGCTTGCTATGCTCGGCAATTCGGCTGAGCATCAAGATAGGCTGCCCTTTATTTTCATCATCACACCCGATGACAAAACGCACCATAGAACCGAACGGAAACCCTGCTGCTTTACCTTCACTTTCTTCTGTCGAATAAGTCGATAGCATGCCTAGGTTTGTAGATTGTAATAGCTGCCTAACTTCAAGTTCTAATTCATCTTTTTTCATAGCACTTCTCTGATAGCCCTCTCTAATACTTGCTAGCTAGCCTAATAATAAGTTCTCGATTTGCTGCTTACACCAAACCATTGCCGGATCTTGCTCTGACTTTTTTTGCCAATACAAATGTACTTCTAGCGGCTCAGTTTTAAACGGTAACGGTAAAATACAAATTTGGCTATTAGCATTTTCTTCGTCACACAAAGCCGTTGCATACGTCGTCGGCAAGGTTAATAACCAGTCGGTTCTCTCAACCACCTTAGCCCCCGCATAATAATGCTGGCAGCGCATAGCAATGTCACGGCTCTCGCCTAAGCGTGATAATGCAATATCTTCTATTCCTGCCCCATCTGGGCGGCTAGAGACCTGAATGTGCTTGGCTTTTAAATACGCTTTTAATGAAAACTTTTCTGCAGGTATGCGAGTTAATGGGTGATCTTTTGCCACCATCACTGATAATTCTTCGCTGCCTAATAAGGTATGGTTTAGCTGTTTAGAAACGGGAATCAAAACATCGGCAGCAAAATCTATAGTTCCGCGAACTAAAGCGTTTTCAATATCCCGTCGTGGTAAGCGCACACTACGAATTCGAATATTCGGTGCAATGGTTTGTAAATGAGCGGCAATCTCGGGCAAGGCCTTGGCTTCTAATACATCGCGCATAGCAATCACAAACGTACGCTCTGCTATCGCAGGATCGAAGATCAAACCATCGGTTAAGGTCGATTCTAAATGCACTAGGCCTTCACGAACCCGCTCAACGATTGCTTTCGCCAATGGCGTAGGCACCATTTTTTTACCCGAGCGTTCAAATAACGGATCATCAAATCGATCTCTTAACCGGGCTAGCGCATGACTGACCGCAGGCTGAGATAAATTCAACGCTTCGCTAGCACGAGTAAGGTTGCCTTCGCGATAGATCACATCAAAAACAACAAATAGATTCAGGTCAACCCGAGAAATATCCACACTAACCATACGAGTACCCATACTGAAATCCACCTAAATGCGTTTCAAAGTCATAAATAATAAGAATATAGTCTCATTAAAAC
>Ga0105349_10000734_pt1 | contig 13308 bp, 12 predicted proteins | sample EN1Hudseemescosm_FD_83661 | JGI IMG/M metagenome (GOLD analysis project Ga0105349, IMG submission 83661) | Methane-oxidizing microbial communities from mesocosms in the Hudson Canyon - EN1B Hudson Canyon | ecosystem: Environmental > Aquatic > Marine > Cold seeps | place: Hudson Canyon...
CTTATGTTATTGCCGAGATGTCGGCTAACCATAATGGAGATATTAATAATGCTTATAAGATTATTGACATGGCTAAAACTGCAGGTGCAGATGCAGTTAAGTTGCAAACTTATAAGCCAGACACAATTACAATGGATATACACACACCTGAATTTATGATTGAAGGTGGACTATGGGACGGACAAAGTTTATATGAGTTATATGAATCTGCTTTTATGCCGTGGGAATGGCATAAGCCACTGTTTGAATATGCACAAAAAATAGGTATTACAATATTCAGTTCACCTTTTGATAATACTGCTGTTGATCTATTAGAAGACTTGAACACGCCAGCATATAAGATTGCTTCATTTGAGGCAGTGGATCTTCCTTTGATAAAATATGTAGCTCAAACTAGAAAGCCTATGATTATATCAACGGGTATGGCAGATTTAGAGGAGATTCAGGAGGCTATTGAGGCTGCACGAGAGGGGGGGTGCAAAGAGTTAGCGATACTACATTGTGTGAGTGGTTATCCTGCTCCTGCAGCTGATTATAATTTGAGAACTCTGGTCAATATGCAGAATAAATTTGGGTTAGTTACAGGCTTGTCAGATCATACAATTGACAATACAACAGCAATTGCCAGTGTTGCATTGGGTGTTTCAATTATAGAAAAGCATGTGACATTGGATCGTAATGGTGGCGGCCCCGATGATTCTTTTTCTTTAGAAGAAGAGGAATTGAAAGAGCTGTGCAGAAATACAAAAGTAGCCTGGCAATCTCTTGGGGAAGTTGATTACGGTCAAAAATCAAGTGAACAAAGTAATGTTAAATTTCGCCGTTCAATTTACGCAATTAAAGATATTAAGAAAGGCGAACGATTAACTGAAAACAACATCAAAAGCATTCGACCAGGTTTTGGTTTAAAGCCAAAATATTGGAATAAGGCTTTATTGTCAAAAGCAATGCGGGATATAAGTCGTGGTACACCCATCTCACTTGATTTAATTCTATAAAAATTAATGTTTACAGAGGTAAAAAATGAATTTTAGGTTTAGTATGGGCAGTGTAGAAAGAGCCACCTCTTTTGGAAAGGTTGTGCATAATGCAAATAACACACTAATTGAGTCTGATTTTCAAGAGGTTGTGGTTCGTGATAATTCTGCGGGCTCTATTTTTTGTTTTGGTTCGGTCAAGAGTAAAGATAAATCCAAAGAGATTGAGGCAAGTCTTGATTTGATAAGCAAACAATCCTTGCATTCAGTTGTCAGTGAATTAGAGGAAAGGTTTGTATTGTTCTTAGTTACTCAAAATGGACTATATGCCATGTTCATTATAATTTTTAAGAAGTTTGCAGAGTATTACAACATAAAATTACAATGTGTTCATAATTCATAATTCATAATTCATAATTCATAATTCATAATTCATAATTTAATTTATTAATACAAGTGAAATATTGTAAAACATGTCTAACTACAAGTCTTAGACCAAATGCATTATTCAATGTTGATGGTGTCTGCATCCCTTGTGAATATAGTGCCAATATAAATAAAAAACCATATATGTCTTACCTTGATACCCTTAAATCTATGGTGCAAGAGAACAAGGCAAAAAGAAAAAAACACCCTAAATATGATTGTATTGTAGGGGTGAGTGGCGGAAAGGATAGTACTAGACAAGCGCATTGGGTAAGGGATAGACTTGGATTGAATCCTTTATTAGTATGCTGTGGTTACCCCCCTTTGCAAATGACAAATATTGGTGCAGATAACCTATCAAACCTGATATCTATGGGGTTTGATGTTGAAGTTGTTACCCCAGCTCCACAATCATCCGCACAGTTATCTTTAGCTTCATTTAAACGGTTCGGTAATATTTGCAAACATACAGAAATGGCTCTGTATTCTGCCGTACCAAGAATAGCTATAGAAAAAAAAATACCGTTAATTTTTTGGGGTGAAAACGATGCACTTCAAGTGGGTGACTCAAGGGCGGCTGGTGAAAACTATTTTGATGCAAATAACTTACGCAATTTAAATACATTGACAGAGGGAGGTATTGAGTGGGTGTTTGATGAAATTAACCCATATAAGGCACAAATATACATTTATCCTGATAGCCATGCTTTTGATAAAGCAAAGTTAGATATTATGTTTCTTGGCCCAGCCTGGGACGATTGGAGCAATGATAATAATGCAATATATGGAGCATTAACAGGGCTGACGCTTAGAGGGGATGTTGAAATGACTGGTGACATAAGTGGTGCATCAATGTTAGATGAGGAATTTAGTAATATTAATATTAATATGCTCAAATATTATAAATTCGGGTTTGGCCGTGCTACAGATATTTGTAACGAAAGAATTAGAAATAAAACCTTAACAAGGGGTGAATCAATTGTTTTAGTTGATCAATATGATGGTGTTTGCGATGATTCGATTATCCTGAGGTATTGTAATTATGTAAATATTAGTGTTGCTGAATTTTGGGATATTGTAAATTTATATGTAAATTGTAATATTTTTCGTGTTAATGAGGGCGAGAGACCTGAAAAAAAATTCACTGTAGGAGTTGACTTTGATGGTTAATATAATAGATGTTGGTTTAGGCAATATTAGATCAATAGAACATTGGCTAGACAGATCTAATTTACTTTGCAAACGAGTTCCAGACGTGGAGAGTATTACGGATGATGTGATAATAATCCCTGGTGTCGCGTCAGCTGGTGAGTACATGCGTAGACTAAAAAAAACCGGTTTGGATAAAGAAATTATTGAGAGATCAGGACAGGAGCAAAAAATCATCGGAATATGTCTCGGTTTTCAAATCCTGACTGACTATTCAGAAGAAGATGGTGGCACAGAGTGTCTAGGAATCTTAAAAGGCTCTACTAAGTATATAGATGAGCATAAAACCCATAATGGCTGGAATTCTTTTTATCTTGATACTAGAAAGTTGAGTAAGAATATGCACATCAAGAAGAAGCAAAAGAAAATAGCATCTGGCAGGGTGTACTTTAATCACGAACTAAAAGTTGAGCTTGATTGTAAGGCGTATGTAAAGAGTACAGGTGATGGTGTTACATCATTCGCCATTCAAAATAATATTATTGGTTTTCAATTTCATCCAGAGAAAAGCCAGAAGACTGGCCAAGAATTACTAGAGTTAATCGTGTGAGTTTTAGAATCGGTGCTACAGTATTGATTGGCCATAATGGCAATGCGATCCAGAGTTATGGCTTTAAGAAAAAAAGAATTTTAGGAAATCTGCAAAAAGTATTAAAATTTTTAGACGCTTATAAGGTGGATGAGATTCATGCAATAGTGCCATTTAAAGGAAAGGGTGATAGTGGCTCATCTAGGATATTTTCTCATTTATCAGAACTCTCAATATCAACCCCACTTGGTATTGGTGGCGGAATTACGGAAATAAATATAGAAGAAATCACACAGGATCCTTTCTTTGAAAGGTGTATTTTTAATAGTGCTATTTTTAACAATCCCGAGCTATTGCAGAAAACTAAATCTATTATGGGACATCAATCTATGGTTGCATCAATTCCATTTATTATTGATGATAATTTAAAGATCTACCACTCAAAAACTAATAGTTTTCAGGCTATAAATGATGAGCTATGGGAAGAGATAGGAAGTAATTTTAATGAAGTTTTGTTGCTTGATGCTAGAGCTGAAGGAACTAAAAAAGGATTTAATTTCCAAGTGTTCAAATATATAAAGTTTCCAATTGACAGGATTTTGATTTCTGGTGGGCTGACAAAATGCGATATAAATAAGGCAAGAAAAATGGGCCTGGCTGGCGTATCTATTGATAATTTTGCATTACACTCAGAGTATTCAATTGAGGCATTAAGATGAAAGAAGTAATTCAATGTTCGCAATGTTTGGATGATTTGAATCATCCCTTGGGCCAGGTAATTGATAGCTCAGGATTGTGTACAGGCTGTATAACACATAAAGAAAAAGACTTAATAGACTGGGGTAAAAGATGGTCTGAACTTGAAAAAAAGTGTACAGAGATACTAAAGAAAGGTGGTAATGATGCTTATGACTGTATCATCCCGCTTAATGCAGATGCCGAAGATTATTATGTAGTTGAGTTGGCTTTAAAATTGAATTTAAGGCCGTTGCTGCTATATGTAAATAATTACTTTGGTACAGATTTGAGTTGGAAAAACCTGCATACTTTAGAAACACATTTTGATCTTGATCTAATAACCTTTAATCCCAATATTATCACTTATAAAGAGGTAGTTAGAACGTCCTTGAGAAAATTCAACTCTATTTATTGGCCGTATCAAGCGATTAAAACAGCCTATCCTGTGAGGCTTGCTCTTGATATGAAGATTCCACTAATATTGTGGGGTGGTTTGCAGGCTACTGAGCAGGTTGGTAAATTCTCTCATAATGACGAAGTGGAAATGTCCGGATGGAGTAGAAATCAACATGATTTATTTGCTACTGATGAAGTGGATTTTTTTGGAACAGGTGCTCAAATTTCAAATTCAGAGCAGTTTCATTACACTTATCCGGATTTAAAACAGGCTAACAAGATCAAAGGCATATATCTGAGTAATTATGTGCGATGGGACCCATGGAGGCAAAATCACAATATGTTAAAGTACGGCTTCGCTCCTGAAAAGACACAGCATACGTTTGATCAATATGAAAGAGCGGGGTCTAGTGTTTTTTACAGCATTCATGATCTGCTTAGATTAGAAAGACATGGGTATCTTAAAGTTAGAGATCATTTAAGTAGGGAAATTCGCCATAAAAGAATTACAATAAATAATGCTAAAGAACTTTATGCTTTATATGCTAGTCAATATGTGGATATTAAGCCTTTTTTTGATTGGATTGGCTCTACTGACTCTGGGTATAAATTGCTCTTAAAAGAAAGATTTAAATATTCCTATAAAAAAATCTCAAAAAAAGCAAATAAAACAATAAAAATACAAGATTATTTTATTTCCAGTTATTTTGAAGGTCAGAATCATTGTTCAACAAAAGATTTTGTTATTTATCATAAAGGGATATAGCACTCATGTTTTAAGGTTGTTTAAAAAAGTGGAAGTATTCTTATACGGTCAGAAAAGCACAAAAAGCAATTAATTAGTTGTATTTATATATGGAGGTTAGTCAAATCACTATAAAAACAGAAAGATTTTTACTTAGGAAGCTCGAAGTTAAAGATGCATCGCTCAGATACCTTAGCTGGTTTGATTGTGTAGATGTTAAAACTCAAATTTTGGTATCGACTAAAATGAGAGCATTAGAAGACCTAGAACTGTATATAGAAAAAAAAAATAATTCAAAAAATACTTTGTTTTTTGGTATTTTTTGTTTGGATACAGGGCTGCATATAGGAAATATAAAATATGAGCCTATTGACAGGCAAAGTAAATACGCAATACTTGGAATTCTGATTGGGGATAAAGCCTATCGTGGAAAGAAAGTTGCGTTTGAAGTTATTAAAGCATCTGGAAAATGGTTGAGTAAAAAATATGGCATTTCCACGGTTATTTTGGAGGTTGACCCAGCAAATATTGCCGCAATAAAAGCATATAAGAGTGTAGGATTTATCAGGGAGGAGTCAGAATATACTTTTAAAGATAATGATAAGTCATTAACGATGATTTGGCATGTGTAATATTCTTGCTTTAAAATATACTAGTCTATTAATTTGAATAAGTATGATTATGCATATTCCAATCATAACTTCACTAGTCAATAAAAGACATAGCTATAAAATAAGGATTATAAGTAGAGGGTACAAGCAAATCAGAAGTGAGGGTAGGCTGGATCTCCTATTGCAATTGAAAGATGTTCTGACAAAGACCAAGCTTGATGATATAGGCTCATTAAAAAGGGTGATTTGCGATGATGACTTTGATATTGAGTTGTCAGTTCGCCAATATTTAACTACAAGGATGCTTGGCTTGTCGTTTAATAAGTCTATTTTGTATAGTCTTGGTTCTGGGAGGCCGCTTAGCCATCCCTTGCCTAAAAAGTGGAGGGTTGTTTTAACAGAAAATGGTATCAGTGTAAATAATTTTGGTTGTGCTTTATTGTGGCACATGCATAGCTTTCTTTCTTGGGGTAAGGGTGCCTTAAAAGGACTATTAAGTATTTATTCCTTATTCAAGAAGCATCCCAATTTGGGGAAGTATGTATATTTTGATAGCTTAGCTGACAATAATATCTCTAATGATCCTAATAGACATAATATTTTAAATTGGTATTTGCAATGGAAAAATAGAAATACAAAAATTAATAGTATTTGTCATAGTGTAGATGACACACTTGATTTCCAACTTGGTGAGATTAATGTCATACGAACTGATGGGCTACCTAGGCTAAAGAGGCTTCAATTATTAAAATATGTAGTTTTTTCTACATATGCAGTGATTTATAGTTTTGCATGTCTGTTTTTCAAACCTTCTTATGGTTTTTTAATGAAGGATGTACTAAAGCTTAAAAGGGTTAATTTGGCGAATGATGCTGACTTAGCAAGAGATTATTTATTCCATAATTCTTCTGCCTTTTTTCGACCATTATGGACATATTTAGCAGAAGCTAAAGGTTCAAGAATTTTGCTTTATCATTATTCTACTAATGATGCGGTTTTTAAAACTAAAGATGGTTATCCATTACAAGATTCTTGGCACTTAATGAGCTGGTCACATCACTTAGTTTGGAATGAATCACAAGCAGATTTTATTAAAGGGCTTTGTCAAAATAGTATGGTTACAGAGGAGGTTGGTCCAATATGGTTCTCTTCTAGTGACAAGAGTGCAAATATCCTAGAAAATTCAATCGCTGTGTTTGATGTGACGCCAGTAAATACAAGTTTTTATATTACGTTAGGGGCTGCTTGTGAATTTTATGTACCTAGAGTTGCTAATCAGTTCTTAAACGATATACAAACAGTATTAGCAGAAAGCAACTGTATTATGGCTCATAAAATGAAACGAAACAATATCCATGCCCATAAAAAATATATACACAATATTAAGACATTAAAGGCAGGGGGTGGTTATCAACAGATAGATCCTGACTTTGATGCATTACAAATAATTCAAAAATCTATGGCCACAATTTCTATGCCATTCACATCGACAGCTTTGATTGCTAAACACGAGGGAAAGCCCTCTATATATTATGATCCAAGTGGAAACACTCAAAAAGATGACAGGGCAGCCCACGGAATTCAAGTTATAAATAATTTATATGAGTTGGAAGAATGGGTAAAGAAAAGTATTGTAAACAAATAGTTTTAAAATCAATGTAAAATTTACAGTATGACAAGAGCCTGTAAAAGTTGCAAATAAAGATGCCTTTGAAGTGGACTTGAAATTAGAAGCTAGACTTTGTTGAAGGTGCACTTTACAAACATTTTAGATCCTGACAGCTACATATAGATTTTTTTTTGGAGCGTTATACTATTAATATCATTTCAGGAATGCATAGATCAGGAACATCCGTTGTCGCTCAAATGTTTGCCGAAGCTGGTGCAGATTTAGGTAATGTGGATAGTTTCTATCGAGCTGACAAGTGGAATCAAGACGGTTATTTTGAACAGCCTGATATACAAGATATCAACATGTCACTAATACATGGATTTTGGTGGAAATTCGCGTACTTTAGATTGCCCTCTACTGATACTATTTTAAAACGTTCTTTAAATTTAGAAAATCAAATTAAAAGAGTGGGTGACAGATATTTTGGGAGAGTTGTGAAGGAAACTCGCTTTTGCCTTACACTTCCTGCTTGGAGAAAATATGTGGAAATTGATAAAATCATAATTTGCATACGGGAGCCAATGCAGGTAGTTCGATCAATCCAGAAGCGAAATAAGACTTCGGCTAAACACGCTTTTTCTCTTTGGTACATTCATAATTATAGAATTCTTGAAAACTCTAAAGGAATTCCAATTTGGTTTGTTCATTACAACCATCTTCTTAGTAAGCAGCATTCATTTCTAGAAGTAAAGGCCGCTTTTGATTTTTTTGGGTACGATTATAGTGATAGCTATATAAAGAAAGTTTGTGAAAAGTGTATTAAACCAGAAATGAACCATGCTCCAGTAGAAAAAGTATACTATCCACCTGAAGTCTCTATTCTATGGAAACAACTATTGGAACAGCATAATAATCAATTTGCAAATATATTCAAGCCGTTATGATAAAGACTATAAAGGAAAACTCTGCAGAACAGTATATAGAAATCAGTACGCTTAGTGTTTTGGTTCCTGTCTACAACAGTGAAAAGACAATCGAGCCTTTAGTTGAAGAGATTATTGAAACGCTAGATCCACACTTTAATAATATAGAAATAATTCTTGTGAATGATGGAAGTGTGGATAGTAGCCACGACTATGTTCTTCAAGCACAAAAAAACAATCCAGAAATCGTTAAATATCTTCGTTTGGCTCGCAACTTTGGTGAACATAATGCAGTAATGTGTGGTCTTAATTATTCGACAGGAGAATGTGTCGCTATTATTGATGATGACTTTCAAAATCCTCCATCAGAAATTTTAAAGATAGTGAGTGAACTTCAATTAGGTTTTGATGTTGTGTATAGTTCTTATGCAAAAAAACGCCACTCTTGGTTCCGTAACTTGGGCAGTAAGTTTAATGACATGATTGCGACAAAACTACTTATGAAACCTAAAGATCATTACCTTTCAAGTTTTAAGGTGATAAATCGCTCTCTCATTAATAGCATTATTCAATACAAGGGCCCTTATCCATATATTGACGGAATTATTTTTCGCTCAACAAATAATATTTCTTACTATATTTGTGAGCATGAAGACCGTAAAGAGGGGCGTTCTGGCTATACTTTGAAAAAATTAATTGGACTATGGCTAAATATGGCTACAGGATTTTCAGTTCTTCCTTTAAGGATGGCCTCTATTTTAGGAGCAGTTATTTCTTTTTCGACCATTTTGCTTATTATGTTCTTTGTGGCATCTAGTTTAATGGGTGGAATTTTTATAAAACAAGATATTCCAGTAGGTTGGACTTCACTAATAATAATCGTTACATTTTTTGCAGGCATACAACTTATGGTGCTTGGAATGATTGGAGAATATTTGGGTCGTATGTACTTAACTATCAATTCATCGCCACAATATGTTGTGAGTGAATCTTACGGTATTGAAAGTAACGAAGATGTGAACGCATGAAAGAAAATTTTGCTGATAAGATTGAGAATGATCAGATTATGCTGCCTTATCGTCATTTAGAACGAGAACATTCATTTCATCAGTATGTGATTCGATGTAAAAATAGAAAAAAAGTTATAGGCTCCCTTAACAATAAAGAAGTTGGATTTGGTATTCATTATCCTATTCCAGTGCATAACATGCCTGCTTATAAAAATAATAATACTTGTTCAAACTCTTTGCCTATTACAGAAAAAGCGAGTGATGAAATATTATCTCTACCTATTCATGAAACTCTTTATGATGAAGAAGTTCAGACTGCTATTAATTGTCTTTGTGAAATAGACCAATATGAAAAATAATGTGTTAAATGTGCCACAGGAATATTATGATTTAAATGACAGTGATAATGTCTGCTATCTGTGTGGAAATCCAAATTATGAATTATTATATGAAGTTAAACATTTTGGTATTCCTTTAGTTTTTAAAAAATGTCAATGTGGACTAATAAAACAAACGCCCATGCCAAACAAGCATTTTTTTGAATGGTTTTTTAATTCAGATATATTTTTTAGCTCAAAAAAAAATAAAAACTCTGAAATTTGGGGGTACTATGACTATTTTGCAGATGAGCCTAGTCGCATGGCTACATCTCATTTTAGGTACAATAAATTACAGCATATTTTTAATTCTAATAAGACTCTGGAAGTGCTTAAAATTGGCCCATCTACTGGTACTTTTCTTCATTTAGCACAATTAGATGGACATAATGCGATTGGGTGCGATATCTCTTCAGAATTTGCAGGCTATGCCAAGCAGCACTATAATGTTGATGTAGATATTGGTAGATTTGAAGAGATGGGTTATGATGATGAAAGGTTTGATATCATATTATCATTAAATGTTCTAGAAAATGTTTGTAACCAAGTTGAATTTCTTCAATCTATCTATAGAACAATTAAACCTGGAGGCCATTTTATATTTAATTTTGTGGATATGGAGAGAAATATAATTTCTGCATTACAAAAATCTAAGTATTTTTTATTCCGACCTCCTGTATGTTACATTTATACAATGTCTCTTATGAATAGTATACTAAAAAAATTTGGATTCCGTATCGTTGACTGTCATAGAGATATTCGATATATGCATATTGAGAAGATGGCGACATTGCTTGGATGGAAATCAAAAATATTTACTAATGAATTTCTTGAGCTAAATCGAAAACCATTTCCAATTTATGCTTACCCCTCAAAAATTATCGTTGCACAGAAATATGAGATTTAATTTTTTTAGGCGGTTTTCCTATGATAATGCATATTAATCAGTTGATGAGTATATAAAAAATTGGATATAAATATTAATGCTTGGTTTGCTTATAAATCGATTAATCTCTCGATGATTATCCATAAAAAATACTAGAATTTTCATAGATAGCTACAAGCTTGTTATATGATCCTTCCTAAAAAAATTAAAAATTTGGCACCCATTATAAAGGGATTATTTTCTTTAATAATACTGACATATTTATTTTTCATTTTTGACAGGGAGCAACTGTCTACCATAGAATTAAAAACATTTTTGTTTGTTTTGCTTGGTACTGGTTCCACATTGCTTTTGTTAATTGCTTTAGCATTACGATGGAAAGTTCTTATTAACTTTCAGGGATGGAGTGATTTTAGTCTCAAGGATGCATATCATGGGTACATGATAGGATTGTTTTTTAATATTTTTATGCCAGGAAATATTGGTGGAGATATGATGCGTATTAAATACTCTGCTGAGCGTTGCAGAGTTAGCTATAAGGATGCAGGGCTTGTTGTTGCAGCTGAACGTCTTTTTGGTTTCATGTCTTTGTTGGTTTTATTGGTAATTGGGTTTTCTCTAAATCTGGAAATGTTTTTCACACTGGAAATCAATCACATCTTTCTTCTATTAGGAATTCCTTTATTCATAGGGTTGACGGTCTTTGCCAAATATCTTATATCTAAACATATTAATGTTGGTTATGAAAATTTTTTCCCTCTACTTGTGCTGTCTGCTTTAGCTCAATTGACAGATATTATTGTTACTAAACTATTTTGTTGGCATTTTTTACTTGATGTAACAATCAATGAATTATTGTTTGTCATGCCGTTAGTTTATTTAGCCGCAGCTATTCCTATATCCTTAGGTGGTTTGGGTGTGCGTGAAGGAGCATTGGCGGCTTTGTTATCTTTATATGGTGTTGAAGTTTCAATGGCTATTATGATTGCGTTTATGTTGTATTTGTTTAAAGTGGTAGCAGGAATTTTTGGGCTGCCATTTTATTTGTATAATAAATAGCCAATTTTTTGTACCTAATCAAACTTTATATTTTTTATGCATAAATTGACTACAAATAAAAAAATATCTGAGACTGTAATCTACTCTGTAATTTTTTCTCTTATCGGATTCTTTTTCCTGTTTTATCTATTCAAGTCTTTCTCTTACCCGCTTCCTTTAGGTACTGATGGAGTTACGGCATTTTGGCCTTTGTCACACTTCTTAGATAAAACCACTTCAATAGAGGGTTTTTTTAAAGTATTACATGCGGTATATATGGGTGAAGATCATGTCACTCCTATTCGTTCACTAGTCGGGTATATCAGTTATCAGTTTTTTTCAGACCCTGTTTTGGCTATGAGTATTTTATCTAAAATTCTTCTAATTCTTATAGTTACAAGTAGTTTGTTAGTGGTTTATCAAATATGGGAAGACAAACAAAGAGTCATTTTATTATTTCTTATACTTACTTTTAATTTGTCTATGACAGTAGAAAGCATGGTTTTTCCTAATTTTAGTGTCTCCATCCTTTTATCTATCTTGAGCTTTTCTTTATTAGTTCATTTTTTAAAAACAGGCAAACTAAACTATCTGATTTTGTTTGGTATGTTTTTTTGTGCTTCTACATTATCAATGGAAAATTCATTCATTAGTATTCCTCTATTTTTAATTTTCCCATTGTTCTATGTTTTTAAAGAAAATACTATGGACAAAGACATGCTAAAACGCATTTTTTTATTGTATTTTATTATTTGTTTATCTCTTATTCCGTATATCGTAATTCATTATTGGTTATATGGCGCCCCTTTACCATCAAGTAGAATTTCCTTGTTTTCTGATGAGGATATTACAAGTAAAATAATTTTCTTCGCTAAGATGCTGGCATGGCTTTTTTCAACCTGGTCTTTCGGAATAGTAAGAGCTTTCTATGATCTTTCCGTGTTTATGACTATTATTCCTTCAATAATTATTATTTATATCAGCATTAAAATCATACAAAATCGACTAATGACAAGAAAGGGGGTTTTTCTATTATTTTCTTTGGTCGCTCAGCTGATTCTTATTATTTATACAGGCAGATATCACGGTGGAATATGGCTTTTTGCAGGTGTTGTATTTTGTTTGATTTTGGTTGATGTGCTTTCACAAGTTTTAAATAAAAGCGACCTTACAACGAAAGTATTTGGTGTTATAGGTATCAAATATATCAGTGTGATAATTGCAATTCCTGTTTTATTCATTACAAATATATTTATTCAGCCTTATGATATTTTGGCTAATAGTAAGAAAAATTATGACTCAGTGCTTGCTGGCTATAAGGCAGTTAATGAAAATGCTGATAGGTTGGTAGTTGTTCGTCTCCCCAGCAGTGATGAGCTTTTTATACATCCAATGGCATTTTGGATGGGTAATAAAATGTATCATGATGAACCAGCCCTATGGTACTATCCAAAATATAATGGGCTAATGTTTAAAAATATGCATATTGAGTATTACAATAATTCAAGTAATTATGATTTTGATTATTTCCTTGAATTTATTGTACCAAAGCCAGGCTCGAAGGAAGTTGTTGTGTTTAGAGGTGAAAATCTATTTTATCGAATATTTTTAGATAAAAATGAAAGGCAGTTGCTAAGAGCTGCCATTATTTCTGATTACCCGCAAGAATCATTCACCATAAATTTGCCTGACCTTCAATACTACAGCACTCAACGGGATTTTTTGGAAGTTTCGCTTAAGTTTTCTGATATTCCTGATTCTGTTAATGAGATTTATTATGGCAATTCAATCATTAAGAAATGGAGGGTTGAAGGCAATAAAATAATTTTCA
>Ga0105349_10000735_pt1 | contig 13297 bp, 8 predicted proteins | sample EN1Hudseemescosm_FD_83661 | JGI IMG/M metagenome (GOLD analysis project Ga0105349, IMG submission 83661) | Methane-oxidizing microbial communities from mesocosms in the Hudson Canyon - EN1B Hudson Canyon | ecosystem: Environmental > Aquatic > Marine > Cold seeps | place: Hudson Canyon...
TACATAAAATTAAACATATGCATATGCATAGTCATTTCTCTGGCTTTGGAGCTACATTGTTTGCTGGCACAGGCATTATTGATAATCGCCTGATCACTGGCATCATACATCCCTCTTACCGTATCACCTGCCCGATCAGCATACATATACTGATAGCCAACCATCATATCGCCAGCCTTACCCAGCATGTGTCCAGCCATAACACCAGCTGGCGGATGGCTACCATGATGGGCATGCATATCATGTCCTTTATGCGATCCCAAAGACCGTCCTAAATTAGATAAATTTACATTTAATGACGCACTTAAAAGATAAGAGGTAATATCAGCATAATCACCGACACCATCGCCTCCCATTTTTAAAGAGCCTTTATGAATATAATATTCAAAGCCAGCATCCAGCCTAACTCCTTTAGAAAATTGCTTACTAACAGACAAGCCGCTGCTTAGCTTGCCATAATCAGATAAGCGATAATCACTTGAATAATGACCATCAGCTCGTGGAGCCAGAAAGTAAGGCGCAAAAAACTCTGCACTGGACTGAGAATAATAGCGCACACTAGGTGTTACGGTCATACCAAAGGGTAAAGACTGATACCAATCCAGCTCAAAAGTATGCGATCTAATCTTCCAGCTGTCTTTATAATAACGATAATTAAAATGTACCGAAGCATCCAGAGCCGGAATATGCTGATTTATCTGAGTTGCAAAAAACCATTGGTCACGGTCTCTTGGTCTGACCTCCCTGAAAATATCTACACCAATCACTTCCAGGTCTGTATAATCAGCCCAGTCAGCATCATCAGGCGTTTTATTTTCAACTATATCATAATATTCCTCAGCCGTAATTTCCCCTCGGATATAAACAAATTTATAAGGGTTGGAAAGATACCCTCGCTGAGCAGTATAACCAGCATTCAATTGCAACAAAGTATTCTTAGTCAGTACTTGAGAAAATCCACCCGTAAAACTATTAAAGGTACTACTCTCATCCAGCTCCTCACTAAAACCACTATGATGTCCCGCACCATGCCCCCCACCCCCCCGAGTTATATCATTACTCGTTAAAGAATAACCAAGAGAAATTGCCGATAATTTATCATTAAATTCCCAGTTTATATTGCTAGAACCAAATGTTGAACTAAAATCAGCCTCAGTTGAAAAACCACCTGATAAGCCCAGAGTAACCGGGCCTAAATAGAGATTACTCCCAAGAATAGGCATCGTACGACTTTCCAGGGGTTGTGAAGCTAATTTCTGCTCTACCGGACTAGAGGCATCAATAGAGAAATTTATAAACCGTTCAATTGCAGTGACTTTCTCTTCTTTTAAAAAACCAGCATGAACTTCAGAAGTTGTTTTAAGGTTTTCAATGTAATTACCTACCCCTACTATGCCCCCTGAAATAAATGCACTCAAAAGATCAGCTTGATCATGATCAACATAGTAATTTAGAACTTCTCTAGCTTTTATTTCCGCCCTAGCATCGTCTTGAAGCCTAGAAATCACTGCTGTAGAGGAATCCAGAGGGCGTGCCAGAGGTGAGGCTACATGCCAGGCCGACTCAAAATCTTCAGATGCTGCAACAACAACATCACTCAATCGAGAAACATACTCTTGAGCTGTAAAACTCCCCCCAACACCCGTTGTCGTTACGGTATCTTGGCTAATTTTAGGCATACTGTATAAAGGGGTAGCTCCCGCATAACTATCCAAGTCAGCGCTCACAGTAAATTCAACCCGATCAGCAAATGGCAAAATAAAATCAGAATGATAAACATGGGCCTGCATACGGCCCCCCTGTTCTTGATAAAAACCGTATTGCACATTAGCCTCTGCACCCGACACAGGTACAGCAGCTTCAACGGGCACAATACCAGGCAAGCCCAACGCAGCGCAACTTAAAGCAGCCAGAGCTGAATTACTTTTATTAATTACAGCCACAACCACCTCCCAAGCCGCCCATCCCCCCCTGAGAGGATTCTTTACTATCAAAAACGTGTTTGCGTAATGCCGAGCGGTTTGGGTTAGGATCAATTAACATCTGCTTTTTTGCCAAGTTACCACGCTCCCAAGGAGCAACTGAGCAAGCTGTTTGTGCAGACAATACAATTATTACCAATAAAAACGAGCCGTTTTTTTTATAAAATGTGCTTCCTGGCATTTATCTTTTCTCCTCTAATAGAGCCAATACCCTGGCTCTAATTTCAGATTCATCAGCATGACGAAACCCTAAATGTACAAAACGCACTTTTCCCTTCCTGTCGATAAAGTATGAAGAAGGCATGGCTTTAACATCATACTTTGCAGGACAATCACCAAGCGAATCATAGGCAACAGGATAATCAACAGGAAATTGCTGAAGAAACTCAACCGCGTCCTGAGAATCCTCATCTACATTAATGGCTATGATTTCAAAACCTTTTTCATTTAATTCATTACGCAAGGCATTTAAAAAAGGCATTGATTGTTTGCAGGGCGGGCACCACGTAGCCCAAAAATCAACAAACAAAACTTTATCTCTATATTTTGTTAAGTCCAATTTTTGTGCAGGCACCTTTAAATTAGCATTGCAAACTGGCACAGTCTCCCCTACCTGTACTGCAAGTATGCTGGGGCAAAAAAGTAGAAAAAACATTAGAAATGGCAGTTTGAACATTTGAATAATCAAAATCCAAGAAGACAAGCAATTTTCAAACCAATTTACAAATATTGTTGCACTAAAGGCAATATTTCATATCTGTCAGCATAGGGAAATTAATTACAAACATAACCATCAAGCCGTTTTTCTCTATATTTACCATTAAATATCTTCCTTATTGATATTTAAATCCAATGTTTTTCCTTCTGAGAAACAAAAACATAACCTATTGATTATACCGTATTTTTGTTAATTTAAGTTGGGCATCCATTCCTTATCTGAAGGTGCTGATTACCCACCAACTTCAGCCAATGTCATTAAGTTAAGGTGAAAAAGAACTTTTTTTGACTTCTCCTCACCCAACCCTCTCCAGCAGGAGAGGGCTTAAGAGCTAAGACCTTTATCTTAAATTTCTTAACTTAACGACATTGGAGCGTCCGCCCTGTTCCACATTCAAATTAAAACTCTACATAGTGCGGGAGAGTGATACGCAATCAGGATGTTTTTTGGATAATTTTAGATATCACTCTCTTTGATGCAGGGCAAATAACCCATTTATATCGAGTTATATAACATAGTTTAATTACATACCTACCCCCCCTACCCCCAACTACACAACTAAAATTAAAAACATATATATTGGCCCCAAAGTTGCTAGAGTCACTAGACAGCATTCAATCAAATTTACTGCTTTCCCAAAAACACAATCCCGCAGTAACCTTATAAGAGGATATTAACTATGAAAAAAATTCGTAGCGCAGCAATTCTATTAGTTGCTGCCAGCACCTTAGCCACTCAAACCTCGGCTAATGCAACAACCACAATTGGATTACAAAATTTCAATGGTTCATTAATTGATAACAAATGGACAGATGATGTAACAGATCTTTCTACTCTCGACCTTGGCCTTACTGGCTTTGTAACCACCAGAAAACAGGATGCAAAACCACATACTGTACTGACTTCGGACGGGCTTGGCTCCATAACTTTATCCCCCGTTGTTGATTTCGAAGATAACGGTCATATTCATGTAATTGGTGGAGATGGAAATCCAGGCACCCAAACCTTCCCTTATATGCATGGTGATGCTGGCGGTGTTTTTATTGATGGCTCAGGATCACACGAAAAATTTTCATTTCAATCAATGGACATTCTTAGCTCCGTACTTCAAAGCGAGCAAGTACCACACGTTCACTCAACCCTAACTGTTCGAGGCTTTCTTGGTGGAGTCAACAACATGATGACTGGTGTCACCGAAGCTGATGGAACATCCATGCTATACAAAGGTGGCGCACAAGTTGCCCAAACCATTTTACAAAACGGGGTAACAGGGACAATTGATTTTTTAGCTGCCGACCCAGGGTTTGGAGAAGTTGATTATGTTGAATTTTTCTATACTGACTTTTACCGCTTCAAGCCCGTTTTATCAACAGATCAATCACTTTCAATTGAATTTGATAATATTACAGTCGGAAAGGCCATCACAACACCCCCCCCAGCAACTGTTCCAGTCCCAGCCGCCGTATGGTTATTTGGCACTGGACTTATAGGTTTAACATCGCTACGTAAAAGAAAAAACACATAAACCTCCCCTCAAAAAATGCCAAAGCCTGCAACAGGCTTTGACTACCCAACAACCCCTCATACATTTACCCACCCCATGTTACTCAGCTAACCAAAGGAGAGGCTTTATCCTTAATATGACCCAAGCGGGGCTAAAGCCTCACTTTCTGACATAGATTAAGTATAAATCGTTCCAAAAGTTTAGACACCTTACTCTCCTTCCCCAGAGGGAGAAGGCTGGGATGAGGGGGAATTCAACTGCCAGAACTTTTGGAACAACTAATACCAAGGCATAATTAATTTAACATTTTTGTAGGATCGAACAAATTTCAACTGACAAAAATCTTACAAATTTAAGGAAGGACCAATTATACCCCGTAGGGTGTGCTGTACCGATTTAAGTTAGCAACCTACGAACGAATTATAAAAATTAGGCGTTTTATAAAAGTGTTAGTTTAATTTTACGCTGGCACTTAACTTAACTATAAATTTCCCATACCGCCTTAAGGAACCTCTATTAGCAGATAAGACTAGAAAAACAAGGCATATCCCCTGTTTTTTTATTATTTACCCATTAACTCCCTCCCTGACAAACCCCCGTCCCCCATAAATACATTATAATTCAACCACATAAAAAACCGGCTTATTTATTGCTTAAATAAAAAACAAATCAATTGGGATTTAACCCAAACTTATACCTACTAGGAGACAAGTCATGAGACTAACGACATTGCTAGTAGTATGCTCCAGCATGCTACTGCCACAACTGACACATGCTCACGGTCCCAAACCGACCAGCTTAAAAAACGCCCCATTACCTGAATTACCCGCAGGCTTAATCGACGGCGCAAACCCTATAATTGTAGACCAGCAAAAAGCTATCATCCTTGGAAAAGCATTGTTCTGGGATATGGCCGTTGGTAGTGATGGTATTGCTTGCGCATCTTGTCATTTCCATGCGGGTGCAGACAGTCGTACGATAAACCAGTTAAACCCAGGAGATAAAAATCCTGCTGCTAGCGGCAAAACATTTGATGCAACAGCATCTGGCTCAACTGGCGGCCCGAATTACACCCTAACCCGCAGCGATTTCCCCTTTCATCAACGACAAAACCCGCTTGATGATAATAGCCCTGTCATTTTTAATACTGATGATGCCACCGCATCATCTGGTACTTTTAGCGGCGAATATAACGGTGCAGCTCGCACAGGCGACATAAATGACGAGTGCACTCGTGATCCAGATGCTGTTTTTCACGTTAACGGCACTGGCACAAGACGCGTAGAACCTCGCAACACACCTACTGTTATCAACGCTGTTTTTAATCACAGAAATTTCTGGGATGGACGGGCAAACAATACCTTTAATGGAAAAAATATATGGGGTGATCGCGACACAGAAGCAAATATATGGGTTAAAGTTAATTCGCGTAGAGTAAAAAAACAAAAACTGGCTCTAATAAACTCCTCACTAGCCTCTCAAGCACTTGCCCCACCCTTAAGCGACTCAGAAATGGGTTGTCGACAACGTACTTTTGAAGAATTAGGCAGAAAACTTTTATACCGTCGCCCACTTGACCAGCAAAAAGTTCATCACCAAGATAGCGTACTTGGCTCCTTAAGTTTTAGCACTACAAGCAATCAACTACCAGGACTTAATACAACATATGAAACACTTGTAAAACAGGCATTTAACAAAAAATACTGGTCTTACAGACGTAGAGGCGCATTTGGAGGTAGAGACGGACAACTCCCTTACAATCAAATAGAAGCCAATTTTGCAATGTTTTTTGGCTTAGCTATTCAAATGTATGAATCAACCTTAATATCTGACGATTCTCCCTTTGATAACGCAATATTTGATGAACACACCCTACCCACCAACTTAGGAGAGTCAGTCCGTAGAGGCGCTTTTGCCTTTGAAGAGCTACACTGTAATGCCTGTCATTCAGGCCCAGTATTAACCTCTAATGCTATTAGCACCAACGCTCAAATACTTGAAGCAGACTCACAAGCTTTTGGCCTAAACGTTGACCAAAGCGGTGTCGACGGCGTTGCCATTAGTCGCAATATAGTTAACTACGACCTCAGTAACGGTTCCAGATTTTTTGATACTGGATTTACAAATACAGGTGTTCAATCACACGACACAGATCCTGGTATAGGTGGAGTCGATGATTTTGGCAACCCATTATCATTTTCTGCTCAGTACGCTGAATATTTAGCCAATCCCACCTATCAAATTATTGATAAATTAGCAGGTATTGAAAAAGTAAAGTCGTGTAATTTTCAAGCATTCTTTGCCAGTAACAGACCCCTGCCTCCCTTTATCACCATTACCAATTATTTCAGACCTGACGATAGCATAATCAGTGACCCAAATGGTAATACAAATTGCTACCACAATAGCTCAGAAGCGTTTATCCCCTCTCCAACAGCTGCAGCACAGGAACTCGCAAACCCTAACAGTAAAAAAATGGCATTTGCCACTCAGGCGGCTTTCAAAGTTCCGTCTCTCCGTAATGTCGAATTAACAGGGCCTTATATGCATAACGGTAGCATGGCAACACTGGAAGAAGTTGTAGAGTTTTATGCCAGAGGAGGAAACTTTAACAACGATTTTAAACATGAATTTGTCTTCGAAAATGGTATTTTTGCTGCCAACACGGATAGCGGCAAACAAAAAAGAGCCGATCTGGTTGCATTCTTAAAATCATTAACCGATGAAAGAGTCCGCTATGAAAAAGCTCCCTTTGACCACCCAGAACTAACCGTCCCTCATGGTCATGCAGGCGACCACACCACAACAACAAACGGCAACCCATTAGATGCCAGCCTGGCTACTGACAATACATTGGTACTCGATGCTATAGGACAAAATGGCAGAACAACACCAATAGCAAGCTTTGAACAACTAATAAGCCCATAAATACTCACCCCATGCGAACATCGACAGACCCATCAATTGTTCGCATGGGGTGCTTAAATTACGCCCCAAGCAGGTAATTGACTAAACAACCTCAATCAATCAAGGGCATACTTTCTAATGAACACATTTATACTATGAAAAATTTAAATAAAATAATCGTTTTAACTGCTTTAGGTAGCTTATCAGGCATACAAGCAGCGCAAGCAACCAGCACTTACCAATCTAACTCAAATGTTACCATCACCATTAACAACATTACCAATAACACAAATGCTGGCGATCTTTCTGGGCTGGATATATACGGCCTGTTTGAATTTGACAATGAAAATTCATACAAGATAATCACAGGCACTGGAGATTCCACACAAAACCTTATTGGCGGTGAACTTTTCTCATTTGACACTGCAAGCAATGCTGATAACAGCTTCAGCCAGAATTTTTCATCTTTTGGCCAGTCAATTAATGGCCATGTAGAATCTGCTTACCACTCCCTTGGAGGAGTTGAATTTATAAACATCTCGAATGATAGTTTCAGCATTGCACTCAGCATAGACTATTCATTAGAAAGCCATGTGACTGGCGCTACAGCACGTAACTCTGTCGCCATAGAATACGGTAATATTTTGACAGATATTGATTTTATCGATTGGTATAGTGATGATGATTCATATGAAGCAATATCAAACACTGCAACGCCTCTTGCCGACCCAGACTCATTTTCTTCATCAGCCTCCTTCACAATAGATCTTAATGCTTTAGAGTCAAACCTGTTCTATGCAGATGTTTCTATTAATGGCTATACCAAAGCTGTTTCAGCCGTACCTGTTCCTGCTGCAGGCTGGTTACTATTAAGCGGACTGGGATTTCTTGGACGTTTTCGTTCATCAGCTACCTAGAGCTTAAATCTCGTATTTTCACCAAAGAATCATTACCCCTTAATATTTCTTTGGTGATTAAAGAATAAAAATACCAGGCTAAGAATCATTAGTCTCCATCGATTGATAAGGACCAGCAATGAAAGCCAAACTGATTCCACTGTTAATATGCATACTCCCCAGCCTCTCCGCCCATGCCACCCTGGTTAACAATGGCAACGGCTTAATCTATGATGATGTCCTTAACATTACCTGGTTACAAGATGCCAATTATGCCAATAGCTCTAACTACGTAACTTCCAATGGTCGCCACGTCACATCAAGCGATGGTCAAATGAGCTGGGATGAAGCCATGGAATGGGCAGAACAACTAAATTATGCAGGATTCAGTGAATGGCGCCTACCAACAGTTAAACCTATTAATGGTACTAATTTTGTTTATGATGTTAGCTACGAAGGTAACTCTGACTTTGGTGAACACATTACCAGCACCCAAAGCGAATTATCTTATATGTACTTTGTTAACCTAAACAACTCCAGCCTACATGACAGCAATTTTGGCTGTGGACCAGGCGCCCAAGCCTCCTGTCTAGATAACACTGGCATGCTCAACAACCTTGAGTCTTATAATTACTGGTTCGGCACCGAAGTTGAATTTGACAATGATTTTGCATGGAGCTTAAACTCTCAGTACGGCATTCAAACCCCTTACGATGGTAAAGCCAATGAATTTCATGCCTGGGCAGTACACCCGGGAGACATATCCACCGTTCCACTGCCAACCGCTTTCTGGTTTTTCAGCAGTGCTTTAATTGGCTTAAATCAATTAAAGAAAAGATCATAGCTTCATTAAGCATTCTGATTACCCATCAGTCTCCGACAAGCAAGGATAAAGGGGCAGAAACACTCCCGAAACCCTACCCAGCCAAGCGTCACGCCCATTAAGTTAAGGAGTATTTAATGGTCGTGACGCAGAGTATGGAAACCATCAATTAACTACCCATCAAAGCAAAGTTGTTACACTACTAATTCCCCCATATAGCAAGAATCCATAGCCCAGATGGATCCCCACACAAAAAACCAGTGCGCCATATAACACACTATACATGCCATATCACCGTCCCTTCCGATTGTAGGATTCCAGTAGACCCAGCACACCCTACACCCGCTCGCTGACTATTATTGGCACTCATTTTGCATTCATAACTTTAATGGTACATCGAAAGTATATTTTCTTTTCTTGTATCTATAGCCACACCCGCTGTAAAGCGGGGCCGGAAAACTACGGGTCTAATTAATAGAAAGCCGAGTTGCCTCCTGGAAGCGATAGGAGAGTGAAATCAAATCATTTTTCACAATTTGCTTCACAAAAATGCATAACTATTAATTTAAATATAACCCGGAGAACAAAGAAAATGAAAAACTCTCTACTTAAAACAACTCTAGCAGTTGCTGTTTTATCTGTCACCTCTTCTGGAGCTTATGCTACAGGAGTACGCACTAGCGTATTAGGAACTGGTGAACTCAACATGATGACCACTAGCATCACCCAGAACGAAGCAAATTCAAATGTCCAAGGCTATGCCTCCGATTCAGCTCTTGACAGTGCAGGATGGGGACATGCTGGTGCCTGGTATACTTTTCATACACATATGGGCGCTAACTATCGCGTAACAGCAAGTGCAGTCGGTGAAATTTCCCCAGCAATCTCTTTATGGAAAACTGATGGTGCTTTTGATGGAGGTGAAAACCAGGGAACTGGCGAAATATCAACTAAATCGAAAGGAACACCTCATTCTTTTAACCAGGTAGGTAACGCAGGCGATCGCGGCTTATGGTGGGCAACTGATGACAGCATCAGCACAAACTGGGGAGGCTTGGCCTTCGGATATGATCATGATAACTCCGAAACGACTGCCGATAAAACAGTTGGTAATACCGCAAATGGATTTACTCAGCTTATGGGATACGCAAGTGACGGCCTCACACAAGCTGCCAATGGGTGGGGAAATTCTGTTGACTCTGATGGCAATGCAGACGGCATAGCAACATTAGACTTTACATCTATGATGCATGGTGACTACGTTATTTTTGTTAGTGGCGCAAACGGCACTGATTCTGGTATTATTCCAGGATTTTTCGATGAAGCGGGCGATCCTCTTGGAGCAAGCATCACCTTATCTGTAAGTCAGGTACCTGTCCCTGCAGCAGCCTATTTATTTGGTACGGGTTTAATTGGCCTATTTGCTTCTGCTCGCAGAAAAATTGCGACAGCTTAATCGACCTCTATTTTATATAGATACAATAGATGAATAGCGTGAGCCTTTAAATATCTGAATACAAGTTTAGATTTCAACACGCTATTTCGAAGCAACTAACAAAGGATGTGTTCTGCTTCAAACTTTAAAACCGGTGCCGGGTTTCATACCCCCATCGGTTTATTTGTTTTAACGAATTTTTAATTAAGCATTCTGGAGTCATCATGTCCGCTTTATCCACCCTACATCAGCGAGCTTTTGTAGTTTCTACTTTAATCGGGTACTACATGGTAAGTAGTATCTCTTTTGCCAGCGGAATTGGCCCTTTACCCACCAGTTTGACAGACATGAAAGCCCCGGAAGTACCAGGGTTACTTGATGGAAAATCACCTATTATTATCAATAAAGAAAAAGCAATCCTACTTGGAAAAGCCCTATTCTGGGACACCAATGTTGGCAGTGATGGTATGGCATGTGGATCCTGCCATTTTCATGCTGGCGCAGATTCACGCACTAAAAACCAATTATCTCCTGGCGGGAAAACAACCGATATAGCCAAGCAGATATTTGATAATTCTATTTCTGGACAATACATGGGAGCTAATCATAATTTAAGCAGTAGCGACTTTCCATTTCACCAAAGGCAACTCCCCCTTGATCACACATCTGAAGTCATTCACAACTCAGACGATGTTTCTTCATCAGCAGGAACATTCAGCGGAAATTATATTAACAGTGAACGTACTGCAATAGGTAATGATAATTGCAATCGCTCGGCCGACCCCATATTTCATGTTGGAGCAAAGGGAACCCGTCGAGTTGAACCCAGAAATACACCAACCGTGATTAACGCCATCTTTAACCATCGTAACTTTTGGGATGGACGAGCCAATAATATTTTCAATGGCTCCAGCCCTTGGGGAGAAAGAGACCCTGATGCAGGCGTATGGGTAAAAGTTAATTCTCGCAAAGTAAAAAAAGAACGTTTGCACTTAATCAACTCATCTCTTGCATCACTAGCCCTTGCACCCCCGCTTAGCACGACAGAAATGGGTTGCTCTGGTAGGTCTTTTCCTGCAATAGGCAGGAAATTACTTTATCGTAAACCACTTGAACAGCAAAAAGTACATTATCAGGACAGTGTATTGGGTTCTTTAAGCTTCAGTAGTGAAAACAACTTACTACCAGGTCTTAATACCAGCTACAGCACGTTAATAAAACAAGCATTTAACAAGAAATATTGGTCTTATCGTCGCAGAGGACCCTTTGGGGGAGTAACAGGGGAATTACCTTATACACAACTGGAAGCCAATTTCGGAATGTTTTTTGCTCTTGCAATACAGTCATATGAATCGACACTGGTATCTGACCAGTCAGCTTTTGATCTCAGTGCGCGAGACAGCAACGGCTTACCTATTGATTTAACCCCATCAGAGCTTAATGGTTTGGATCAATTACGAGACAATGAATGCTTGCGCTGTCATATCGGTCCCAACTTCACCTCAGCCTCTGTTTCTGCCAACGCTGAATTTGTAAAAATTCACCCTGAAGCATTTGGTGATGAATTTTTAGTCATTAGCACCACTAAAAATGCAATATCTCGCACATTAGCCTCAGGAGGGGTTGGCCTTTTTGATGTAGGCTATGCTTCAACTGGAGTAACAGATGAAAAGTCCGATATTGGTATTGGTGGAGTCGATGACTTTGGCAATCCTTTATCTTTTACTAAACAATATCTGCAATTCCTCACAGGTAACCAATCAGCCGTAGTTGATTCTATAGTGACAACTACACGCCCCTGCGATTTCCAAGAAGCATTTGCACTCAAACAACCATTTCCTTTAAAAAGCGTATTTACTTCAGTAGATGGCATCAAGGCACAGAGCCAGAGCAAAGAAAACTGTTTTAACCCTTATTTCGCCTATCTACCTACTGAAGCAGCCGCCAAAGCTGAATTAGAAAGTGATAATAATCAAAAAATGCTAAATGCGGTTAACGGAGCATTTAAAATCCCTTCTTTACGCAACATTGAATTAACAGGGCCCTACATGCACAACGGAGGCATGGCTACATTAGAACAGGTTATTGAGTTTTATAGCCGTGGAGGTAATGTGGATGGACATGCAAAACAATCAGAAAAAGTTTTTCCACTAGCTAACTTGCTACGCTCCAAGCAAAACCGCACTGACTTAATCGCTTTTTTGAAAACATTGACCGATGACCGTGTTCGATACGAAAAAGCACCTTTTGATCATCCGGAAATAAAAATTCCACATGGACATAAAGGCGACAATGTAAATATTCCAGAAAGCAATCCATTATCCCCTGAACTGGCTAAGGATGAGTTTTTGGTGATTGATGCAGTCGGTGCAAATGGAACTAGCGAACCATTACAGCCATTTGAATATTATCTGGCTGACTAGCCTTTGACTTACGATAAACAAAAAAAACGGCGCTTAAGGCGCCGTTTTTCTATCAACGATTTAAGTATAGAAAGATGGCTCTCATCAAGAAATTAAAAAATGTCTTATTTTTAAATCACAAAGAAAAAACCTTATTATATTCGCGCCGGGGGCTGCGCTCCTACCTAATATTTTGGCAAAATTAGCCTCTACTTCTCCAGACTACCACCGACCTTACCTTTTTGATCCATCCATAGATAAGATACTCCCAGCTCAGTTAACCAGCTCTTGGCCTTTTTTTCCTTAAGCATAGAAATAGTCGAAATACTCCCCGCTATCACGCATTGATCAGCAATAACAGTAATAGAAACCAAGCCACGTACTGGCCAGCCAGTTTTCGGGTTAAGAATATGACTGTATCGTTTACCCTGCATAACTATACAGCGCTCATAATCACCACTACTCGCTACCGCCCCCTGATAGACATTGATATTGGACATCAATTCTCCTTTTTTTCTAGGATGCCTGATACCGACCGACCATGGCCTGCCATCAGCATGCGGCCCGATAATTTTTATATCCCCCCCCAAATCCACCAAACCATGCTGTATACCTTGTTGCATACAAATA
>Ga0105349_10000738_pt1 | contig 13290 bp, 10 predicted proteins | sample EN1Hudseemescosm_FD_83661 | JGI IMG/M metagenome (GOLD analysis project Ga0105349, IMG submission 83661) | Methane-oxidizing microbial communities from mesocosms in the Hudson Canyon - EN1B Hudson Canyon | ecosystem: Environmental > Aquatic > Marine > Cold seeps | place: Hudson Canyon...
GACCACCGCTGTGTTTGATTTTATTTGACATGATATTGAGGTTATAATTGAACTATATCTCTCTATTTTAGCCGAATTTACAAAAAATCACATGAACGCACAATACACTTTTTACGAAACGAACTTAGCTTTTGATAAATGCCCTTATCGAGCCTAAATAGCGATGTTTTCGGTAAAGAAACAATAAATGAAACCACTTCAAATATGTGCCTGATAGCCACCCATTGTGTTGATTGAGTCTCTATAATTTCAACCATGATTCAATATGCGCTAAATTTGCCAAGAGGGTTGAAACAAACAGTGATAGTGTTGTTTGATGCTGTTGCTGTTGTTCTCGTATTGATTGCTTCATTTTCTTTGAGGCTTGGACATTGGTATTTTCCAAATCAAGATTGGGGTCTTGCTGTAGTTATACTTGCTGCGCCGATTTTAGCGATACCGATTTTCATGCGTTTTGGCCTTTACCGTGCGATTATCCGGTACATCGGATATAGGGCGTTGTGGGCTGTTGCCCAAGCGGTGACCTTATATGCTTTATTATGGGGTTTAATTGGTTTTATGGTGGCTGTTGATGGCATACCTCGTTCTGTGGTGTTTATTAACTGGATTCTTGTTTTATGTATTATCGGCGGAATCAGAATGCTTGCTCGATGGGTACTCACCAAAGATGACGCCCTCCGGTATAAACAGAGAAGAAGGGTTGTTATTTATGGCGCGGGCTCTGCAGGCAGACAGCTTTCTACAGCGCTACAATTCTCTAAGGAGTACATCCATGTTGCTTTTGTCGATGATAATCCGTCCAAGCAGGGTATTTATGTCAATGATATTCCGGTGGAGTCTTCTGAGAACTTGAGTGATTTGATAAATTCCAATGAAGTTGACGAGGTATTGCTCGCTTTGCCTTCGATTTCACGAAAAAAACGCGGCGAAATTATTGAAAATTTGCGACATTTGGCAGTAGCCGTTCGAAGTTTGCCTAGTCTTTCTGCGTTAGCTAAAGGTGAAGTTGCAGTCTCTGATCTACATGAAATCAATATTAAAGATTTATTAGGTAGAGAGTCAGTTGAGCCAGATGACGCGCTACTTAAAACAAATATTTTGAATAAAACTGTCTTGGTGACAGGAGCGGGCGGATCTATAGGCTCGGAACTTTGTCGGCAAATTATTTTTTTAAGGCCTAAGAGGCTGATTCTTTTTGAAATGAATGAGTTAGCACTGTACCAAATTGAACGTGAGCTTGACAGTGTTGGTATGCACTCTATGGAACTGCTGGCAATTTTGGGCTCTGTAAGGGACGGGTCTCGCATACGGCGCGTTTGTGATCTTTATAAAGTGCAAACTATTTATCATGCGGCTGCCTATAAGCATGTTCCTTTAGTCGAGTTTAATAATTCAGAAGGGGTTCTTAACAACACTATTGGAACGCAAACTGTGGCTGAAGTTGCAATTGAAACTGGTGTCGAGACATTTGTGTTGATTTCAACCGATAAAGCGGTGCGACCTACTAACACCATGGGTGCGACAAAGCGTGTGGCAGAGTTAACACTTCAGGCTCTCGCTACTCAGGAGCATAATACGAGTTTTACAATGGTGAGATTTGGCAATGTACTTGATTCAAGCGGCTCTGTTATCCCGCTCTTTAAGGATCAAATTAGTGCGGGTGGTCCAGTTACGGTTACAGATATCAATATTGTGCGTTATTTTATGACAATCCCTGAAGCCGTAGAGCTGGTCATACAGGCGGGAGCTATGTGTAAAGGTGGCGATGTATTTGTGCTCGATATGGGTAAGCCAGTCCGAATTTATGATTTGGCAGAAAAAATGATTCAACTTAGCGGGCTTCAGGTGTGGGATGAGAATAATCAAGATGGAGATATAGAAATTAAGTGTACTGGCCTACGTCCAGGTGAGAAACTTTATGAAGAACTGCTTGTTGGTGAAAATACGATTAAAACAGACAATCCATTGATCATGCACGCCAAAGAGGTGATGATTGATTGGGAAAGATTGCGGCCAATTCTGGAGCAGTTGCAAGAAGCCGCAATAAATCTTGATCAGCTAAAAATCCGCGAACTACTAATCTTGGCTGTGCCTGATTTTGAGCCACAATGTGATATTGTGGATTTTTTATTCGTTAATGACGAATAATTTTTTTGGCAAATAACAAAGCCAACAGTATGCCCACCACATTAGCCCCAAGGTCAAGAAATTCAAAGGAGCGACCTTCAACATATAATTGAAAAACCTCCATAGAGAAGCTAAATACAATAAGAAATAGAACAATATAACGCTGCTTTATTTTTGGGTAGGAGGCAAGAGTGATAATTGTTGCAACCGTTAAGCTCCCGCCCACCTCTAGAATATAATCTGCAAATTTATTCTCATGAATATTTAGAGGATCGTATTGATATTTCTGACACCAGTTTGAATAATGCATATAATCTGATATATATGATCTAATTGTATTTGGGGCCTCGTCAAAAGCCAATATATTAAATACAAAGGGCCTGCTAGATAAATTTTTTGTGAAAAGAGGGGCCTGATTAAGTTCTTAGGAAAATATACTATGAAAATTTCAGATATTGACGTGCTAAATAGTAATCCCTTCTGCCTTTTTGGCGGGTTAAATGTATTAGAGGATCTCAATTCGACGTTATTCTCGGCAGAAAAATTTGTTGAGGTGACAAGTCAGCTTGGCATTCCTTTTGTTTTCAAGGCCTCTTTTGACAAGGCGAACCGCTCATCAATAAACTCATACAGAGGTGTAGGTCTTGAGCACGGTTTGGAGATATTTTCTGCTGTAAAAAAAGAATTTGATGTTCCCATAATAACTGATGTGCACGAAATTGAGCAGGTAGCCCCTGTTTCTGAAGTTTTAGATGTATTACAAATACCTGCCTTTTTGGCAAGACAAACCGACTTAGTCGTTGAAATTGCAAGGTCAGGAAAACCAATAAATATTAAAAAGCCTCAATTTATGAGTCCTAGCCAGATGAAGAACATTGTTGATAAATGCCTGGAAGCCGGTAACCCTGACGTGATGTTATGTGAGCGCGGCAGCAATTTTGGATACGATAATTTAGTAGTTGATATGCTTGGTTTTCAAGTAATGAAGGATGCTACCAATAATGCGCCAATAATTTTCGATGTAACGCATAGTTTACAATGCCGAGATCCAATGGGCGCAGCTTCAGGGGGTCGTAGAAAACAACTTGTTGAGTTAGCAAGGGCGGGTATGGCGACTGGGCTAGCAGGGTTATTCTTAGAAGCACACCCTGATCCAGACAAAGCCCGTTGTGATGGTCTCAGTGCTTTACCACTGCATCAGCTTAAGCCTTTTCTTGAGCAGGTCAAAGCTATTGATGATACTGTGAAATCATTGCCTAAATTAGAAATTGCCTAGTGATTAATACTGATCAAATTCGTTTGGTACTATTTGATGTTGACGGTGTTTTAACTGATGGGTCCCTTTTTATCGGTCCTGATGGAGAAATATGCAAGTCTTTTAACGCGAAGGATGGCGTTGCGGTCACGTTACTTCAAAAGCATAACATTTTGGTAGGTATCATTTCAGGAAAAGCAAGTGAAGCATTGAACTTTAGAATCAGGCAGTTGAATTTTGACTTTGCAATTACCGGATGTAGCGATAAGTTAAGTGCAGTAGAAGAAATAATGGAATCTGCAGGTCTCAATTCGAGTCAAATTGCGTTTGTTGGCGATGATATTATTGACATCTCCGTCATGAAAAAGGTGGCACTGGGTATTGCTCCTTCTGATGCTCATCAGTTAGTGATTGATTGCGCCAATCATATAACAAAGTCCAAAGGCGGGGATGGCGTAGCAAGAGAGACAGCAGAATTTATTCTTTCTAATACTGGTCTGTCATTATGTGAAATGTATGCAGGGTTGGTTGGTGACATTACACAGTAAAAAATTGAAAGTAGTGATACCTGCACGTTATAACTCCAGCAGATTGCCTGGTAAGCCCTTAATTGATCTATGCGGCAAGCCAATGATAATTCATGTTGCAGATCGTGTTCGAAGCGCATTGCCCTCAATCGATATTTGGATTGCTACTGATGATGATCGAATAAAAAAGACTGTTGAAGATTTTGGTTACAGCGCTCTAATAACCTCTTCAAGGCATGAAAATGGCTCAGATAGGATTGCGGAGGTTGCAAAACAACTTGCGTGGCCTGATGACTCAATTATCATTAATGTTCAAGGAGACGAACCTTTAATTGAGAGTGAATTGCTAAAAGCCTTCGCTATGTTTTGCTCTGACAATGAAGCGCTTGATATGGCTAGCGTTATGGGCCCAATGGAGTCTGTTAGTAATATTAATGATCCAAATGTGATTAAAGTCCTAGTTAACAATAATAGAGAGGCAATTACATTTTCTCGCTCGCCGATTCCATTTTATAGAGATCTTTCTCCAACTGATTGGCCCGTCGAATCTTATAATCGACATGTTGGTATTTATGCATACCGAGTAAGTGTTCTTATAAAATTAGCATCAACATCACAGTGCGACATTGAAAAATTAGAAAAGCTCGAACAGTTACGTGCTGTTTGGCTTGGTTATCGTATACCCATGATGGCATGGCCAAAGGTTTTGCAAGGGGGTATTGATACCGTGGATGACGTCGAGCGAGTGAGAAAAATTCTAAATAAGAAAGGTGGTAAATAAGGTTTATGTCATATCTTGATATTGCAAAAGAAGTATTTGAAGTAGAGTCTAAAGCTGTTTTACATTTATCCGACAATCTAGACGATGATTTCTCTGGGGCTATAGACTCTATTTTAGGTTCCAAGGGTCGCCTGATCATTTGTGGTATGGGTAAATCAGGTATTATCGGTAAAAAAATAGCAGCAACTTTAGCTAGTACTGGTACACCTTGTTTCTTTATGCATCCAGGCGAGGCTTATCATGGTGATTTAGGCATGGTGACATCTGAAGATATTTTTCTTGCTTTATCTAATTCTGGCGAAACTGATGAAGTTATTAAGCTGATACCATTTTTGGTGGATAATGAAAATATTTTAATTTCAATGACGGGAAATCCCAATTCGACATTGGCACTATCCTCCAGGTTTCATTTGAATATTGCAGTAGAAAAAGAAGCATGCCCACTTCAGTTGGCTCCAACGGCATCAACGACAGCCACACTAGCAATGGGTGACGCGCTAGCAGTTACCCTAATGAAAGCTAGGGATTTTCAGCCCGAAAATTTCGCAAGATTCCATCCGGGCGGCTCACTTGGGAGAAGGTTGTTATCGCGTGTAGAAAATGAAATGGCGAGTGAAAAATTACCATTTATAGATGGTGATGCTGGTATATTGGATTTGATACAAACCATTAGTCAAGGTGCCCTTGGAATATGCATTGTCAATGGAAATGAAGTTGGTATTGTTACTGATGGCGATCTTCGAAGGGCGATCGAAACACATGGTGAATCTATATTTAATAAAAGCGCCAAAGACATTATGACCTTTGAGCCTGCAGCAGTCGCTGTTGGAACAAGAATGGAGGATGCATTAATTTTGATGGACAATCTTAAAGTAACGACTCTACTCGTTACTAAAGAAAAATCAATTGTAGGAGTACTGCAAAAGTAACGGGTAAGACATTGCCTGTTAGTAGTATTAGAGTTAAGAAATTTATCAGCACAACACAATTCGCGTCATCGGTGAGTGAAACAGGTTTCGTTCCGCCAGTAAGCTTGGAAGAGGGCTTGGCTCGAACACTTTGTTATGAGTTTCTGGAAGATAATTCAGATAAGCGAACTTTCGAAACAGAATAGGCCAATCAGAAGACCCAGTTTCTTAGGTATTTCATGGCAGTCGAGTCCGACTACCACCCCCCTCTGAGCATTATCTTTTCCAAGGGCTCTCCTTGCTCCAGCAAGTCAAGTGCTGCCTCCACCCTAAACGAATGACCGCTGAGTGGTTGTTCCTTTCGCCCATATTTTAGTCTCTTCTGAAGTGTCTTTAGTATTGTGCTTGTGTAATTAATATAATCAGTGTACGTATATATTTGGCCTAGCAACTTACTTATGTGTCAGATGGGGTTTTTGAATGCAATATCGGCAGCGTAAGTGCAGGCTAAGGCGACTTGCTGGCTTCGCTATTACGGGTGATTTACCTCTGATGAGGAGGGGCGGAAGTTCTAGATTATTGATTAAGGCGGTTTTTCAGAGCGTAGTAAATCGCAGTATAGATTGCCATAAATACAAATGCACATATAATCAATATGGTTTGGTTTTCATACCAAATAATCGCTGGAATAACGATAGTACCCACAAAAAAGGCGAGGTCATATTGTTGGATCAGCTAATAAATTACTGTGCCAGATTTTGAGCCACAATGCGATATTATGGGCGCTTTATTCGTTAATGGCGAATAATTTTTTTGGCAAATAACAAGGCCAACAGTATGCCCACCACATTAGCCCCAAGGTCAAGAAATTCGAAGAAGCGACCTTGAATACTTAATTGGAAAACCTCCATAGAAAGGCTAAATACAATAAGAAATAGAACAATATAACGCTGCTTTATTTTTGGGTAGGAGGCAAGACTGATAATTGTTGCCAAACCGTAGGCTAGAAGGTGGAATAGTTTATCAATATGGCTAATATCAATGTTTTGCAGCTTCCGCTCTGTTAGGGAAAGGTATATTATTGTGATTAGCCACAGCCAAGAAAATATTCTATAGAGCGGTATTTTTATTGCAGGGTTTTTGACATTTTTACTAAATATTTGCATAATTGTAAATATACAGTGCTTTGAGATCGTGTTTATATACCCTGTACACATTGATTTTACAATGTGACGATAGTGTGGATTTTTCTCTATACTCAAACATAAAAAATATTGATTACTATACAATGGCTCACTTATAACTGTTTTTCAAACTGGATATTATGTTGATGTTTAAATTCTTAAATCAAGCGGCGCGTAGACTTGCTTTTGCTTCTAGAGTGAATATTGTTGGGTCTATATTTTCAACTTTGCTGCTGGCCTCTATAGCCACATCTTCATACGCAATATCAGAGTCTCAGGCTTTGGGCATGGTGCAAGCTAATCCTGGATTACTGAATACGCCGGCAGCTCAAGCGGCGCTGGCAGAACGAGGAATGACAAGTGATGATGTTACGAGCCTATTAGACTCAAGCTCAGTTCAAGAAAGTGGCGCTGAAGTTGAAATTGAAGTTAATAATGTGAGCGCCTCGTCAGTCACTAATGAGTCTCCATCAACTGGTTCCGGCAGGATTTACGCCAACCCTTTGGCATATAAAAGCAATGCGGATTTGTTAGGCAGTATAAAGTCAGCGCAAAATGTCAGCACAGGCAGGGCAACGGAAAGGTTTTCAAGCGCATTTTTTAGAAATAAAAATAACCAAGACCAGGGCTCACTCCCTGTGCCAGATTATTATGTGGTGTCACAAGGCGACGAGTTGTCTATTTGGGTATACGGCGTAACCGAAGTGGTTATTGAGACTGTTGTAGATAGCTATGGCAATGTCAATATTCCGATTAGTGGGCCATTACAGGTGGCCGGTTTGGCTTTTGCTGATGTCAAGAGTTTGGTAGTTTCTAAATTGCAGACTGCGTATCCCAACTCATCAATTATTGTGAATATTTCTAAGTATTCAACCATTCAAGTAAGCTTGATTGGCAATGTGAATGCACCTGGTGTGTACAATGTTAGCGCTCTTTCTACTGTTAAAGATCTTCTTATTCAATCTGGCGGTGTTAAAGGCAATGGCACGGTCAGGTCGATTACGCTCCAACGCCAAGATGGCTCAATCTATGTAGTGGATTTGTACGATCTATTAACCAATAAAAATATTAAACCCGCGATTTTCTTAAAAACTGGGGATCTGATTTATATTCCGAACGCTTATAAAATTATAAGCATTGCTGGAGCGGTATATAACCCTGCTAAATTTGAGTTAAAGCGTGATGAAAAGCTAGATCAATTGCTTGAATATGCTGGCGGTATAACTGCCAAGGGTAGCCAGCATGGCTTGAAAGTCGAGGGCTATTATGATGGGCAAGCGCAAGTGAAAACGGTTGATGCTAGCGCAGCTAGCGCGTTTGATCTGAATAATGGCGACAGTGTTTATGTGTATCCAATTGACAAAGTGGGCCAAGTCTCCATTAGTGTTTTTGGTAATGTTGTGCGTCCTGGGGAACGTGGACTTAATAAAGAGATGAGCCTAGCCAAGTTAATCTCGGATGAAGTGGATACGTTTGGCTTAGATGGCGTATTTTTGGACAACACCCTGTTTAATTTTGCAATGATTAAACGAAAAACAGACTCACTCAGTTATGAATTTGTGCGCGTTGATTTGGCAGGTGTTTTGTCTGGTAATGTTGACGAAATACTTAAAAGTGGTGATGAGCTTTATGTGTTTAATAAGCTAGACAACGAGCTCAATCCATTCGTTAAGATTGGCGGAGCGGTGGTGATGCAAGGTGGTGAATTCCAGTTTATTGAGGGCATGACCGTTAGTGACTTGATACAAATTGCTGGGACTAATGGGCCGTACGACAGTGAAAAAATTAAGCTGATTAGCTATCAAACGAATGATTTAATGCCTAAAGTGTCAATACTGACTGAAGCACAGGCGAGGCTAACAACACTCAGCATGTTTGATGAAGTGGAAATATTTGACTTTTATGGCAGCAATGTTGTTGACAGGGTGGCAATAGCTGGTAGCGTTGTTTCACCGAGAAGCATGGTGCTAGGCAAGGGCATGAAACTCAAAGATTTAATTTTTGCGGCGGGAGGCTTGAGTAAAAATGCTTTTTATGATCGTTTGCGACTGACTAGAACGCACAATATCGATGGAGTAAGGTTTGAGAGCGAGGAGCTTAACCTTCCATTGGCTGATGTATTAAAAGACGGCAAATCTAATATTGCCCTGCAAGACAAAGATAGTGTTTATATTTATAGCATCGATGAAGCAAACGACCGGGAAGGGGTGACCATTAAGGGCGAGATTCGCATGCCCGGTAAGTTTTTTATTGGACAAGGCATGGTTCTTAATGATTTAATTTTAGCCGCGGGCGGTTATACAGACAAAGCCTTTTTGGAGTATGCGGAAGTTATTAGGTATAGCGTTAAAGACGGCGAAAGAACAAAGGAGATTATGACTCTTGATTTGAGTCAGGGTGGTGACTTTATTGTAAACAATTTTGATGAGGTTACAATTTTTACCATACCTAAATGGCACGAGAAGAAAACAGTGACACTATCAGGACAGGTGAGGTTTCCAGGTGTTTATACCATTAATGATGGTGATCGCCTGACGGATGTTATTGTTAGAGCGGGTGGTTTTACCGACAGGGCATTTTTATATGGCGCATCTTTCACTCGTGAAAGTGTTAAGGAAATGCAACGCTTAGCTATGAAGGACTCTGTTGATCAACTCAAGAAAAAAATTGCTATGATGAGCGCCCAACCTAGAGAGGCTGGCGAAGGGGCGCAGGATCAAGGTGAGATGGTTGCTATATTGGCTATGCTAGAGGAGCAAGGGAAGGAGATGCGGGCTTTGGGCAGAGTAACAATTAATCTCAAGTCAAATGTATCAGAGTCCTCTAGCATTGTATTAAATGATGGCGATCGTTTGCATGTGCCATTGTTTGTTGATACTGTTGTTGTTATGGGTGAGGTTATGAGTCCAACGGCTATTATTTATGATAGTAAGAGTACATCATCTTATATTGCTAAAGCAGGCGGTTACACGCCGATGGCGGATGACGACCTGACTTATATTATTCATGCCAATGGTGAAGCCGAGCTTGCCGGAAAAAGTTTATTTGGGGCGCTAAATGGAAAGATACGTGCGGGAGATGTAATCGTTGTGCCGCCTGAGATTGTTATCACCTCAGGCATGCAAATAGCAAAAGATATCTCAAGTATTCTGTATCAATTTGCGATCTCTGCCGCCTCACTTAAAACAGTTGGGGTGTTTCAATGATTGAGCAGAAAAATACACCTGAGTATTTTCATGAGGATGAGATAGATCTGAGAGAGCTCTGGGCGACAGTAATGAGGTATAAAAAACATATTATAGCCCTCACTGCTGTCGTGACTTTTGCTGCGCTTATTTATGCCCTATCAATCCCTAATAGCTATAAATCCTATACACTGCTTTCACCGCAAGAGCAATCTGGGCAATCAGTTGGCGGTGGGCTGGCTGCTCTTGCAGGTATGGCTGGTGTGAGTCTTGGAGGAGGAACTGTTGATGCTGGAACTTCTCTCCAGGCGATATTGAAAGATTATAGCTTTAATAAGGCTGTTATTGAAAAACATGGGTTGATGACAAAGGTGCCTGAGTCCTCCCAAAGAGAGAATATGATTTTTGCTTTTGGATTTAGTGGTTTTTACGCGTTGTTTAGAGGTGGAGAGGTTGAGCACGATAGCGTGGATGAGCAGCCATACGATGCTTACAAGCAGCTCCAAGGGATTATTTCGCTTGCATCGGATACGAAAACTGGGGCGTTGACGTTGAGTGCCACGACTAATGATCGATCTTTAGCTAAAGAACTTGTTGATATTTATTTAATAGAATTAACAGATTATTTAAAAACAAGAGAAGTTGAGGAAATATCCAACAAAATTAAGTTTTATAAACAAGAATTGGCAATGACCCAAGATGTGGAATTAAAAATGCAGATAGCAAATTTGTTGTCTTCTTTGGTGCAAAAAAGAGTGCTGTCAAATGCGAGTGAATATTATGTCATTAATCAGCTAATACCACCAACTGTAGCTCACATTAAGGATAAGGTGGGGCCAAAGAGGAGTTTAATCCTTGTTTTGTCAATGATTCTATCATTGATGATCGGTGTATTTGGTGCTTTTTTTAAGGAGTTTTTGGTCAAAAATGCTTCTTCGAGAAATTCTTGAAATGACCCGGTTTTAACTACTCATTAGAAGATAAATAAATTGTAGGTTAGTTTTGAGCTATAATTCAGCCAACGCTCATCATGGAACTTTCTTTTGAACTCACCTCAACACTTAGCCATTATTATGGATGGCAATGGAAGATGGGCAGAGTCTAGGGGGCTTCCCAGGGTCAAAGGTCATCATCAAGGTGTTAATGCTGTTCGCAAGGTAGTTAAATATTGCGGTGATATTGGTGTTGAGAGGCTGACATTGTTTGCGCTAAGTTCTGAGAACAAAGGTCGGCCCAAAGAAGAAGTAAAGTGGCTGCTAAAGCTGTTTTTGGCCACATTAAAGTTGGAAGTCAATAAACTAAATAAGGCCAATGTTTGTCTAGAAGTTATTGGCGACATGTCAATGTTTGGTAAGCAATTGCAAGAAGGGGTTGCGTCAGCAGAGAAATTATTATCAAGCAATACAGGCTTAAAACTGGTTATTGCTGCCAACTATGGTGGTAAATGGGATATTACGCAGGCCGTTAGAAAAATAGCTGAATTGAACAAAAGTGGCGGCGTTAGAACAAGTGCAATTGATGAGTCGCTTATTGCACAACACTTATGTTTGAGCGGCAGCCCCGTGGATTTATTGATTCGAACAAGTGGTGAGCAGAGAATCAGTAATTTCTTATTGTGGCAGCTGGCCTATAGTGAGCTATATTTTACAGATACTTTTTGGCCAGATTTTGACGAGAGATGCCTTGAAGAGGCACTTCAATCTTTCGAAGGCAGAGCTCGAAGGTTTGGTCGATAAATAAGAATAGTTGGCGACTTGTTATTTATTTTTGACAATAAATAGTTTTTAAGATGGTTTAAGATTATTAGGCTTGGTTGTGTAATATTGTTTTGATTTGCTCAGCTACAGCTGTTGTTAAATATTTCGATTGAACATGCTTTTGAGCACTAATTGCTATCGAATTAGAAGGTGTTGAATTAGTAGTCACCTCTATGATTTGATTCGCAAGAGCAGTGGGGTCTTCTTTTTTCACCAAATAGCCTGTTTCGTTGTGAGTGATAATTCCCTCAGGGCCGCCGCACTTTGTTGCAATAACACGTTTTATTCTTACCATTGCTTCAATCACCACCATGCCAAACGTTTCGATTCTTGATGGTAGAACAAATATATCAATAGAGTCAACAAAAGCATCTCGTTCTGCGTTCGACACCCAGCCTCTGATCGTCAGCTCACTCTTTAGGTTAAGCCTCCAGCGGAGATAGTGCAGGTATGGTTTGAGCTGCCCCTTGCCGGCAATAATTGCTTTGAATGGCGTGCCATTTTGTTTGAGAATTACCAAGGACTCGATTAAAGTGTGAAAGCCCTTTTTGCGCCGGAAAAGTCCCATCGCGCCGATAAGAGGCACTTCAGGTAAGTCACGATAAGTGGCTTCTGAGGTGATTTTCACCATATTGGGAACAACATGAATAGGTTTTGTAAAGCCTTCTTCTATTAAGAATTCTTTGACTTTGCTCGAGACTGCAATCAGTTCGTCGGCGTGCTCAATGTGCTTATTGCTGAACCAATGGATAACGCCAATAATTTTAGTTTTATCGCCAATTGCATTGCGCACCAGTTCTAAATCTGATTGTTTGTGGCAAAAAATTAAGTTCGGCTGAATGGCATTGAGCTGGATTTTGAGTTTCTTAATAACGCCGCTCTTAGCAAAGAGTTGGGTTGCTCTTGAGTAGTCAATTTCATAAACAGGCAAGTTGAGTGACTCAATCATCGGTTTTACCGATGCACCCTTGCGCACCACTGAGTGTACTTCGTGCCCAAGGCTCGATAAGGCTTCTGAATACAGGACAAAGGATTGCTTCGGCCCCCCCAAGTCTTTTCCTGAAATAAAGTTAACAATTTTCATTGGCTTTGATTTTATAGCAATCGTTCATACCGCCGGTCTAGATTAGGTGCTGCAATGCCAATAAAAAAGACGCCTTTCGACGTCTTTTGACCTATTGTATGTTGAGAACATTGACAAATTCGAGTTGGGCAACTCTTAAAAAGGAGAGAGAAATTTGCAATAGGTGGTTTTATTGTATCACTTTGATCTATATTATGTGGATCAATTTGAAATAAACACTTAAAGAAACAATAAATGGAAGTCGGGGCGACGGTTTGCACAACTCCATGTAACGGATTGATTATTGGTGTAGTTGGCTTTACCCGAAGTTTTTTACATGATCAGCGCATTTTCTATAAAGAAAATCTAGGTTATCTTTGTGAGTGCGATCAATAATTCTTTGACCATCATCACTATGATGAAGAATGTTATGAATTAAGCCATACACTGATTTCATATTTTTGCGATCTTTACTCTTGAGATTGTAGTCAGATATGTTTAAC
>Ga0105349_10000742_pt1 | contig 13280 bp, 16 predicted proteins | sample EN1Hudseemescosm_FD_83661 | JGI IMG/M metagenome (GOLD analysis project Ga0105349, IMG submission 83661) | Methane-oxidizing microbial communities from mesocosms in the Hudson Canyon - EN1B Hudson Canyon | ecosystem: Environmental > Aquatic > Marine > Cold seeps | place: Hudson Canyon...
GCAAATAACAAATAAATAAGTACTGTTATGCCCCAACAAATAGGATTCAGCGAACATAATAATCATAAATAAAGCCGGTAAGGCCACGCCCACATCTCTAATAAAGCGGTCCTGACTGGCTAAGGCTATTTTAAACTGATAATAAAAAATAGCCAACAAGCCAACCAAACCCAACACCCCAAACTGTACGGCTTCTAAAGCATACATATTATGGGGATTTACCGTATCGACTTTTCCAGGCGTGTTAATTTTATTCATCGCCTTATAGGCACTCGGAAAATCGCCAGTTCCCACACCATAGAGCCAATTGTCCTTAGCTATTTCATACGAATTCACCACAAAGGTCATTCGTTGCCCTAAAGACGTACCCAATATCTTAAAACGCGCTTCAACCTGCTGCTCTAGATTATTTTCAGTTGATAACCCTTTCTCTGACTTAGCATTTTGAGCGGTGTCTTTTTCCAAATAATCAACAACGGTGTGTATCGCCGAATCGGTTCTAACTTCAAATAAAGGGCTGAGCTGATAGGCTGAAAAGAAAACCATCGGGATAACAATAAGCGCTGTGAAAAAAGCTGCAACCCTTCGGGCCTCAAAGTATTGAAAAATAACAATCACCAGCATCGAAAAGTACATCACATGGCCAGCACGCCCGCCGGTAATAAAAATATTAACACTCATGGTGATTGCAAAAACCACATAGGCATAACGCCTTAGCGTATTTAACCCTTTATTAATTAGCAACTCATGTAACAACAAATAAACCGCAAAGGCCAATAACGGATTGTAGGAAATATGGTCTATAAATGGCGTCGGGTTGCCTACCGTTGCATGCTTAAAGGGCGGAATCACTTCAAACCAAATCAAGTACGAGCAAATTTCAGAAAACGTCATCGCCAATAAAAAGGCCGCTGGCAACGACAGGCCTTCGCCATGACTCAAGAGATTAGAGACCAACTAATTGCCATCACAGATAATTCATTAAAAGGCTACCGAGACCGGGCATTGCTATTTTTCGCCTACGACAGTATGCGTAGGCGCAGTGAACTCTGTGCCTGTCAATGGACTGACATCAGTACCAACCCAGATGGAACTGGCCGTTGGTTCTTACAATTTTCAAAGTCTGACCAGGAAGGCTATGGCAAACACATTCCTTTAACCGCTAAAACGATGAAAGCCTTACAAGCATGAAAAGACATAGCCCAACTTAAAGAGGGCAAGGTACTGCGTGGGTTTTTAAGACACCAACAAATAGGCACGTCATTAAATACCAGTCATATTGCTAAAATATTTAAAACCCTAGCTAAAAAGGCTAACTTAAATGAAACGGCCAAACGGAATATTTCGGGACATTCTGCCCGTGTTGGGCATGCCCACGATTTACTCAAAGAAGGCAAGAGCCTGCCTCAAATCATGGTCGCAGGAGGTTGGAAGTCAACCGATATCGTACTACGATATATTGAGAATAGTAATCTCGTTTTACACAACTAATGGGACACGCCATCTTTTCGGATAACTTTAATAAATGTTAACCAAATAATATAAAGGTCAAATCCAAAAGACTGCCTATTGAGGTACTCAACATCTAATGCAACCTTTTGAGGTATTGGCAATTCATCCCGGCCATTCACTTGCGCCCAGCCTGTTAAGCCAGGAACTAATTTATGCACGCCTTTATCCGTGCGTAAAGCAATCAAATCATCCTGATTAAATAAAGCCGGCCGAGGTCCTACAATGCTCATATCACCTTTTAAGATGCAACATAACTGCGGCAACTCATCTAAGCTACTTTTTCTTAAAAAATCACCAATAGGTGTTAATACACTTTTAGGATCTTTCAACAAATGAGTAGCGACAGCAGGGGTATCAACTTTCATACTCCGAAACTTTGGCATTTTGAAAATGGCATTATTAACCCCAACACGGTTAGACCAATATAACACCGGCCCTTTTGAGGTTAATCGAACCAAAAAAACGACGATCATAACGGGTAACAACAAACTAACGATAGCAACTATAGCCAGAACTAAATCAAACAATCTTTTCATCTAAGTTGCATCCGCTATTTTCTTCAATTGTTCATCCATCGTGATCACAGGCTTCCAACCCAATAAATCACGCGCTTTAGAACTATCTACCTGTAAAGAACCAAATAATCGATTAGCCACATCGGCTTTACCTATTAGCCTAGCAGCCAAAGTCATTAGACAAACAGGAACAGGAATTAATAAAGCCGATTTTTCAAATGCCCCCGCTACTTTTTGCAATAACTCAGTTGTAGATACATCCTCTCCATCTGAAATTAGAAACACCTCATTAACCGCTTTCGGATGATCGACACAACAAACAATAAAACTAACTAAATTATCTAGAGCTATTAATGAACGCTTATTATGAACCGCTCCGAGTGGCAAAGGCACGCCGCTATTAACCCACTTGATCATAGATGCAAAATTCGCCTTTACATCAACTCCATATACCAAAGGTGAGCGAATGATTACGACCTCCATCCCCGTTGCTTTAGCTATTGCTAATAACCCCTGTTCCGCCTCATATTTAGATAATCCATAAGGATCGATTGGTATATAACCATCATCCGGCTTAAATGATTGACCAACCTGAGTAATTTCACCATTCACTTTAACCGAGCTTAAAAAAATAAAGCGCTTCACTCCAGCCCCTACCGCTTGTCTGGCTAAATGCAATGTTACATTAGTATTCATTCTACGAAATTCTGCCAAAGGATTAGCAACAACCTCATTCATAATATGCGCACGTCCAGCAACATGAACAACTACCTCTATATTATGCATGATTTCTGAGTAATCTCTCAAAACAGTCAAATCATCCACACTAATTTTTTTAACTTCATCAAACAATAGACAACTATCATTACGTACTAAAGCGGAGATGGAGAATTTTTTTGCCACTAACTCATTAATTAACGCCTTCCCAACAAAACCTGTTGCCCCTGTAACTAATATATTCGACAAAGCCATAACCTCGGAGCTCTATTAAGCACTATTTTTCGCATCTAATTCATTATAGATTTCAAGGTGAGCCAAAACCACTTTATCAATACTAAACTCACGTTCAGCTAAAATGCGCCCTTGACGGCCCATTTGTTGACGTAAAGCGGCATCAGTAATCAATCGCTCTATGGCTCCTGCTAACTTCTTTGCATCACGTGCTGGAACTAAAATTCCAGATATATCTGACTCTATTGCATCACGACACCCAGGCATATCTGTAGTAATAACAGCCCTTCCACAAGCTGCTGCTTCAATTAACACCTTTGGCAACCCCTCACCATAGTATGATGGCAACGTCACAATATGAGCTTGTGCAAACAGCACAGCAATATCCATTCGAAACCCTAAACATTCAACTACCCCGGTATCATTCCATGTTTGTACTATCTCACAAGAAACACTTTCAGGGTTCCCTAAATCAGGTTCACCGATTAACTGAAAACGTGCCTCAATACCTTTTCCTTTAATAATTCTTGCTGCTTCAACAAACTCAAAAACCCCTTTATCTTTTAATAAACGAGAAGCCATAACGACTACAGGAACACCACCTACCTCAGGCCGCATTGAATAGTCCTGAAGATTAACCCCAGAACCTCGAATCAATTTTACTTTTTCTTTTGAAAGTCCGCCAACACTAATTAATGCTTTCATATCGGTTGGATTCTGTAAGATAACTTTCTGATTTGGGTGCCCCATCGCTAACCGATATAAAAAACAAACCATGCTTAGACGCATCCGAGGCACCAGTCCTTTTCTTTCAACAAACAGAAAGCCAAGACCTGAAATAGCTGACACCACTCCCGGCACTTTAATCAACCTAGCAACAATCCCACCATAAAGAACTGCTTTTATGGTTACTAAATGAACTATTTCAGGATTTATATATTTAACTTGCTTATACAAGTTGATAACACAAAGCAATTCACCCAAAATATTCATTCCACTTCTAGAAAATAAAAAGGGGTGAACAATTAAACCAAAGCTTTCAAGATATTCAGCCCGATCAGTAATCGTACAGAGTAAATGCACCTCAAAGCCCATTTCCATTGCTTTTAGTGCTATCGGCAAACGGTGAGAAATAAAAAACTGATCCACATTAACAATAAATAATAACTTTTTGTTATTCACCACTTCTCCCACAAAAGAAACAAAATCACAAGCGCACCACTATTTTTTACGAAAGCTTGTATTAGGCATCCGAGCCCAAACCGACCAAACGTTCCGAATAAGCATCATCTGGAACCACCGCTACCACCTCATAGCCTTGTGCTAACAAAGCACGAATTAACCCCGCACGAAAGTTAACTAGGTTCCAAGCAGTGTTAAGTGCAATCAAAATTCTTGGTTTCATCAAGATTAATCCCCGTTAATACACTTCAACAGTAGTTTTCTGCCAAAAAGTTGTGTCTTACGTTAACCGCACATTACTTAAGAAAAAGGTAGTTAAGCCTCGGGCTTAGGGTTAGGATAGCCGTTTCTATGAACGTCCCCTTTGCCAACTGAACCCAATGCCTTATTTCCTGCGGTCTATCCTTAATTAAGCTTTCAACAGCCGCGCGGTTACCCTGGCTTAAGGTATTTCTCTCACTGTCATAAATATAAATATTGCGAGTTAATGGATATCGGACACCAAACTTACTATCCACCAACACATCGCCTTCAAGATTAATTGTCTGTGTTATTGCCACAGCATGCTCTACCGTAGAAAAATCTCTGAATATTGAATTCACCACCCAAGGCATACTAAAAAACTCAATATGTGAATATGGTCCAAGTTTATTGTAGATATTGCCCGTAATGACCAGCAAATCGTTTTTTTGCAGGGCTCGTAGCCCCTCATGGCCGCGAATGTTATCCAAAATTCTTAGTTGATCATGATTCCATGTTTTCCAGTGATCAGATAACCCAAAGACTGGCAATACAAAAATCAACCAGAGCATAAGCAACGTTTTTCGGTTAATGGGTAATGATGCCAAAAACACAGCAACAAGTAGCGAGCCATAAACAAGGCTACGATTAGCCAAATTAAAAGGGGATGGCACGTAAAGACCCGTTAAGGCATACATCGCCATCGATAGAACCAATACTGAAAAAGCACCCATTAATAAATCGTTCATATCGCTGCGATCAACCTTAATTCCACCCTCAGGATATCGCTGGGCCACATAACGCCGAACAAAAATAAGAATACTCACAGCAATAAAAAGTGACCATAAACTTATAGATGTAGCCGAATAATAGAGTTTAATGAAGGCCGAAGGACCTACAAAGGAATCGATAGTTCCAGCTACCTGCATAACCATTCCCTTAATGAAAAGGAATATATCTAGCCCAGAATTTATGCGCCCCTCTGCAAACGGAAAAATAATTTTTATACCGAAATAATAAATCACATATAGCAAACCCGGCGTAATGAATAGCAACCCTTTGCGATACTCCCTGCGCGCAAACCAGATTACCCCTAAACCAAGCGTATAAGGGGGGGATAAATAGCCAGAGAAAGCTCCTAACAACCCTACCGTAAACCCCCATTTAAATCTATTAACCGAAAAAAGATAAAATGAAAACATAATCACAGCAGGCCAAAAAACATAAGGCGCAGTCATATACCAATAGGTAGTAACTTCATGCAGAGGAAAAAGTATAAAAAACACGGCTGCTGCAAAGGCACGTTCTGAATTTAAAAATACTGAAAAAAAACGCCACCCCATGTACACACTAGCCAGATGGCTCAGCCACTTAATGAGATCGTAACCCCACTGATAGTCATGCCCTAAAACAGGATAAACCCACCAAAAGGTAACGTAAGTTGGCACTCCGGTTATTAACAAACCTAATTTTTCTGGAGTAAGCACTAAAAAATCAGAAATAGTCTGATGCTTTATCACGCTATAGTCATCACCGTGCAAGCCTGTGCCAAAAACTAAGTAAAGCAGAGTTACACCAATCAGAAAAAAGACCCATGACAAAAAACTATACTTAAAATTTTTGTGAATCAATCAAACTCCTTGGATAAATAATTTTTCATTTTCCCTATTACGGATTCCATATCATTTTCCAATCCCAACCACAGTGGTAATCGCACTATCCGTTCTGCTAAATCAGTAGTCACTGACAACTCGCCCGTCACCCGCCCACAAACCACTCCCTGTGGTGAAGAATGTAGTGGCACATAATGAAACACGCAGTTAATATCCTGTCGCTCCATCGCATTAATAAACGCGGTACGGTCTGCTAAATTGTGCAGCAGCAGGGAATACATATGGGCGTTGTGGTCACAACCAACGGGAATAACAGGGCGGCGCACACGGCCAGCCTGCTCCAATGCTTTGAAGGCACCATGGTAGTGATGCCAAATTGCCAGCCGCCGGGCGGTAATGCTTTCAGCCTCTTGCATCTGCGCCCATAAAAAGGCTGCAATGATTTCCCCAGGCAGATAGGACGAGCCTATGTCCACCCAAGAATATTTATCGCCCTGCCCACGAAAGAACTGGCTACGGTTCGTACCTTTTTCTCGCACAATCTCAGCACGCTCAAGCAAAGCGGGATCGTTAACCAGCAAGGCGCCACCTTCACCAGAAATAATGTTTTTAGTCTCGTGAAAAGAATAACAACCCAAATGCCCGATAGAACCCAGTGCTCTGCCCTTGTAACTAGCCAACACGCCTTGCGCGGCATCCTCAATTACCAACAGATTATGCCTGCTAGCAATATCCATGATGGTGTCCATCTCACAAGCAACACCAGCATAGTGAACCGGTACTATAACTTTTGTTTTGGAACTGATCGCACCCTCAATTAAATTCTCATCAATATTAAGTGTATCAGGGCGAATATCCACAAATACAGGTACGCCACCGCGCAGCACAAAAGCATTGGCGGTTGACACAGAGGTGTAAGACGGCATAATTACTTCGTCATCTGGCTGAATATCCGCGAGCATAGCCGCCATCTCCAACGCAGCAGTACAAGAGTGCGTGAGTAGCGCCTTGTGGCAACCTGTGCGTTGTTCCAGCCAGGTGCTACAAAGTTTTGTAAAGTGCCCATCTCCCGCCAACTGGCCGCATGTGTGCGCCTCGGCAATATAGTCCAGTTCTTTGCCAGTCAGGTAGGGTTTGTTAAATGGAATCATATTAATCTTTCTGACTTCTCTGTAACCACGCCCTACGTGTCTTTGTGTTTTCAGCAGTGAGGATACTTTTAGTGTTGATCTTAGCCTTGCTATTATGTGCAACACTAAAAACGAACTTCTTAAGACACACAAACAGAAAACCTGCCACCACGAATATGGCAATACCCTGTATGAGTTGATGGGGATACCCAAGCTTGTCAACAAACACCATCAGAATGAGAAAGTTTAGCAAGTAGCCAAATAGATGGGTTATCGTAAACCGAATACCTGACCCAAGTACATCGTCTTTATAGCTGAAAGTGATTTTTTTGTTGGCAAAGAAACTTATGCTTGCGCCAATAACATACAAAACAGTCATTGTGATTTTTGGCGTATTACCCAATGACGTTAATAACAAATATACTGAATAACCAACAAGATTTGTGGCAACACCAATCATTGCATAAGAAAATAAGTGCGGTAAAGATTCTCTGACTGCTTTTGCAAATTCAAATCTTTTCATTGCTGCGTATCATTAACCAGAACAGCCAAACCAAAACCCATTTTGCCATAGCCGTTGCCATTGTAAAGCATATATCGTTGCCCTTTATGGTCAAATAGGAATGGATAGCAAATCATTTCTGAATCCCACCCTTCTTGAGAAACATCAATCCCTCTATTTTCTAAGTCTAACTGCCATTCTTTTCCATCACTACTTACCGCATACCCAATACGGTATTTCTCACCTGTACCACTGCGATAGGAAAACCACATTTGATAACCATCACTTGTATTTCCAACGACAGTCGGCCTAGAAAAAGCTTGAGCAATATTTAATTCATAGGGAACAGCTACCCCTCGCTTATTCCAGTTCTCACCATCAGAAGAAGAGGCATAATTAATCACATGAAGCATTTCATCATTACCTGCATCCCATGTATTAGTAGAGCCATACCACATATAATAACCGCCTTGTTCATTTGCCATTACCCATGGATAGGACAAACTTACAGGGTCTATCGTATCGGTACTTAAAAAAGGCTTTACACTCTCCAGCTCTAATGATAAATCAGACTTTACAACTAAACGCCCTATATCACCCCGCCAATGACTATCATCGGGCGTTTGCCACCCCATAAACAGCATATAACGAATTCCCTTTACTTCGTAACAATTACCAATACTTACCCCATCTGCATAAAAACTATCTTTTTCCCCATGCTCAAAAAAGGGTTCAGAATGTTCATGAATAACCTCTCTCTTTAGGAGATCTATATCGACAGCGCCAACTGAAGATCTATTTTTTATATCCCTGCCGCTAAAAAAAATACGATATACATCACCTTTAATATGTAACGGTAAAGGGTTAGCCGCATGTGTTAATAATTTGGGATGCTTATTGCTTATAGTAGGGCAATAAAGTAAGCCTAATTTTTTCCACTTCATATTTAAATCTTTCTTAGTCGTGTACTTGAGACTCGAGAACGTTCAGTCGCTTTACCTAAATAAACCCCTTTTGGCTCCGTATCTGCAAGTAATAACGCACCTGCTCCAATAACACATTGCTCACCAATTTTAATATGATCACGAAGTGTTGCGTTTACACCGATAAAGCATTGTTCACCAATTTCCACGCCACCTGACACCACCACATGAGAGGCAATGAAACAATGATCTTTAATTGTGGAATGGTGGCCAATATGATTACCACTCCACAATGTGACGTTATTGCCAATCGTAACAAAAGGCTGGATAGTGTTGTCTTCAAAGATGAAACAGTTATCACCGATACGGTTTTCATTCAGAACCGTTGCTTTTGGGCTAATATAACTTGCCAAACTGTAACCTAGCTTTTTTGCTACTAGGTATTTTTCTTTACGTACTGCGTTGAGCTTAGAATAGCCTAGTGCAACAAAAATTTCATATTCTTCTTTAGGGTAGACTTTTTCCAATTCTTCAAAGGGAACAACAGGAAGATCACAAAATATTTTTTCTGTTAAATAAGCGACATCCACGGTAAAGGCTGCGACTTTATAATCAGAGTCTTTACCAAAATAAAAATGTGCAAGTTGAGCGACTTCACCTATACCAAAAATAACAAGTGGTTTTTTCATTATTATTTCCTAACTAAAATTGTAAATTAATACAGCCCATAATCATGGAGCATGAGCTACATTTTTTGAGTAATTTTACATAAGTCAAATAAAAAACAATGGTCCGCATAATTTAAATAATCTCGCATTTTGTCATCGTCAGAATAGGATATATCAGGCAATGAAAAGAAAAACCAAGGTGGCTTGTTTGGTCAAGTATTTCCAGTGTATGTTCAAGATAAGACAGCCACTCTTCATCTGAACGCCCTAAACGGACATTAAATATACCGTTGGAACACCATAATCTGCCATGTTATTTGACTCTTCTGCATGAATAAACTGTGCTTTACATTTTTCTTTATAGCGTTGCTCTGCTGCTTTAACCATATTTTCCGAAACATCTACACCGGTATAAGAAAACTCTTTATATTCACTATTAAGGCACTCATATAACGCACCATAATCACAGCCCAAGTCATTGAGTGAAAAGGAGCTTGTAGTAATTATTTTACACAATTGCTGAAACCGTAGGCTTTGACTTTCTTCACCATTCCAATCAACGCCTTTGGGTGTTTCTCCATGTTGATTTAATTTTGAAGTGTAGTATTCGGCAACCTCTGCTAACAAATCAGTCTGATTGTTTTGCATAAATTTGCCTCACGATTGTGTAGGGGCGCTGCTTAGTTTCAGAAAATATTTTTGAAAGGTAAATACCTATTACACCAATAAAAGAAATAATCATCCCACCCAACAACCAAATTGATGCCATTACTGATGTCCAACCAATGAGTGGTGTTGTAAGAACGGCCCAATTTATAAGTAAATAAATCATATAGCAAACAGCTATTAAAGAAATTGATACCCCAACATGAAAAATAATGATTAACGGTGCATTACTAAATGATGTTATCGAATTTACTAATATTAATATTTTCCTTCGAAAAGTATAGGTTGTTTTGTCACTACTATGCTTTTTTACTATTTGTGGGGCTTGTTCAAAGCCTGTGATATACCATAGACCTGCCATAAATACTTCCCGTTCTTTATGGCGTAACAACGCAGCTACATAACGTTGTGTCATCAACCGAGCTGTAATTAAATTTTGCGGTAAAGCTAACCCTGTAATGACTCTAAATAAACTATAAAATAAATGACCCGACCAACGTTCGAACAACTTACCTTTTCTCCGCTCTTGAACACCATAAACCACATCACATTTATCACTTTCCAATTGTTGAGCAAATTTAATTAACAGTTCAGGCTCTTCTTCCAGATCACTATCAATCAAAAAAATTCGATCACCTTGAGCGTGTGCCAACCCCGTCATCATAGCTTTGTAGTGTCCAAAGTTTCGAGATAGGTCAACTACGACAACGTGACTATCATTTCCTGTTAGCTTTACGGCAATATCAAGACTGTTATCGGGTGATCCATCATTTACAAAAACGATTTCATAATCATCACCCACTAATTGTTTAGCAGCCTTACTTGCCCGCTCATAAAACTCAGTGATGTAGGGTACAGATTGGTAGAGCGTTGCGACGATAGATAGTTTCATGCTGTTAAGTGCCTCATATAAAGGTGGCTTTTTTTGCCGCAGTTAAAGAGTAAGTCGAGAATAGTCACGCCATGCACGAACCCACCCCATAGTTGAGGGTATTCTTTGTAGCCTGAGTAATCAAACCATGTGAGTTTTATATTTCTTTCATCAAATAGATGAGAGTCCACATAGTCTTTGGCGGCAGGGCCAGAAATATACTCTGTTGCGCCTAATTGAACACACAAATCAACCAACCGTTCTGTTTTACCCTCTATTAGCTGATAGTCTGTAGAACTTGTGATTTTAGTTGTAATATTTAAATAGTGACAAATATTTTCTATCAAGCTTCTGTTGAGTTCTGATAAATGCGTATATTTTGATTGTAAATACATTGGCTCTAATAGCTCGGTAATTTCTTTGTAATAAGGTGCTTTTTTGTAATTTTGTAACAACGCACCCCAATGTTTTTTAGTCCACTCTTGGTTATCTAGCTCTGTTTCTTTAATGGTTTGGTGATACTTGCCTTTCACTTTAACAGGTACCGTTAACCATTGTAGCCCCTGCGGTGTTTTAATCTGATTACGATTGCGCCAATCACGACGGGTATATTGCATGTCATCATAGAGAATGAATTTATCCACTGCGGCAATCATATCGAAATAGCCTTTCCATGGGATATAGTTGGACTGGAGGATGGCGATTTTTTTCATGTCTTTTTAAATACCCCAAGTATCGATGTTCCCCACGGGAAGCATAACCAATGATCAAGATCAACAGAAGAAAGCACCTGCCCAGACTTGGGTAGGTAGCGATTCACCGCCCCCAGCAAAAATCGGTGCCGACCACGATACCAAAAATGGCGTCCTGCATATCACGTAAAGTTTCAATACCTCCCTCCTCGTATTTCCCATTACGATGCTGGAGGGACGGGTGACATGTAAATACCATCACGAATAATAAATTGATCAGTCACGTTTACACCCAGGCATGGTAAACGCTATAGCTTTTATTGTATCAGCAAGAAAACAGAGGCTGGAAATCGCGATAAAACGAATGGGGAATAACCTTGAAAAACTAACTCCACGCCGCAAGGGCAAGATGATTCCACGGATGAATACATAAAATAAAGGCGGTAAGATTACAGCCATCTTAGTTACATGACCGATGTAGAAAGGCGAATCCACGCGCCAATTAGCAATTAGATTATTCCAACTGAGTGCAATAAATATAATCAGTGGGTATAAAACAACCCATAGAAACAACTTCTGAGGATATAAATGCGGCAAGTTACGCGCTGCCGAGTAATTGCGATACCACTTTTTAAGTAGCTTACTTAAATCTAAGCCGATTAGTCCGATATAATCAATCAAGGTGCTGGACACATAAAAAGAAGAAATATTGAGCAAATTTAGCCTTTTCATCCACTCGACATCCTCACCCGCTCTCAACTGATCAATAAAATGACCGGTCTTGACAAAGACCTCTCGCCTAAAAACAGACCCCGGCAAGGTCTTGCGTGGCAAAACTCCAAAAAAAGCATCGCGAACCAACCTTTCAAACGAAGTCTCCGCACTAAAACTAGTACCCAAAAAAACGCCAGCAATATCTTCATTTTCAAGCAAGGTTAAAGATGCCTCAAGCCAGTTTGGTCGCGGAATAGTTTGCACATCAATAAAAGCAATCAGATCTGCATTGGCCAGATCCAAACCAATGTTCCTTGCTTGGCCAGGGAAAGCTTGCACCCGCGACTCATAGAACAATTTAATGCCGCTAGCCTCACACAATACTGCGACTTTAGCTGGACATGCGCCACACCCATCTGACGAATCGACAAGAATAATTTCAACAGGCTTGACCGTCTGACAGCAGACTGCATCGATTATTTTCAGCAAGTCATGCTGACTATGATTGCTAGGAATAATTACAGAAATATTAGGAGTTGTTACCATACGTCAAGAGAATAATTTTTTTATTACCAATAATAATGCTAATACGCAATTTTCTTCATTCTCCAAAATAACGCCATTACGTTCATTTTTTAATTGTCTAACCACTTATCCATTATCGATTTACCAATACCTATTGCCGCTGCTACAGCTTTGACCATATAACCTGGATCAACAACTAATTGCGCCGCCTCAAGTTGAAATTCTGGGGTAAATGTCGATCTGCTACCTGTCATCTTGTGCTCACCTTTGCTTCAATGAAATATATCACCTCTAATTAGGTGGCCAATTAAACTATGCCACTATAGCCATCATCAACAACAATAATTTCAAAATCTTTAAAAGATTGAGCAACAACACTATTTAATGTCGCAACTACACTAGCCTCCGCATTGCAAAGAATTATCACAACTGAAAATCGCTTATTCACACTGAAACTCTTAATTTGATTTTATCCGCAGCCAGCTCTACTCGCTCACGCCATACAGGTAACTTTTCATGCAAACATGACTTAATTTGTTCTTCATTATTTTCTAAGTATTCCAAACCGGCCATCAA
>Ga0105349_10000746_pt1 | contig 13245 bp, 7 predicted proteins | sample EN1Hudseemescosm_FD_83661 | JGI IMG/M metagenome (GOLD analysis project Ga0105349, IMG submission 83661) | Methane-oxidizing microbial communities from mesocosms in the Hudson Canyon - EN1B Hudson Canyon | ecosystem: Environmental > Aquatic > Marine > Cold seeps | place: Hudson Canyon...
GTGTTGTTCGGGAAGATAATCTATGAACATCATTTCCCAGAAAGCTTTCATGGCTAGGTGATTTCCTAATGGCAATGCACCTAATAACTTACGCGCATTTCCTTTCGTATAATCAACTTCATCATTAAATAAAGCTTCTACTGATCCGAATACATCATAGGCATCATTTAACAAATCCATTGTAGGTGTAGAGTCAACAGAGAATATCCCTGTAGCCTGTCCTGACGTTCTATAGAAGATTGGATGCTCCATGAAAGGTGAAGCAATTGAATCCACGATAGCCGGAACAACGGAAGCAAATGCTGATCTTGAAATAGAGTTAGCAAAGACTGACCCTGCACTCAATCTCTCTTCTAAGATTTCATCTCTGTCATCTCGTCCAATGGTAGTTAAGCGTTGTTGCGCTTGGAAAACTAAGGCTGCCGTCATCATAGAAAAGGCCACTTCTGCAGCAAAGGCTTGATCGTGATACTTCGCGCCTTTTACTAGATGTCGTGACCATGCTTGCGTGACAAAACCTCTAAACTGCATAAGCAATTTACCGGTAATGGTATCGTCCAATCCCTTTATAGATGAACCCATATCATTATCTTGAATAATGCCATCACCCCATCTACGCATGGACATTACGAATGTATCGCGTATCTCTTCATCCCACTCTTCTAAGTTCAGATTTTTAAGCTTAGTACTTCCGTCCTTCAGCTTTGAGTGTTGCTTAATCTGAGCCTTAATCTGCTCCTGCATCTCATCACTTATACCAAGGTCATGAAGCCGGTCTGCACTCGTAAGCTGTTTACCTTTATGTCCGATCTCTTCAAAATCAATGGAGTTAACCCACTTCTGAGCCATGCCCTTCATTGTCATATTCTTAATGACTTGGTTAACACCAAAGAAGCCTGACGAATGTCCGACAGCATAGTTCAACTGGTCTAGTTTCTTCTCACTAGCATTAGCCATGTCCTTCATCCTACTCCCACCGCTCCGCATAGCAGAACCAACCTCATCGATCTGGTTAGCCGGTGGACTCATTAAGGACATTGAACTGTAGCCGCCTAACCAATCATCCAACTCTTCAGCCAACTCATCGGCAAACTTACCGTCTTGCGCCCTTGAGAATATTTTAAGCATCTCTGGCATATGTTGACCCATGACGCGGAAACCTAACTGTCCTACAGCAACCCCTACCTCTGGTATCTGAGCCAAACCTACTTGGTTCATTAACCGTGAGAAGTTGAGTTTCCGTAGCAGTCTTGCTACATGGGAAGAAGTTGAGTTGGTATCCGCTTCAAGAGGTCTACCGATTAAGTGGTTATACCCATCTCTAAGGTTCTCGATTACTTGAGTATTCTTCATACTCCCTGTATCTTGATTTTGGCCTACACCCTGAGTGCGCTTAATCCGCTTGAGAATTTCAGTCATATCAGACTCATCTCTGATACCTTGTCGCGCCAGAGCAATATGCCCTGTCATTGCATTAGCATAGTTATGAAATAAGCCTTCTGAATTGTTATCAAAGAAATCGCTTACATCCATCGTTTCATCCATCTCAATACGCCTTCTCAACCGATTAACATTGCTGTCTTCGGTTTTCTTGCCGTGATGAAGTGTTTCGATGAAATCATCAATGTCATCCTCTGGTACTTGAAAGTCTCTAAGGTGAGACTTCAGCCTACCGGTATCGGTGGTACTGATAACCTTATGGATATCGACCCCACCACCTTTAGATAACCGCACTACATTTAATATACCTTGTGCTGTTCTCAGTAGGTCTGCCTCTGTTGGTGCGTCTGTCTTAGCTGCCCCCTTAGAAGGAAACTTTTGAGTCTTAGGTTTTAATGCTCTGGCAATCTTTTTGACTACTGCCGCTTCTCCTATTTCATTAACAGCCGCTCTTAACTTCTCAGCACTCCAGATTCTATGAAGGTAATTCAAGTTCTTCTCTAAATTCTCTACACCAGTTACTCCAAACTTTTGAGCCTCTTGTAACATCTGTGCATAGGCATCTGCTTGATGGGCCGCATGAGCGTTCACGAACTCATCAGAAGATTTAGTACCGCGTACTGCTTTAGATACTTCCTCATTAAAGAGTTTTCGTGTATCCCCTTTAAAGTTAAGAAAGCGTCCAGATTCACCCTTCGCCTTTAACCAACCCTTAAAGTTTGTCTGAAAAGATTTGTTATGGTGATACATGATTCTGCCGAAAGTTATCTTCTTATATAAGGAAGCTGATCCGTTTCTAATTAGAGAAGTGTTTGTGTAACCTGGCGCGTCCTCAAAGATGATACTGTTAACGTGCCTAGCCAAGGCCACAGTAGAAGACCCTGCCCAAGAAGCCCGATCTACTCGGAACTTACTGCCGTAAGATTTACCTACCTCTTGTCCTGCTATCTCCTTTTCCATCTCATCGATCTGCTCATTAGTGTGAAGAACTTTGCCATCACTTACATCTGAGCCACTATCTTCCACAGTACCTAAGACATCATCGCCTTTCTCAGCACCAACCTTATGTCTGCCTAAACCCTCATCAGAGGCCAATGCTCTGCCTTTAAGGGCAGTAGGTGAACTGATACCTGACCTAGGCTCACTTAACGTGGATGTCTTGGTTTTGAGTTTAGGTTTAACTTTAGCGGTGACCTGCTCAAGGGTTTCCCCTCTCAGCATCCGTAGCGCACCTTCGGGTGAGATATGGTTCATTCTCGCTTCAAGAATAATCTTCTGGGCATCTACCTTTTTATGTAGACCTCGGATATCTGCATCTCTAGAACGGAAGCCCTTTAAACTAGCTATAGCTGCTTCTAAACTCTCTAGCTGCTTGCCTCTAGCTATTGCTTCCTTCGGGTTCTGTTTAAGCCAAGCGCGGCTCGACTTCGATGCGCCTTTAAGTACCTTACCCATACCGCTTGTATGGAAGTCAGCTAACCTTTTAACGTGAGATGCTATCTGCTTATCAAGCATTTTACGTTGCTGCTTCCCTAGTCGTTCACCAGAGGCTTGTACGATCCCCTCAATATACCTTTTACTGTGTCCTAACTTCTGAACACCTTTCTCCGTAAGTGGGAGTGCTTCTGACTTTAGGTCAGCGACAACCCTAGTATTCTGAATGTCTTCTAATGTCTCAACAATCCACTTGGATTCTGGAGAGGCTTTTGCTTTAGGCGCACCTTTTAATGCCCCACCTGCCCCACCTAAGAGAACACCACCGACCATTGAGAAGATAACATCATCTACTCCCATGTCATCTCTTCTAGTCGCAAGGTAACCATCAATTGCCACGTTACTTGCTACCCCTGCAAGGCCACCTCTAGCTGCGTTAGCTACTCGCCCTACTTTACTCGCAAAGATATATGGAGCCGCAACACCATCAGTCACGGCTGTCGCTACAAGGGCTGCAGGATCAAGCATTCCTGCAAGAATCCTGTAACCTATACCTGCGCCACCACCGTGCGAATTGATAATCTTATCTCTGTCCTGCGTCTGTACTAAGCGTTTCTTAATCGCTTCAGAATGGCGCAGACTAACTGCCTCTCCTAACTGGTCATGAAAGCGTTCTTCAACGCCTTCTCTCCACACATCAATATCCTCGTCAGAAGGTGACCAATCAGGATCAGGAACAAAAGCACCTTCCCCCTTTTCAAGGAGTAACCAAGAGGCTGCAGATTCTTGCCGCAGCGCAGTATGGAACACATCTAAACTTGATATGGACTCCTCTGCCTTCTCCTCTAACAGTTGGGCATGGCGTTGACCTTTACCTACATCTTCATCCGTTAAAAACTGCTTACCTAAAATGGTGTCTGGGCTTCTGTCAACTTCATCTAGCCAACTGCGTTGCTCTTCCATTACTGCCCCTTATTTGTTATGTACTGATTCTTTTTTACTTTCTTTAATTGTATTTCGTGTCTTTTCTTTCATTTGTTTATCTAACGCGCCCCCAGACTCAAGAAAGTCAGTATAGGAAATTCTGACAATTCTATTAAAGCGATCTGTAGCCGGTAACTGCGTAACTTTATCTACAAGCACAAAGGACTGATTCGTAGAAGGCTTCATCACAAAATCGTCAGAAGTAATCTTGTCTCCAGATGTGTGTGAGAACCTTGGGTTATCTTCTAAGAACTGTGAAATCACCATTTCACTTCGGGCCACTATCTTGGCTCCGTGCTGTGCTAGAGGCATCCCACGATTGTGGTAAAGAACCCCACCATAGTTTTCATAATCCGCAGCCCTTTCTATAGCCTTCTTTTGTGCTTCTTCTGGTGTTGTTCCTGCCTTGATAAGCAGGTCTTGGTAGCGGTTGAGTTCTGAAAGCATATTTGAATAGGAAGCGTTTTTAGTGTTGCTTGCCCCAAAGGCAGTCATAACATAACCTGCTTTTTCTATATCAATTTCTTTCAGAGCATTGACCAATAAGTCCTTCGAGTCAATCCTATACTTAGCGTTTAGATTATCAGAAGCATTGGGATTATTTAACGCCTCACTAGCTTGTATAACTGCATCATCGAAAGATTGCCCTCCTACTTTCATTAAGATTTCAACGGATTCAAAGTTCGCTAAATCATCATCACTCAGGTCTAATGTCCTAATGTAGTTACTGGTTTTTGCGACCTGATACCTTTCAAATGCTTTCTTGAAAAGAGGATTAGCTTGCCCTTTATCTGTTAATTTATTTAAGGTTTTAGACCCTGCTTCCAGAGCAAGCCTCGTTCCCTTGTGCGCCAACCCGATGCGGCTTAAATGTGGAAAGACATATTCATCGACAACCTTTCTATCAAGAGGGGCATATTTTTCCACCCCATCGACAGTAACTTTCTCACGCCCTTGGTTTAGAGGGTGATCGGGGTCGCTCTCCAATGCATCTAATAACCCTTGTTCAAGGCTACCGTAAGCCGCTGCCTTGCCTTCAGCACTTAAATGTGTGAGATCACCTGACAGTATGGCCTCGTTATCAGTAGCTATTTTTGCCCTCTTCGCGGCTTCTACCGCATCTGCATCCTTCTCTCTTTCCTGCCTTCTCAGCGCAGCCTGTCCTGCGGCTGCAGATAACTGTTCAGTATCTACCAGTTCAGTAATATGCTCCTGAGTCAGTTCCTGTTTATCTATTAGTTCGTTTAGGTGAATATTAACTTTATTAGCTAACTTCTCTTTCTCTAAGACACTCTTCTTTCCGGCCTCACCTTTAAGCTTCTCAATCTGTAGCCGCATCTGAGGAGAGATGTTACTGCCATCCCTCAACAAGTAATCCGCAATGGCAGTACTATGCCCACCGGCAGTAACTTGCCTAGAGTTCTCTGCCAAAAAGATAGCGTTAATGTCTTCATCAGATAACTTCCAATCCTCTGATTTAAACATTTGTTTAAAGCTTTCTAAGCGTTTACCAATGGTGTCTGAATCCACACCATCCTGCCCCCAAACCAATGCTTGTTGTGCGACAACCTCAGAAGCGAGGTTAACGCTATTGTTATAAGTGATGGCAGAATCGCGCATAGTAAAACCCTTAAACGCGGTTGCTTGGAAATCTGAGATGAAGGAATTTTTAAGCTTCCCTTGAACAGAAGCAAAGCTATCGGTAATAGCCTTATACTCATCTAGTTCAGCTAACTCTGCGCTTGTTTTATCTGGATTCGCTTGCAGCAGAGCAGTATAAGAAGTCTCCGCTCTAGATTTAATTAAGTTGGCATGAACTAAACTCTGGCTATCTATCCGGTCATTAGTCTTCTTCTCCATCTTTCCTGCAGCAGTACCAAAAGTAGTAATAGCACTCACAAGTTCTTGAGTACCTGCTTGCTTCATAACCTGATTCTGAGTCTGACTCCGAAAGAAGGTATCGTTAACTTGCGCTATGGCTTCCCTTGCCACAGGGGTTCTTCTAGCTTGGGCAAGTTTAGGTGTTCTAATTCGTTGTCTAGCCATACGCTGCCGCTCCTGTAGCTGCTGATCCTAACGCGCCCATCAGACTCCCTGAGTTATCTTCTACAAAGTACTTGCTGTCATCGACTCTTCCTTTGTATTTCAATCTACTGCTCTGGGTGTTTCTATCGATCTGAGCGACATTCATAGCTAAGTTACTGCTAACCGTATTACCATCGTATAGCCCCTCTCTTGCTACGCTATCCAGAAGGTTATCAATAGATAATCCTGCCATCCCTGCTTCACCTGCTGAGTTTCTAGTCTCTGCCTGTTCTACTTTAGTGGCTAATGTAATCTCATCTTCCTTTGCTCCTGCTTGCTTCTGTAACTCAACCTTCTTTATATTCGCTTGCTCGTAGTCTCGCTTGAGGGCTTCATTGGCTAACTTATTCTGATGTTCTTGTTGTCTATACTTCTCGCGTATCTGTCGATTCTGCGTGTCTGAACTGGTCTTGCTCTGATAGAGCATACCCCCTATGGACAAGAGCGTTCCTCCTACGGTCATTACTGTTGAGACTGTAGATGCTACCGCTAATGCACTAGCTGCTGTGGCTATACCTGCCGCTGCCGACCCTGCTACGACTGCTGTTCCTGCCGCTGCTGTAGCTGCTGCCGATGCCGTGATCGCTGCTGCGGTCATTCCTGCGGTAGCTGCCGCTGCACCCGACCCTGCCAAGCCTGCCCCGATGCCTAAAGCTGTTAATGTAACTGGACACATATTATTTAATCCTCACAAATTCGTAAAATAAACCCCTTCCTCTCGCCCCTGTAACCTGCCTTAAAAAGGTAAATCCAAGGTGTTTCAACCACGCGATAGAAAGGGTATTCTCTGCATGGACATAATTCATTAATAATGGATAATTCAATTGATTCACCCACACCTTAGACTGCCGTAAGAAAGTCAGAGGTATCTGAGTGATTCTGTCTGAGGCCAACAACCAAGGAGTTGCCCATTGCTTGTTACTCGCAACACCAAACATACCGATAACCTCACCATTGAGAATTATGGTATGCCGGTTTAAGGGAGAGGCGTGGAAACTCTCTATTAAAGCTTGCTTGGGAGTGAACCCTGCTAGAAGGTCTATCTCCACTACATCTGCCTTCCTCATCTTCTTCGCTAAGATATGGCAGTCCTTAAACTTTGCTGTTCTAAAATAAGCATCCTTGGCTGCTGTCATGTTAAATCCTTGTTGCTCTACTGTTATAAAGACCTTCCCACTCCACACTTTGGAATGAACTTGGAAGGTGTGTATTGTTTTCTATTTCAATTGTTACTGTTTGAGCGTTAGTCATTATCGGAAATCTATAAACACCAGAAGAGAGTTGGACTCGCCCCACTCTGTTACTGTTTGTGCCTAAAGTTCTACCGGTATATTTATGAGTAGATGTATCTCTACCTTCTGGTGTGACTTTAGCTTCAAAGTAACCAGTTTCATTAAACGAGACAGCGAAAGAGCGTAACTGCAACCTACCGTCCTTTCTAGGACTGTTGGTGTTAGTCTGCTTCACCTGTTGTTGCGAGAAGATATATTCCATGCTGTAGGGAATACCTACATATAAATCCTGCAACGCTAACTGGGTAGCGATAGTTGTTCCTGTATAAACCATCCCATCACGACTAATCCCTTTAAGGTTGTTGGCGGTGTAAGGAAGCGCACTACCTGCCTTGAGGTACTGCCTTCTATCCAATAAGATTGGTGTGGAAAAACCATCTAAGACTGCAGAATCATCTCCTGCTACTTTAAGTCGCTCTAAGGAATAAGTAGATCCTCTAAGTATTAAAGCAACGATGTTACTGTTGACAAAAGATAAGCCTACGACTGTGCCGTCCGTCTGCCACTTAGACCATGAACTCTGAATCTTCTCATTACCTTTCCAGAAATAAGAATAGATGTAGAGACAATCAGGTGCGCCTTCAGTTGTGCAGACAACCATATCTTCATTTGAGGAAGATACCATCTCCACCACTTCCCCTTCTAAATAGGTAGGACAATGAGCAGTAATATCAGCAGCGTCTTTACTATTGTAATCTGTGGAAACGTAGTACTCTCTGATGCCACTCCATCCACCTCTAAATACTGGGAAGAAAATATTCTTACCGGCACTAACAGGCTTGGCTCTTGTTGAAGATTCAAAACGTGTTGCTACGTTTGCCACAACATTCGCTGCAGTAAAAGCCGCATCACTTGTAATAGCAAACTGAGAGTATTTAGAGAAGACTAGAAGTGCTTCATCAAAGACAACTGCGTGTTTTAAGAAGGCAATCTTGTCATCACTAACTGCGATATCTAGCACTCTAGTATCTAAGGATGCCCTGACCGTTGTAGCGTAAAAATTGTAGTACTTTCCAGACTCACTCAATATCACATTCTCTTCCGCAAGAAGACCTAAACGGTTTTTGTAGAAGAAGATGTCACTCAATTTCTTATTAACAAAGGATGGGTCAGGTGAGGTTTCTAAGTCACCTACTAATCTGCTTCCCCAATCTATCTTCTGAAAGGTGAAAGTACCGTTAGCCTCTCTGACTAATTTGTGCGGTAGGGTTTCAGCAGCCAGTTTATTATTTAAACCATGCTTCTGAGTCTCTTCCCATGTGCCAGTAGTGTCGTTGTACTGAACGTAGAAATCATCCTTGCCATCACCGCCATCCCCTTCTACTAAGACCCTATAGTCTGCAAAACAAGTTGGAGGTAAATCTTGGAAATCAGTAATCTTATCTTGAAAGGCTATTACAGAAGTTTCACCTACAGAATCCTCGGCCCTTAATTTGAATGTACCACTTGTATTATTAAGCTTAATTCTAATTACGTTGCCTTGCCTAGAGACAGTCCACCCACCTCCTAAATTAGAGGAAAGTTGAGAGGAAAGTTGAGAGGCAATATGTGAGGACTGCAGCGTAGTTACATCTGTTGTAGATGTCGTATAACTAGCCTTCTCGTTATTGTCAATATACACCTTAGTTGTCGCGCCATAGTTACCTAACCGGACAAAGACAATTCCTTCTTTACTGACTGCTGTTGGAGCCGGTATTGTATCTCCGCTTGTAGACTCGTAGTTAACAGCCACATTTGATGAGGTATGCGTTAAGGTTGCAAAAGCCGTTGGAACATATCTATCGACTACATCCCCATTAGGGTAAGTCATCGTATACCCAAGACTTAATGTTTTAGAGTTATCATTAATGTTAAGAGGGGAACTTCCTACCATCCTGACTAAGACAGTAGACCCTAGTACAGAGGCTTTATGGTCTGTTAACCTTTCAATTTCATTCGCTAAGATAACAGCGAACTTAGAGGCCGTTATCGCTTCCTCTTTTGTTTTATCTTGCTCTAAGTCTATTAAGTAAGGGGTTGTCGTATGGCCTACATCAGTCCGTAGACTCTGAGGAACTTTAAGTTCTACATTCTCCCCATTAACTGATAAGGAATAATAAGGTGAGATAACCTCGGTACGGTAACCACCTGTAGTGGTGTTGTACGTTGTTTGTATGGGTGTAGGTAACTCAGCTAACTCTAATTTTAAGTGTGTCTCGCTGATTGTGTTGTAGGTCAACGGTGACCCATCTTTAAAGACCCTAACATTCCGGTCTGTATTTAACAGGAAGGTGTGGTCTGCAACTGTCCGTAGTTTAAAACTCTCTCTAGGATTAGCAGTTGATAAGTAATTCTTGCCATCAGGAAAATTAACCGTCTGGGCGTTTCCTTCAAAATCAAAGACCTTTATGTCTCCGTTTGTTGCAACAACCGTGTACTTTTCATCTGCATCCCTTTCATAGATATGAACTTTGGTATTAGATAATGTTGGAAGTGTGAAGGAAGATAACACTTCAAAAGGCGCACGTTTAACCAGACCATCTACAACAGAAGAGAAACCGTTTACTTGTTTCTCGGCCTGTGAGGCTTGTCTGACTTCGTGTGGTTGTTGTGAGATACCATTAATTAAATTAGGTATTGTAGAGGAGATTAATGCCATTACACTCTCCTATACGTTTTAGCTTGAATACCTGCATTATTAAAGATATTGTAATCTGCTTGTTCTAACTCTGAGGTTAGAAAATTGAACCATGCCCTTTCTTCATCCTCTCTCTGATATCCATGTAAATCAGCGGCCCCAACCATTCTATCTTGGAAAATCCTGGCAGCCTTTAGAGTGATGTAACTTCTAGCAGGTTCGGGTAATTCAGTAAAAGAAAGCATTACGGTGATATCGCAAATTACTGCTCTGCTTAAAGTAAACGTGTGCTTAATCCGGTCATACAATTTAGGGCCACGCATGACTAGGTTATTGCCTTCACCTATAATCTCGTCTATAGATAAAGTATTATTTGGTAACTCCACTTCCCCTTGAAAGTTAGGAGATAGAGTCATAGCCCTCTCGATGTTAAAAGCCCATCCATTAGCTTGGAATTTTCGTGATACTGCGTTTAATTGTGACTCAGCTACTTCTGCATCAGTTAGTCCACTTCCCAATTTATTAACTGGGGCTTCCCCGATAGAAGTAAGGATTTCATTAACTGCTTCTAATTCTGTTGTTGGTGATAAACTCATTCTTACCTCTAAAAGAAAAAAAGAGGTCACCCAATTAAGGGCAACCTCTAGTTTATTTACGCTGATTTAATAGCAATAGCACCTGCTGGACGCAAGATGTTATGACCCATAGCGTACTTAGCAACCATCAATGTTCCTTGACGGTCAATTTGGTACTCGCTCTCAAGACCTAAGTCCATTAGCTTCACAGTAGCAACTGCATCCTTGTTCATTAACAAGCCTACAACTTTAGAGTAATCGCCTTTGTAAGCACCATCACGACCAGAACCGACTGCTGTACTAGCCAATGCAGTTGGATCGCCTTGGCCCAATGCAGTTGACTCATTAGAAGAAGGTAAGTTGTTAGTTAAGTAAACAGGAACGCCTGCAATCATTGGAATCTGAGCAGTAGCGTATGAACCAGTACCACCAACATCTTTATTCATGTAGAACAATTTAGATGTATCAGTAGTATTGAACAATGCGTAGTACTGAGCAGGACGTAAGAATAATGCCAGTTCGCCTGTCACGTTCTTAGTCTCTAATTCTTCAACAGCCTTGAAGACAGAAGCAACAATCTTGTCACCTTTAAGTTCATCACCTGCCGCGCCAAGAGTGACGTTATCGGTAAATGTCTCACCAGTAACAGGAGATAGACCTGCTGCTGTAGCTTTTGCTGCTGTATCAATGAAAGCTGATTTCAATGCTACACGCAGGATATTTCTATCTGCTACAGACGCTAGAGCGTAAGCACACTCAGAAGAGTAAGTTGAACGTACTTCATAATGACGCATCGCTTCTTGGATGTTCGGAATGAAGATAGGAGAGATCAAGAGATCATCAACGGTTACCTTACGCTCACTATGTGCGATTTGGTCTGCTTGAATTAATTCGCCCGGTGTATGGTACTTAGCACCTGCTGTTCCGATCATTGGGAACGAGGCTGACTTACCAGATGAAATTGTGCGAACACGATGCTTGTCCATCATGATGTTCTTGTTGTGGAACTCGGTTAATACTTCCCCTGCAAAGATGTCGAGGAATAGTTCACGGTTATCACCTGCATTGTTCTTTTGACCTGCAAAGGTAACCGATTGGTTTGTTGGAAATGCCATTGTTGGAATCCTTGTGTATTAGTTAAAAATAAATAAAAATGGCGCATAGAAACGCCTTAACTAATAGCTTTCCGATTGTCCTCAGATAGGGTCTTCGTTCTATTATTTTGGGTTGACCCTATTGGGTCTGGGTGTAAGAATTGTCCTGCGAATACAGGGTTCTAGAGGATGCTGCTTCTTGATAATTTCTGTTCGACCTGCGCTCTAAACGCAGAGTCATTCTTGTATCTAGGGTCACTCATTGCCTCTCTTAATTGAAAGACAGAATCGTACTTATCTGGGGCTGAAGCTGACGCTTTACCCGATAGTGGCTCACCTGATGAACCGTACTCATTTGCGAAACGTGCTTGAAGTCCTTTGACTGCTCCGATAATAGTATCGGCATCGCCTGACTCGGTAGCTTGGTTATAGATTTCTGCTTCTTTCTCGGAGAGGGATGACCCTGCCCATTCTTGAAGTTTCTCAAAGCTTTCTTTACCACCAACTGCTGAGTACACTTTGTACTCTAAGAGTTCAGCCTTGGCTGTTTGCCCTTCAGCAAATTGATTTGCCATTTCCTTTGAGATGCCTTGCGCTTCTAATGCAGCGTAATCCTCTTCTGAATACTCGTTGCCATTTTCAGCATAACGATGTGACATTGCGTCAAAATCTAAACCTACTTCTTCAAGTGCTTCTTTCACTTCTTCTGGTTGGGATTCTTCAGCATTGTCCACAGCGACTTCTTCTTTCGGTGACATACGCTCTTGGGTGAATTTCTTCTCCAACTCGTTATAGGCTTTCGCCATGTCTTCGGCAGACTTGAACTTATCATGCAGCCATTCGGGCCTAGCTTCGACAGGAGCGTTGTCCTCTCTCAGTTGTTCCCCAATCTTTGCCATTGCTTCATCGTCTTTACCTTCCACCGCTTCTTCTTCGTGGGTGCTAATTGTTTCTACCATAATGTCCTTTTTAAGGTTGTCCTTCTAATTGTTTAGCCATTTGAGGGGCAGCACTTTTTGCCATTTCCATCATCTGCTGTTGCTGCATCTGCTGTTGCTGTGCTTCCTGCTCTGCTTGCTTTTCTTCTGCACTCTTAATTAAGCCAGAGGTATCTATGCCAATAGATGCGCCTAGACGATCTATGTAATCATCTACGTTCAAATTGGCTGCTAATACTTCCTGACCTAGTGGTGCTAATTTCTCTAGGAAGAGTGCTAACTTATTCAAGTCTTGCCCTCTGCCTAAAGCCTCAATTCCTGTTGTTATCTGTGGTCTAACCATATTCTTAGGTAACTTAGGCATCTTGCCTTCGCTCTCTAGGTTAGCCAACATCAACTCAACTAATGGTCTTTGGAACTCTTGTGACAGTACGGAATACACACCACCTAAAGCCCCTTCTAACTCATTAGCCATATACCTAATTTCTTCTGCTGTAACACGTTCAGCATTGCGCTGTACGGCACTATTCAAAAGGAAAGCATGAGAAAGCCGGTACTGGATATCGTCTAAGGTTTGTTTAACGAAACCAAAGTCTGCTTGCTTATCCATTTGGAGAACAGAGACATCATCACGACTCCCTGCTCTAACTGCACCATTGGGTGCTTCTTCAATTACTTTTGCCCTTGTCTGACCATTCTGTCTAACTAAGAATAATATTCTGGCTGCAGCTTGTGCGCCCTCAACTAAAGACTGTGATAGTAGTTCCACACTCTTTAAGTCTCCTA
>Ga0105349_10000750_pt1 | contig 13222 bp, 5 predicted proteins | sample EN1Hudseemescosm_FD_83661 | JGI IMG/M metagenome (GOLD analysis project Ga0105349, IMG submission 83661) | Methane-oxidizing microbial communities from mesocosms in the Hudson Canyon - EN1B Hudson Canyon | ecosystem: Environmental > Aquatic > Marine > Cold seeps | place: Hudson Canyon...
TCTGGCCCTGTGCATTTAACGAATCAGCACAAATACCATATGTAGCTATATCACCAACTGTAGGGTCTGCATGACCGTAAAACCATCTTTCGGAGTCTCCTACTTTCCCTGCCAAGTCAATAGAATTTCCATAAGCTAGGAAATTCTTACCAAATGCATACCATGTATTAGGATCTGTACCTGGTACTGTTCCTATACTACTAGTTAAAGCTACATAAGCTGTACTATTATGGGATACACTATCACCTGTTTTATATGATTCAGTAGAGGAGTACACATCACATGCAGAGGCATCTACTGAATTTGTAATAGAGTCCCATACAGCCTTTCCAGGTAATGAAGTCCCTCTATGATATGATATGTTTGTACCTAATATAATATATTCAGATGGATTATATGCAGGCATTTCAGTCACCCACACATCATCTGACCCAACAGAACTGTTACCCGCATTAGGAGTATCTATTATAGGAAGTGGATTTGGCTCTGATGGTGTTCTTGTCTGAGTTAACCGCCTTGCTGTAAGTAACTCTGCATTAGCAGCCGCAACTGCTAAATCGGAATTAGCACTACTGGCCTGACCTTCGGTTGATGGTAAATGCCAAGTACGATAAATCCAGTCATATTCTTTACCTTTTATGTCCATTTCCCATAAGGATACTGCGTTAGTTAAAGTAGCATCAACAGCATCTACTAGAAACTCCCAAATTTCACCATTTAGTGAGTCGACATACTGATCACCTCTTCTTACAATTGTACCCACTAGTGTTGATGGTGCGGTAAAACTATATCGTTGAGTTCCATCTGGGTTTAAATCACCTACTAATTGAATTGTAGGAGCGTTTACACCACTATAGAATTTAGACCCATCATCACCGGCAGGACCTTGATTACCTACTACCTCTGCAGATATATCCCAAGATGCTGTGGGAATAATCCGAGAATAGACACCTGACTTACCACTTACTGTAACCTCAGTCCAGTTAGCGGATAATATACTTGGATTCTCATATTGCTCTATAGCACGATCATCTCTATCATGAGTAGTAGCTTGTATACATTCATAAGTTCTTCCGTAATATACAACATATCTACCAATAGAGTAAGATTCCCAAACACTCCAAGCTTTAGGATAAATTGCATTACTTGTTGCTTTATAGTGTGGGTCATCGTCCACCCAAAGACTACCAGAATTGTCAGTAGAAAATGTATTATCACTATTTAAATTATTCCGTGATGATATAAACCAGTTTCCTGCTGTAGGAATGTCATGTATTATATTAGTATCAACGGAATTACCGTTAGTATCTATTTCACTAAACTCATAGAATGTATTTGGTGAAACAATTGTTGGTTCAGCTGCGCCTAATAATGTACGAGTCCAAAGTGAAATTTCTTTAATAGTTTGCCCTTCAACACCATCAACTCCATTATAACCATTTTCGGTATGCTTAGCATCTGGGAATATATTGTCAGGAAACCAAGCCAACGTTGTGTCAACATTATCAGTTTCTTTGATAATAGAAGATGCTGATGATTCAATAACATATAAGTTATGATCATGCGATTTGGCATCTGTTGATGTCAGCATCTGGGAATACCAAGATCCAGTCTCGTCAATTATATCTTTAGGAGATCCTAAATAATACCCAATGTATTTTGGATCAATTCCAGTGAAATCTCCACCTGCATCAATTCTAGCTTGAGTAATTAGTCTATTTTCATTTGTTGCTATAGAATAATCACTACTAGGTAATCCACCAGCTCTAGCAGTAGCATCAAAATCAGCTGCTGAATAAAATGTAGATGCGCTACCGTGACCTGTTGTAGGTGCTTCCAGTCTAACTAAGTCTTTAGGAGTTTGTGGCCATCTATGCCATACAGTACCACCTGCAGTATAACTAAATTCTAACTGGTTAGTATCGAAATTAAATCGTACTGGAAGTGGTGTTGAACCTACACCGTTAATAGGATGTACCTCAACTCCAGCTTCAACGTCTGTTAATCTTTTATATAACCTTAATATCTGAAAGTTTGTTGAGTTTTCACCATCAGTACCAGATCTTAATACCATGCCCCAGTCTATTGCAGTACCTGTTGCTGTACCATCATCTGTATGATATGCAGTACCTGTTGGACCCTCAGCAGAAAAGTTTACAGTAGCATAAAACAAAACACCCTGATCTCTGTCGTTTTCATATGTTGTAGTTCCACCTGGTAGAGTAGCGTCCTTATAATTTGTTACCCATTCTCGACCAGCGGCATCACCAGCACCAGCCGCAATACCAGTTAATGCACCCTCACCAGTAAAAGTATACACTCCTCCTATAGGAGAACTGGGAGTAGTATTTTTATCAGGTGATAATGTATAGACGTTTATTCTAGCACTTGACTTACCATCATTACCATCACCTGCCAAGTCTTGTCTTACAGGAGAAGACCAATCAGGGATATTATACAATTTAGTACCTATCGAAACATTTGCACCGCCAATTTCTACTTCTACTAGATTCCAACAACTACCATTTAAACCATTACCAACAGGTTGTAATTCTGTAAAATTATAACCATTAATAGAAATTCTATAATTATTGTAAAATGAGGTATAAAAGCCTGGTGTAATTCCTGGATCTGATGAATATACTAAACTAGTATCCTCAGTATAGTCAGGTGGTATCGCTGCATAATTAGAGGAGATATCTAAAGTTAATTGAGTACCGGCAACAGGATCTAATGTATATTCATAAGTATTATTATTAAATATTACTCTATCACCAAGTTGGTATTCTTTACTTTGGTTATAAGTATGAAGAGATTCAATTATAGTAGTGGAAACCCAAAGTTTTTCCAGAGTTATTTCGGCAGGGTCAGAACTTAAAGGTAAAGGAGTTGTTGTAGACCATTCTGTAGGTGGTGTAAATGCTGAAGGTCCGGAACCTAGTAAATCAAATATAGATCCGTTATTAGTATCAGGTATATTAGGAGGTGTTGCTTGGTTATGTTCTGTTCTATAATATACTTGAAGAGCCATCCTAAAAATTCCATCATCGGCATCCATACCTTGAACACCATTAATACCTGTAGTTCCTGTAGGTCCTACAACAATATCTTGGAAGAATGCATCAATATCAGTATTACCATTAGCGTCACCACCATTCTGCTGCCAATAAGCATATAGACTATCTATACCTTCAACGGAATCAAATATACCAGAAAACCCATTAGCAGATCCACCAGATCCAGATCCACCAATAACAGTAAATGTTAAATGGTTTTGAGCTGCGTTATAAACAATATCAATACCATTTTCGGTTGATGACCCGATCATAGCACCTACTATATCCTTTATCCGGTTTTCATCAATATTATTACTTTGTAGTTTTAATAATTCGTCAACAATAGTAGATTCTAATGTTACTGTAATTTTGTCCGTATCACCTATAGCGGCAGCTAATTGATTACTTTTAGTCTTCCATTCTTTAAAAGTATCCCAATCATTAATAACTATATGGTTATTATTCATTTATTACTCTCCAATATTGTTTTTATTTGCCTTTTTAATAGGTCAACTTCTTTTTTAAGTTTATATACTTCAGTCTGTAACTTCAACTGGTTTTTATATTTATCTACTTTATTGTTATTCTTTAGTATGATAGCACCGGAATTATCCCGAATATAATCATTATGACCTTCTATTCTCATACGCCAGCAATAGCTCTAAAGTTTCTTATAAATGGTATAATATGTTGTTTTGTAGAAAACATTTCTATCTTAATCCTAAAAACAGTAAATTCTTGTATTTCACCACTTTCTAAGTGTGCTTCATCTAATGTATTATTATTATCTAAAGTACCTTCTGGAAAGTCAACTATATCAACCCAATCCCCATTTCTTTTATATTGATATTTTACCTTAATAGTACATTCAGTAGGACAATGGTAATCTAAAAATACATCTATATTATTTGATGCGTTTGCTAATACTATAGGTTTAGTAATATAAGATGCTAAAACCTCAGTATCATCTATAACAGGATTTATAGTAATATAAGACATTCTATCTAAATCAACAATAGGTGATACTAAATCATTATCACTATATAATGAACCTGTTATTTTACTTACCTTAGGAGTTATACTAGTATCTTTGTTTGAAGATACAGTTAATACGTTATTAGTATCTGTATGGGTAACATTAGCATCTATATTTAAATATGCTGTTCCACTATTACTATTAAGTGCATGCTCAGAAACCCAATCTATACTAGTACCATTAGGCTCTATCTGAGCAACACCGAAATAGAATTCTGAGTAGGGTATAGAATATGTAGATAACACATTATTTCCACCTACTTGCATTGTTCCCCATTGGGTAGGTGTATTAACTGATGTATTAGTATTAACTGACCGAAGCCCTGAATCTAATTCTATATAATATTCATTAATAGAATTAACACCTTTTATTACATGGGTTGTGTTTAGTAATGATGGTGCAAACCCAGATATAGTATCTGATACATTTAAAGATATAATACCATCAAGTTTTACATTATCATCAACTTTAAATCCATGATTATCCTGTTGTACAAATACTTTAGTAATATTACTGTTAGCAACATTTGCTACAGATTGAACAGTAATTGGATTATTTTTTAATCTAATATATTCAGGAATATCAGAGATAAGTTTAACTGTACCATTAGAGGTAGTGTCAAATACTGCACGTGATATTGAGAATGGAATATCTGACTCCGAATCAGGTTCCCATGTTGAAGCATTTTGTGATTTAAACATCACCCCTGTATGTAACTGACTTGCTGATATTTCATTAGTAAAGAATGAAGGTTCACCTATTCTATGATACCATATTTCGTAGTTATCTGTATTAGCTATCAATACAAAACAATATTCTACACCTGGTGCTAAATGAACTAATGAATCGAACTTAAATTCAGTGGCCATTTCTAGACCTGTAGCATATTTCTCTTCTTCAGTCAAGTTACCCCAACCTGATGTTTTATGTGTAATCTCAGTTACTTGATCTGGTGTCAACTCAACTCTAGAAAAAGGAAGAACCTGTTGTGTAGGTATACCGTTTTGCATTTCCCTTATTTCTAAGGTAACTGGTATATTCATATCCTTTCTTTTAAAATATACTGATATAGAAGTTGCAAATAAACCTTCTGGGTATTCAGCTCTTTTAAGAACAAATGACTGTGCTAAAGGATCTCTGTGTCTAACATCCATTGTTACATGATCACGCTCACCTGTTACTTCTGATGATGTGATAATAGGTAACCTTGTAGATAATGATGTATTTTCTACATTCTCTATTAAACCTGTTGCAGAATAATCAGCTGAAGCTGTAGTAGTTTCTAGATGTCTATGACCTGTGTCTGATAATCTAAAAGTTTTAGTTCCTGTATTAAACTTAATAATATCATTATTAGGTAACCAAAAAGAACCTGTTATAGCACCTGCATCATCAGACATTAGTTCATTAACACCTGCAGGATGTGTCCCTGCACCTATATAAGGAATTGATGCCCAATTTGCACCATAGTTCTCTACCATTAAATCAGCAGGGTAATCACCAGTTGCATTATGATCAATAAATACTGATTCACTTCTACAATAATGTGTTACATTAATATTATCAAAAAATGCAAATAATTTAGTATTAGGTTTTAAACCAGTTGCTTTAAATGATATTAAACGCGCTCTCATGAATGGAGCTAAATCAACAGATACTACTCTATCACCCATATCTGTAACTTCATTCGTTTCAGTTAAGACATTTGAGATACCCGATCGGGTCTGATCCTGGTGTGTAAATCTAGTAAGAGTATTTCCTATCCATTCAGGTACAGCATTTCTATCTTCGGCAGATCCTGATACACCTGTCCAATGTGTTTCCCATTCATTCCATACAGTACCTATAGAACTTTGATCTATTAAAGGTAGCATAGCGTCATATAAACTATTTTGTGTAAACACAACATCAGGTTTACGGTTTGTATCTTTCCAGTCATCAGTAGCTGGTGATATGGTTACATTGCCAGTAAAATCAAATACATTAAATGGATTTACATTAATAAAGTTAGTAGCATTTAATACTGAAACAGAAACTTCTCGTGTAGATTCATAGTCTAATGTTAAAATATCTCCAGTTTTTCTAATATTAAGATCTGACTCAGGAGGTAGTGGGTTTTCTATAAGATTTGTAAAACCCGGGAAATTTTCCCATTTAAAAGGTATATTACCTTCTATAAATCTAGGACCTAGTGCATTCATTTCTGGCCAGACAGAGCATTTATAATCTGGATTAGTTGTATCACCACGGCCGTGTGTTGTAAAATCATCTACAATAAATCCAGCTTTAAGTCTATTACCTATATTATCAGACATTGCTTGATTTTCTAATAACGACAATGAAGTGTAGTATTCTAACCGATCTACTCCAGACTCAATCTTACCTACATCACGCATTGTATAACGTTTGTTATTTATTCGTTTAATATCAATAAGAGATGCATCTAATGAATTAGCAGGTATTGTTAATTCATATAATTTATTTGTGTTTTTAGGAACTTCTCTGGCAACAGGTTTACTTGAAGGTGTACCTTTAATTACAGAAAAAACACCGGATGTGTCTAAAACAATACTATCTTTTCTACCAAAAGCTACTGCAGTATTCACTTCTAATACAGATTTAGGCTCTAGAGAAATTGTAGAAGTAGAAGTGCTATTCAGTGCATTTGGTGACTCCCTTCTAAAATCAACTATATTACCTACTGATATTTCTTTTCCATATTTTTCTGAATAGTATGTAGGTAATTTGGAATTATCTGTAATATCCTGATAAGATTCTCGTGTAAAGAAATCACTAGATCCTGAGTGCTTAAAGTATCTTAAATTTACAGTTAGTTGGTCGGGTAGACTACTACTAGAACTAGGGTTTAAATTTAATAATGACGGTTTATAATAATCATCAGTATAACCTCTATCTAAAATAAACTGTGATTTATAGTCTGTAGTATCTTCAGGATCATCACCATTTACAACAGATAGTATATCATAAACATCATACTTACCTAGGTTTCCAGTTGCAGCACTAAAACTAACAACAGAAGCTTCAGTTAGTGTCTTAATTTTAGGATTTCTTTTATCAGCTGTCTCATTTACGGCAGCAGACGTAAATACAGTATCACCTTCTAAAAGATTTGTATTATTAACTATTACTGTATTTGCCCCAGATCCTGACCCATTAACCGGACTTGGTATATTAGTTGCAGATAATATATAAGTACCTACTAGTTTTGTGTTATCTAGTGTATAACCAACTGGTACATCTAAAATAATAGTCGCTGCAGTACCATCGATACTATCAACTGTACCTTGCATAGCTGCCATGACAGAATAATTAACTTGACCTGTTTTAGCTTCTGTAGAGTCTTCAGAAGTTGTACTTAATAAAGAGATTCCATTCTCTTTTATTTCATATATATTACCCGTTAATGCAGCTGTATCTATTTTAGAATAGCCTCCCACAGCAACATTAGCGTTAAAAATAACTTCGTTGGTTTCATTCTCTTGTCTGATTTGTAAACTATCTTTAAATTCATGTGGTATTGTATAGTTAGGCTCAAACACAAACTCTTTTATGTTTAGATTTAAATCAGCAGTATTACTAGGTATACTTGTTATAGAGATAATTCTAAATTGCCCTACTACTGTAACCACATCATTATTAGTATAATATAATTCTAGTTTCTTTTCTGGTATATAATATCCAGTCAAATCTGATGTTACTGTAACAAAAGGACTTTGACCAACAGATACTGTTGTATTTAAAACTTCAGATTTTGTAGCTACTGGAATATCAAGAGGAATATCTGCAATAGTTTCTATCTCATATCCTTGTACATAAGCTTTAGATTTCCCTAACATTGTAGGAAAATTAGCACCATCCGATGAATTAGATATATTTAATGTAAAAGGTTTAATAGTATAATTACCAGATTCATCTGCAGTTCTTCTAGCAAGTTCATCCGCTAAGATATTATAAGAAGTACGATCTACTTTCTTAATTACATTATTATCAGAGATTCTTAATAATTCTATAAAGTTAGTATCCGATCTATTACCAGATAAAACAGAAATTAGCTCTGTTTTAATCTTTAATCTATCAGCACCTGATGCTCTAGCATTATTAGTACCTAGAGCAGTATCTGCTAATGTATGATCATCTGTAATATCTATAACTTCTTCAGTGACTTTTAAACCTACTGAATAATTATTCTCTTTACCTTCAACATTAGTTATAGTAGAATGAGAAGGAACAACAACAAACATTTTATTAATATAAAAAATACCTGATGTAATCGATGTTCTTGCTGCTTTATATATAACACCATTTTCTTGGTTATTACTTACTATAGTAATACCCTTAAACTGAGGTTTAAATCCTATTATTTCATCAGCTTGGAATAAAGATGTTTCTCTTTCTGGATTAGAAGATGTATAGGTTATATAAAGTCTATAATTATCACCAACAGCTAAAACATCATGAACTTTAGCCTTTAAAGGTGATTGTATAACATCGTTAGGATTTACTGGTGTTTCGTATATAACTTCATTTATTAAATTTTTAGCATCAGAGATAGGATTTAATGAACTTCCTGTTGTGTCTAATGTAACCGTAATATAATCTAACTGATTGTTATGAGTTATATGGCCAGGTAATACTAACGAACCCTCTTTAAAGAAGTGACTACCTACATGAGATAGTTGGTTCTGTAGTAATGATTGTATTTGTGTTAATTCCCTAGCTTGAACCGCACTTCCTGGTTTAAATAAAATACGCTGGAATTTTTCTGCAGGTGTTAACCCATCAATACCTGGTATATGGATATCGTCATAATAAGGAGCTGATGCACCTTTATAGCTATTATTTGCCATTATCTATATTCCTATAGTTCTATTACTAGTTTAATATTCTCTATCTGGTCATGGACCCTATTAACTCTATGTCTTTTCTCAAAATATATAACATCACCTGTAAATTTATCAATATTATCAGGATTATGTAGACTATCTACTGTTCCTAAACTATTACCATTCGAATCCATAAGTGAAGATCCTGAGTCAAAAGATATATATCCGGTTTCATCTGATTGGTGATAATATACAGTTGTAACATCACCCAAAACAGTTGTATGATCTATATAAGCTTCTGCTGTTAGTGTATTACCTGTACCTACTGCCATACTAATATTATTAGTTGCATTAGATGATAAAGCATTCATACTGGTAATTTTAAGTGACTGTAATGGATTAATAACAGTATTAGCTGTTACACCTTCGACACCAGAAATAATACCAATTTCATGAAACATTCTAGGTGCATCTGCAAATTCAGTTAAGTCGAACTGACAATTAACACCTAAATTATTAGAACCAAGAACAGCACGTGCTGATTTACCAAAACCACCTGGTGGTGGTAATATAGCATTTGCAGTAGCTTGTTCCTCTAATGTAATACTGTCATAGCTTATAACAATATTAACTTCCCTCCAACGACCTATATTATTCGCTATACTGGTAGCATCTGAGTTTAAATCAACTTCTGTAGGATTTTCAGGTAATATATTAATAGACTTTATATATTCTCTATTAATGTTAGGACCAGATGAATATGCTTCCATAGTAATCTGAGCTGCAGGTATTTCTATTCCTTTATCTACAGCACCATCACCATATAAATGTACTGTTGGTGTATTGCCTGCTGTATATACACCACCATTAGTAACTTCTATAGAATATATTTTACCGTCAACTGCAGAGTTCTCAACATTAAATTGGTCTTGATCTCTAGTATTTCCTATGTCAGATCCTATAGGAGTATGTATATATTTAGAAGTAGTGAATTTAGTATTTAGATCTGAATCGATTTCATATAAGAACTTCCATATATAACCGTCTGCCGTCTCTACTACTTTAGTAAGATCATTACCGACAAGTGGTGCAGATGTTGAATCTTGATAAACAATAGAAGTTACATCTGATGTAGTAGGGTCTATTACTACACTTTCAATAGGTGCATACAGACATACAAATACCTTTCTATCATATACTACATTATCAGTAACATCTGATTCTGTGAATGTAGAAAGAGTTGAATTGTCCTCATATGAACTCCATGGCTTATATGGTTTACCTGACTCCCAAATATTCCTTCTAGAACATAATTCCATATCTGAATTTTCAATTTTCTTTAAAATGCCCATATTACTATGAGCCTTATAGAAAGTATTCTTAAAGATATCCTCATTAGGAGGGATAAGAGTATTATCAATAGCTGTTACCTCATCAATATCTTCGTTAGGCCATGATTGGCTCCGGCCTAAGAACATATAATAATCCGAACTATTACCTATATCCTGTTTAATAAACTGAGCCGCGTTTATTCTAAATTGAGATGTTATTATTGCTGTCATAATGGGTATACCTTATATCTTTAATGTTTGTGTTTTATTTATTTATATAAATTTAGGGTAAAGTTTCTAACTCAGCTTCTATATTACCTGGTACCCTATAATAGATAGTGTCGTTGATTGTATAATTATCCCAGGAACTAGAAGTAGTAATTAATGAATGCTTTATATTATCTAACCAAGCTCTCATACCTAATGGTCTTTCTACGTCATATAAAATCAACATCTTTCTTACAGAATTATCTACTACTCTAGACGTAGATATTATTGGTTGTATATCACCTATTAATTCTAATATGTAAGACGAACATACATATGATTTTAGTTCTTCTAGGCATGTATTATCACAAGTTTCACAATCTGTTGTATCGTTAGCTTTAAATAGACGGTTGGATCCATTTAATATTGTAGAAAGTATCATCTCAGAAAACATTACATAACCTAGTGGGTGTGTCCCTTTATTATATACACCACCCCATATATCTTGAGATATTTTAGTGTTAGATATAACATAAGAATACAATTGATAAAACTTTGAGTCATGTATTTTTATACTAGAATTACTTAATAAACCATTATCAGATTTACTTGGTGAGGGTATTAATAAGTGTTCTTTAGGAAACTTAACCTCAACTTCAGGTGACTGGTAAAATATCTTAAAGAAAAGTTTTATAGAATCTACGGACCCTGCTGTGTTGTATAGTTTATTTAGATCTTTATATAATAATCGACTATCACCTTTATATAGGGATGGTATTTTAGAACCAAAAATATTTTATAATGATCCTCAATACTGTTAGACGTATCTATATCATTATTCTCAATTATTCGTAAATAATCAATTATACTCTCATGCTGCTCTAAAAACTTAATATAACCATCTAAGAAATCTATATACTGTTTGTTATTAACTGATAGATGATCTGGTATTATTTCAGATACAGCTGTTGTTTTTACTGGTCGAGTATACATAAGTTGTTCTATAAGTTAGCAATAGGGGATATAGTTATGTCTGTCTCTTCTATATTTAATATATTATTAAATTTAGGGTATATAGAATTTGAATAAGGTGTAGCTTTAAATGTAATGTTATTCACTGCAAAAGTATTAATCAAATCTTCTAATGTAGAACTATAATTATCTATATTTAATTGTCCATTATATGAGTCAACATATCCTACATTAGCTTGTACAACATCGTTAGTTTTATTTGATATAATATCTATCATGCGCCGCTTATTATAATTATCATATCTGTCTTTAAAAATACAATTAGTATTGTTATAGTTGAATTCAGTTGATGTCATGACAGATACATTATTAGCAGAATCATTTAACTTTTCTGCAAAATTAACTTTAAATGACCATACCTGTGGTCTTGTATTCTCCTTTGCATTCCATTCTGCATTAAACCCAGTTGTATCTTTTAATACCATATTATATATAGTGTCACGTTGAATAGTATCAATAATATTAATAGTTTTTGACATTATTACATCTACAGAGGAATCTAGTACATTAGGACTAATAGAGTCAATTATGGATAATAAATTAGATTTTCTAAAAACACCAGCGAATGATAATAAGATATTATTATTATAATTTATTATTTCCTCTTTAATATTTCCAGAGATCTTTGCTATGTTATTAACTTCTTTATTATCATAAGTATATTTTACATCTAGAATAAGATCGATCTTTTCGTGGTCTCTAATCTTAGCATTAATTCCTAATACATTCTTTGAAGAAATAGTATTTAATATGGTATTTTTTTGAGTTAAGTCAAGATATTCATCAGAATCAGATATAGCTGATATATATACAATTCCTGGTGTTGATGGTATTTCAGTTTCTCCACCCCAAACATTAATTGATTTAAGACCAGGTGATGTTGAATTAATTAATGCTTTATAATCATCAGCAGCCACTGCTCTATTCTGTGCTGCATAACTTAAAGGTGAGTTGAACTTAATAGACTTTATAGCCTCTTTAGGTTCTCCTGACTTTGTTTGCATATTCTCCATATTAATAGTATGAATACCATTGGTATCTATTATAGTTGATATATTATTACCATCTCTAGGATCGTCAATAGTACCTGCTATATATGATAATGTAACAATATCATTATTCTCTAAACTTTTACCTATTATACCATCACCAAAATAAACAGAAAACAATCCATTCTTATTTTCTTGGGTCCAATATATATTATCTTCTGTTAAAATCTCGGATATTTCTGAAATATGTTTATAGGTATTAGTAGTTACACCAGAAGTTATATTAGGTCGTTCTACTGATACTACAAGTGTATCTGTATTAGCATTTTTATGTGTAAGATACATAATACCAGTATCACTATTATTATACCTGTACTGATCTTGAAGATATACACCTTGAACTAATTCTACTTTATCAAATTCATTACCTGATGCCGGTACGTCAGACTTTACTATAAACGGGTAATCCTCACCATCGACTGTTATACTAGAAAATTCACTACCTCTTTCCATATAGTCTGTATTAGCAGGTGTAATCTTAACTGTAGCCCTAGAGGATCTATATGATCTTGGAGTATATCCTAGTAATTTAGCATGTGATACAGCTGAACTTCTTAATTGTGATGTATCTAAGAAGGATTCATTTACAGCCATATTAGCATTAAATGCATTATAGTGTGTAGTATATGCCAATACATCTAGTACTGAATTAATAACAGATCCTTCA
>Ga0105349_10000751_pt1 | contig 13219 bp, 13 predicted proteins | sample EN1Hudseemescosm_FD_83661 | JGI IMG/M metagenome (GOLD analysis project Ga0105349, IMG submission 83661) | Methane-oxidizing microbial communities from mesocosms in the Hudson Canyon - EN1B Hudson Canyon | ecosystem: Environmental > Aquatic > Marine > Cold seeps | place: Hudson Canyon...
CCCTTTTCCTGGAGAATTCTGCTGCAAATATACCTGTTGGAACAGCAATTATTCCATAACCCAAAATCATAATAAATGAAGATAAAAATTTTCCTAAAATAGTGTAAGGTACAATATCTCCATATCCAACAGTAGTTAGGGTGACAATAGCCCAATAAATACTTTGAGGGATACTTGTAAATCCATTGGTTTGACCTTCCACTAAATACATTAAGGTTCCCATAATAATTACAAGAGTTATTACTGCTGTAAGAAATACTACTATTTTACCGCTACTTTTTCTTAATGCTAAAAGTAGAACTTTAGAACCGTGTACATATCTTGCTAATTTCAAAATTCGAAAAATCCGTAATAATCGGAATGTTCTGACAACAGTAAAATATTGAGATTGATTAAATAGTGGCATGAAATAAGTTGGTGCAAAAGAAATGAAATCAATCATACCGTAAAAACTAAAAATATACTTTAGTGGTTTTCCAGTAGAGTAAATTCTTAGGAAATATTCAATGGTAAATAATATGGTTACAATCCATTCAAATGTACGGAGAAGATCTCCATACTGATTATGGATAGACTCAATACTTTCTAGCATTACAGCTACCAAACTCAGTATAATGGTAAAAAGTAACAGAATGTCAAAGAGTTTTCCGTAAAAAGTATCGGCTTCAAAAATGATTTCGTGAACTTTTTGTTGGAAAGAATTTGAAATGTTATTTTTCATCTCTGCTAAAGTACTAATTTATTTTGGAAAGTTCTTTTTTTATAAAATCAGCAAGTTCTTTTACATAAGCTGCTGAAAAATCAAATTTGATTCCAGCGGTTTCGTAAATTTCACCAATCGATTTTGTGTAACCTAGTTTTAAAGCTTCCATATAATTGTCTAGTGCTTCTTCTCCTTTTAGGATAAATTCTCTCCACATTGCTATTGCGCCAAGCTGAGCCATTCCGTATTCAATGTAATAAAACGGAACTTCATAAAGGTGTAATTGTCGTTGCCATTGGTTTGCTAAGGAGTCTTCTTGTCCATTCCAATCAATAACTTTGTTGCCCAATTCAGAAGAAATCTTCACCCATTGTTCTCTCCTTTGTTCTGCAGTGTGCTCTGTTGTATAAATCCAATGTTGAAATTTATCGATAGCTGCAATCCAAGGTAAACCTTCAAGTGCTTTTTCCAATTGCTCTTGTTTTGCTCTTTTTAACTCTTCTTCATTGTCATAAAAAACATCCCAATGTTCCATGCTTAAAAGTTCCATACTCATGGATGCCAATTCTGCAACTTCTGATGGAGTACTTTTAAATTCAGTCATTTCCAAATCTCTGCTTAAAAAAGAGTGAACAGCATGTCCTCCTTCATGAACCATTGTTACTACATCTCTTTGCGATCCTACTGCATTCATGTAAATAAAAGGAACACCAATTTCGTAAAGTGGATACATAAACCCTCCAGGAGCTTTCCCGTCTTTTGATTCCAAATCCAGATATTTCATCTCTTTCATTGTGGATAAACATTCTCCAAAATAAGGTCTTAGCTTTTCAAAGCACTCAATAGATTTATCAGTTAAAATATCTCCTCCATCAAATGGTTTTAAAGGAGGTTTTCCATCTACATCCACTCCAGTATCCCAAATTTTGTAGTTTTCTAATCCTAATTTTTCTTTTCTTTCTTTTTCAAAAGAAGTTACAATAGGAACAATTTCTTGTTGTATTGCGTCATGAAAACTATAACAATCTGTTGCCGTATAGTCAAATCTTCCCAATGCAGAAAACATATAATCTCTGTAGTTTTTAAATCCTGAATTTTGTGCAATTTTTTGTCTTAAAGATATCAATTCATCATACAGTGTGTCTAATTTATCTCTGTCTTCTAATCTTCTTTCAGAAATTTTATGATATACTTCTTCTCTTTTTTCTCTGTTTGGGTCTTTTAAAAGTTGAGCTGCTTTTTGCATGGTAAGTTTTTTACCATCTACTTCAATACTCATTTTTGCAGAAATAGTACCATATTCTTGTTGTTTGGTTTCCATCTCTGTAAAAAGAGGGATGTTATCTTCTCTATATATTTCAATAGATTTTTTTACGCTTCTTAAGTATATTCGATATTTTTCAGAATCTAAGTCGTTTAAAAAAGAACTTTCAACTAATTTTAAGTTTAGTTTATGAGAGTAAGGAGCCATTTTTGGAGAGATTTCTTTTATCCAAAAGTGAAACCTGTCTCCTAATTCTTTGTCGGTAGTGTCGATATTCATTTTTATGTACCTCCATGCCATATCTTCTTCCAAAACCGCTGCTAACTCTGATCTGTTCAACATCCATTTCTCCAAATCGGATGTATTATTTATTTCTCTATTTACTAAATCTTCAAATAAAGATTCAATTTTTTCCCATGAGTCAATTACTAAATCTTCAGAAACAAATTTCCTTTTTGGTTTAGTAGGAATTTCTATTGTATTATTCATCTTCCTTTTTTGTTTTTGTAGTTTTCTTTTTAAGTTCTTCTTCCTTTGGTAGTTCTATTAATCCGACAGATTGTAAAGAATTATACCATTGAAAAACTTTTTTTATATCTGAAATATATACTCTATCTTCATCATAGTCTGGTAAAATTTTTCTAAAATATTCTTCTAATTCATTTTTAGATGCTTTGTGGGAGATAGACGATTTACAGTCTGTTTTTTTAGCAATATTTGTAAAAACTTCAACTAAAGGCAGAGTGTCGTTATAAGTATAAATCCCTATTTCTTCCAAGGAGTTTGCTGATGTGTGAGGATAAACTGGCATTCTTTTGTTATCGGTTAACGATTCTACAATTACAGAGTTTTTTCCTTGTGATACAATTTTATGTAATCCTGATTTTCCAGATACATTTATAATTCCTTCTATGTTCATTTATAAAGTTTTAAGTCCGCAAATTTACATTTTTTAATAGAAAGATAGGGAGATTAGTAATTGAATTAATTATTGTATTATTGGAATCTAAAATTTTATGTTTTTATCAAAACTAAAAAATAAAAAAGAGGTTATTTCATGGTCGTTATACGATTTTGCAAACCAGCCATTTACTACTATAATAGTTACTTTTGTTTACGGAGCTTTTTTTACTTCTGTAATTGCTTCAGATGAAAAAACGGGAACATTATTATGGACTTCAGCAATTGCAATAACTGCAGTGGTGGTTTCTTTACTCTCTCCAATTTTAGGAGCACTTGCTGATAGAGGAGGGTATAGAAAATTTTTCTTGATTTCTTTTACTTGGATTTGTGCTATTTTCTCCATTTTACTTTATTTTCCAAAAGCTGGGGATGTATATTTTGCTCTTTCTTTATTTATAGTAGCGAATATTGCATTCGAAATGGGAAGTGTATTTTGTAATTCTTATTTACCTGATTTATCTGAAAGAAAAAATATTGGTAAAATATCTGGATTTGCTTGGGGATTGGGTTTTGTTGGTGGACTTATTGCTATGTTCTTGTCTTTAATTTTTGTAGTGCAACCAGAAACCCCAATATTTAATTTAGAAAGATTAAGTTCTTCCAATTCCCTAGAATTAAAGGTTGATAGTATTTCTGAAAATAGAATTTATGTTTATTCTACTAACGATATTCATCTTGGAATGTATCTTAAGTTAGAAAATAAAAATATTACGGAAGATATTGTAGTTAAAGAAATTAAGGATAATTATTTATCGTTTTCAAAACATATAAATAATTTAGAATTTCCTACTAAAAGATTTGAGCTTTATGGGAAACCAATTTGGACTTTAGAGGAGTCAACAGGAAGTTATGCGATTTTTTCAACTCAAGATAAAGTATTTGAGATAAGAAGCCCTGTTTATTCATATGATAGTTTAATGGGATTATGCGCTTATTCTAATAAAGGAGAAATATTTTTAATAGATAAAAAATTCTGTTCTGAAAACAATTTAGATTATCATGAAATATCAACTATATCACATAAAACAACACAAAATATTAGATTTAATAATATATTGATTGGTATTTGGTTTCTTATTTTTAGCATACCAACCTTTTTATTTATTAAAGATAGAAAAAGTGAAAAATTACAAAAACATCACATTACAGATTCTTTCAAATCAATAAAAAATACATTTAAAGAAGTAGTGAAATACAAAATAATATTACAATTTTTAATTGCCAGATTATTCTTTAATGATGGACTGATTACTATTTTTTCTTTAGGAGGAATTTATGCTGTAGACACACTTAATTTTACCTTTGATGAGGTTATGATGCTGGGAATTGTATTGAATATTGCCGCTGGTATAGGTTCATTTGTTTTCGGATATTTAGAAGATTTAATTGGAGTAAGAAAGGTGATTAATATTTCACTTTTAGTATTAATTTTTGCTACTCTTTTAGCATATTTTGCGCCAGAAACAACAAATCCTAAACAGATGTTTTGGGTGGCAGGAGTTTTAATTGGATTAATGGTGGGTCCTAATCAATCTTGTAGTCGTTCATTTATGTCCAGACTTACTCCTAAAGAAAAACAGAATGAATTTTTTGGTTTTTTTGCTTTAACAGGAAAAGCAACCTCTTTTTTAGGTCCTCTTCTTTTTGGATTTATCACCTTAAAATATTCTCAGCAAATTGCACTTTGGGTGGTGATTGTGTTTTTTATTATCGGATTATTTCTTTTTAACAGAATCAATTTTAATGAAGAATAATTTCTATTTTTGAAAAATGAAACAATTTCTTTTTATTTTGCTTACTTTCTTTGCTATATTTGCTTCTTCTCAGGAGAAATATATTTCAAGAAATGGATCTATTCAATTTATTGCTTCAACTCCTTTGGAAACGATTGATCCAATAAACAATCATGTTTCTTGTATTTTAGATACCGAAAATGGTAATATTGTTTTTCAACTGAAAATGATTTCATTCAAATTTGAAAAAGCTTTGATGGAAGAACATTTTAATGAAAAATATGTAGAGTCTGAAAGATTTCCGAAAGCAACTTTTCAAGGAAAGATAAAAGATTGGAATACTAAACTTTTGGATGGAGAAAAACATATGGTAATTGCAATAGGAAATATCACAATCCATGGAGTAGAAAAAGAAATAACAGTAAATGGAATTATTAAAACCAATAAGATAAATATTTTTCTAAGTTCTTCTTTCGATATAACTCTTGCAGATTTTGGAGTTGAAATTCCAAAACTTGTAAGAGATAAAATATCAAAAACTGTAAAAGTGGAGGTGAATATGAATTTAAAACAAAAATAAAATGAAAAAATTATTAGTATTTTTGGGTTGTTTTTTCTTGTCCTTTTCTTCTTTCTCTCAAGATGATTTACTCTCTTTTTTGGATAATGAAAATGAAGATAACTTGACGTTTGCAACTTTTAAATCTACCAAGATAATCAATCTGCAATCGATTGAACAAACCAATAAAAAGGAATTAAATTTTGTTATTTCTCACAGATTTGGTCCATTGAACTCAGGTCATTCGGAGCTTTATGGTTTAGACATTGGGTCAATGAGAATGATATTTGATTATGGAATAACAGAAAATATATCTATTACTTTAGCTAGAAGTTCTTCTGAGAAAGTAATAGATGCTTCTTTTAAATATAGATTACTGACTCAAGGTTTTAAAAATTCTCCTGTTACAATTTCATCCTATTCCTCATTATTTTATGATACACTAGCGGTTCAATGGTGGGCAATAGATTCAATTACATCAAACAAGAATATTGGTTTTCAACAACAAATTTTAATTGCTTCTAAAATTAATTCTAACCTGTCTGTACAGATATCTCCAATATATACTAACTATTATAAATGTAATCAAGAAGATTTGACTGGTGAGAATATAAATTCCTTAGCTTTAGGAATGGGAGGTCGTTATAAAATCAACAGTAGTGTGTCTATAAATTCTGAGTGGATTCCTGTACTTATGAATAATTCTGATATCATTCATCCATTGAAGAATAAAGATGTTATTAATTCTTTTTCAATTGGAGTAGATATTGAAACAGGAGGGCATGTTTTTCAATTGTTTACAACTAATTCAAGTCGAATGTCTGACAAGGGATTTGTTCATCAGAACAGTGATATGTGGAATGAAGGAGGAGTTTATTTTGGATTTAATATTTCAAGAGTTTTTAATTTCAATTAATGAAAAAAATTGAACAAATAATTATTTCTTCTTTAATATTAGGAATTTTATCCTTCCTTTATATTTCAATGCCTCCAACTAATTATTTTTTAACATCTTCAGAACATTCGTTCAGTTCAACTAATCAATTTGAGGAGGTTCATACAGAATATATTGGAAAAGTTGTAGATATTAAAGGTGTAATTACTTCCGTTTCTGAAGAAGTTAAATTCACTAATATTATTTTAGATTCTTCATTCCTTTTCTCAATTGAAACTATAAATCTGAATAAAACAATCTCAGAAAATGATGTGATTATTATTAAAGGAAGGTTTATCGGTTTTGATATAGATAATCTTTTTGAACCATATTCATTTACTGATTGTTCTATTCAATAATTATTGCAATTTACTTCCTATATCTGCATTAAAAATTTACTTTTGCAAAGTGCAAAACATTAAATACGATATAGCAATAGTAGGTGGAGGAATTGTAGGCTTATCAACTGCATATAAGATTCAAAAAAAATATCCTAAACTCAATTTAATTATTCTTGAAAAAGAAAAAGAATTAGCCTTTCATCAAACAGGCAGAAACTCAGGTGTAATTCATTCTGGATTGTATTATACTCCTGGTTCGAACAGAGCAAAAAATTGTGTTGATGGAAGGATTCAATTGGTAGAGTTTGCAAAAAATCATGATATTAAACATGATATTTGTGGGAAAATAGTGTTGGCCATAAACCAGAAAGAATCCGAACAATTGATTACTTTAAAGGAAAAAGGTGAGAAAAACGGATTAACAAATTTGGAAATAATTGACATGAAAAAGGTGAAAGATCTTGAGCCTTATGCTGAAGGTGTTTCTGCTTTATTTGTTCCTCAATCTGGGATTATTGATTACAAAGGAGTTACAAATAAGCTTGCCGAATTAATAAAAGAGATAAATCCTGAAAGCAGAATTGAAACAAATTGTGAAGTGTTAAATATTGAAGATGAGAAGTTGTTTTCAACAAAAGGAACTATTAATGCATCTCATTCAATATTTTGTGGAGGTTTATTTTCTGATAGGTTAGCTATAAAAGATAGTTTAAAATTAAAGATGCAAATTGTCGGTTTTAGAGGTGATTATTATGAGTTAGAGGATACATCAAAGTACAAGATTAAAAATTTAATTTACCCTGTTCCTAATCCTGAATTTCCGTTTTTGGGTGTTCATTTTACGCGCATGACTGATGGAAGTATAGAGTGTGGGCCGAATGCGGTTTTCACTTTTAAAAGAGAGGGATACAAAAAAACCGATTTTAATCTGAAAGATAGTTGGGATGCATTGACTTTTTCGGGTACATGGAAGTTGTTCATAAATCATTGGAAATTTGGCTTGAATGAATATAGGAGGGCGTTTTCAAAAAGATTATTTTTGAAGGAATTAAAAAAGATGATTCCTTCACTAATAATGGAAGAGATTAAGATAGGAAGATCGGGAGTGAGAGCAATGGCCTTGGGAAATGATGGGGAAGTAATTGAAGATTTTATGATAGTTAAAAATGATAAAAATATACATATTTTAAATGCTCCTTCTCCTGCTGCTACGGCTTGCCTTGCAATTGGAGATGAAATTGTAGAACATGCCACTAAGAGTTTTGATTTAAATAATAAATAAATGTTAAAGTTTTTCGGAATATCAAAGAAGGAAAAAGTAAAAGTGAAGAGGACTGCTGATATTTTTACTGTTGCATTAAACAAAGTGATTGATGGAGGTTTTTCAGAAATACAAGATTTTTTCAACAGAAATAATAATTTAGAAACAAGTCCTAATATTTCGGATGAAGATATAAAATGGTTTCGGTTAATTGTTTTTGTTGGAAATTTAAATGCTATGTCTGCAAAGTTTGAGGATGAAGAAACTTTAGATTTAAGAAACCATATTCTGGATAATTTATTACCTCTTTTGGATGATGACAATGAAATTGCAATGGATTTGTTTTTGAATTACGAAAAATACTTTGATGATGTTTTGTCAAAGTACCCTGACAATCAGAAGGCAATGTCAATGTCAATTTTTGATAAGTATAAAATAAATGATTGTCAATCAGAACTTTTTAAAAGAAAGAATGAACCAAATCCTATTCTGTTCAATGAATTGAAAAATCTATTGAGCCACTTTATGTGGAATTGGGATGAGTTTTTAGAAAACTGTAAAATTGTTTACTAGATTCCAGTATAATTAAAAGGACTAATTTTTCTTAATTCCTCTTTTATTTCTTCTTTAACATCTAATCCGTTAATAAAAGTTGATAAGTTTTCCTTGTTTATAACAGAGTTTGTTCTGGTTAAATCTTTTAGTGTTTCATATGGATTTGGATAGGATTCTCTTCTCAAAATAGTTTGAATTGCTTCTGCACAAACTGCCCAATTATTATCTAAATCTTTTCTTATCTTTTCTTCATTCAATACTAATTTTCCTAATCCTTTTTTTAAAGATGCAAATGCAATTAGATTATGAGAAAAAGGAACTCCAATATTTCTTAATACAGTACTATCGGTAAGGTCTCTTTGTAATCTGGAAATTGGTAGTTTACCTGACAAAAACTCATAAATAGCATTTGCCATTCCTAAGTTTCCTTCTGCATTTTCAAAATCAATAGGGTTTACTTTATGTGGCATGGCAGAAGAACCCACTTCTCCTTTTTTAATAGATTGCTTAAAGTAATCCATAGAAACATAAGTCCAAATATCTCGAGATAAATCAATGAAAATATTGTTGATTCTTTTTATGCAATCCATAAGGGCTGCTAAATTATCATAGTGTTCTATTTGAGTTGTAGTTTGTTGTCTTTTAAGTCCTAAACTATTTTTTACAAAATTATTTGCAAATTCTTTCCAATTATGATTTGGGTAAGCAACATGATGTGCATTAAAATTACCTGTAGCCCCACCAAATTTTGCAGAAAAAGGTATGTTATTTAGTAAGTTAATTTGATTTTCTATTCTCTCTACAAATACAAAAATTTCTTTTCCTAATTTTGTAGGAGAAGCTGCTTGTCCGTGCGTTCTGGCAAGCATTGGTATCTCTTTCCAATCTTCTGAAAGAGATTTTAACTTATCTAAAACAGTTAAAAGTTCAGGATGAAAAACCTCTGTAAAAGCATCTTTTATTGAAAGTGGAACAGATGTATTATTGATATCCTGAGAGGTAAGTCCGAAATGAATAAATTCCTTAAATTCGGAAAGTTCCAAATTGTCAAATACTTCTTTTATTAAGTATTCTACCGCCTTTACATCATGATTTGTTATGCTTTCTATTTCTTTAATTCTTTCTGCAGATGAGATGGAAAAGTTCTTATATAGATTTCTTAAATCATCAAATTTTTCTGAAGGAAATCCTTTAAGTTGATCCAATGGAAGTTCACATAAACTGATAAAATATTCTATTTCAACTTGTATTCGGTATTTTATTAATGCCGATTCAGAAAAATATTTTTGTAAGCTTTCAGTTTTAGAAGTGTACCTTCCGTCAATTGGTGATATTGCAGTTAAAGGACTTAATGTCATTTTAATAATTTTAAATTTGATGCAAAATTACGAAATTTGAATAAGAAGCTACTTATTATATGATATTATAACTTATTTACTACTTTTGATGTATGGATATTTTAATTATATGTGTGGTTGCTTTTATTCTTCTTTTAGGAATTATCGGTTGTTTTGTTCCGATAGTGCCTGGACCACCAATTTCGTATGGAGCGTTGCTTGTATTTCATTTTTTTAGCTCCTATTCCATTGACGAAAATACTTTGTGGTTGATGGCTTTTGTAGTTATTGCGGTTACTATTTTCGATTTGTGGGTGCAAATTTATGGAGTTAAAAAATTTGGAGGAACAAAAAAGGCTATTAATGGTTCTATAATTGGTTTAATTATTGGGATTTTCTTTTTACCCCCTTTCGGAATTATTATCGGTCCATTTTTAGGAGCTTTTATTGGAGCGAGAATGGAAGAAGATTCAGATGTAAATAAAGCACTGAAAATTGCACTAGGTGCTCTTGCAGGTTTTTTGGTAGGAACAATGTTAAAACTTTCTGTTAGTTTGTATATTATATATATTATTTTCCAAACAATTCATTCTTTATGGTAAAGTACAAAGTATCTGCTGTTTCTTACTTAAATACTATTCCGTTTATTTATGGAATTAATCAATCGAATTTAAAAGATAAAATAGATTTGAGTTTGGATTACCCTTCTGTTTGTGCACAAAAACTAATTGAAAATAAAGTAGACATTGCATTGGTTCCAATTGTAGTTTTAAAGGAGAACCCACAGTTTAATATTATTTCGGAATATTGCATTGGAGCTAAGGGAAAAGTAGATACAGTTTGTTTGTATTCTGATGTTCCTTTGATGGAAATACAGGAAATATATTTGGATTACCAATCCCGAACTTCTGTAGATCTTTTGCAACTATTATGCAGAGAGCATTGGAATATTTCTCCTAAGTTTAGAACTTCTTCTGTAGGATTTGAAAATAAAATTGAAAAAAAAACTGCTGCATTAATAATAGGAGATAGGGCCTTTTCTGCAAAAGGAAAATATAGTTTTGAGTATGACCTTTCTGAATGTTGGAAAGAAATGACGGGACTTCCTTTTGTGTTTGCTTGTTGGATTTCAAACAAAGAAATTGAAGAAGATTTTATTTCAGAGTTTAATGAATCTTTAAAAATGGGAATCAAAAATTTGGAGGAAGCTATTAAAAAAGAATCTGAAAATTACCATCATTGCAAAAACCCAAAAGAGTATTTAAATCATAAAATTTCCTACACTTTAGATGAAGATAAAAGAAAAGGAATGGAATTATTTTTAAGTAAGCTTAGAGGCTTTACTTTGCGTTAGATTTTTTTAATCTCTTTTCTGCTTTCTTCTCTTTTGCTGTTTTAGTTGCCACTTTTTTTACGTTTTTCTTTGAGTCTTTTCCTTTTCCCATAATATTATGTGTTTATTGTTTTGTGATTTGTAAGAATACATTTTTTTTTGATATTATAAGGATTTCACTCTTTTATTGCCTTTTGAGACAATTTATCAATCAAATTTTCTAAATTTTTTAGCGTTTTTGGAGCTCCAATATAATCTATAATTCTTTTCTCTTTAATTTGTATAAAGGTAGTAGGTAAATCACTAATGGGTTCACTATACTCATTTTTCATATTCGAAAAACCAATCTCTTTAGCTGTCGATAAAATTAAGTTTAATTCAGTTTCAGATAAATTGAATATTGTAAGGCCAATATGCTCTACAAAGCGAGTTCCAGTATAGATACCACTACCATCACTATAAATTTCAATTTTATAAATTGGGCATGTACCATAACAAGCTCCTCTTTGTAAAGAAATGATTAAATCTTTTGATTCAGATAATGTAGAAATATTTACATTCTTTTTAAATGTTCCACATGAGGAAAGAGAAAATAACAATACTATAAATAGTAGTTGCTTCATTATTTCTTCTTTCTGTTTTTAAGTTGTTGTTCTTGCTTTTTTTGCATTTCCTCTAACTTCTTTTGGAACTTAGATTTTTTCTTAGCTGGTTTCTTTTTATTTTCCTCTATTTGAGCAAGTAAAGCATTGTCATCTACAAATCTTCTCATAAAATACATTTGACTAAATGTAAATACATTGGCAAGGAAGTAGTAATATGAAAGTGCTGCCGCATAATTATTGAAAAATCCTAAGAACATAATTGGCATCAAATACATCATCCACTTCATTCCTGGCATTTGAGTACTTGTCATCTGACTATTCATATGCGTATAAATAAGTGTGGAAACAGTCATCAGTAAAGTAAACAAACTAATATGATCTCCATACATTGGTATGTTAAATCCTAAATCATAAATAGAGTCATAAGAAGATAGATCATCTGCCCAAAGGAAACTTTTTTGTCTTAATTCGATAGAGGCAGGGAAAAATCTAAACATTGCAATAAGTATAGGAAACTGAACCAACATTGGTAAGCATCCGCCCATTGGGTTTACTCCAGCTTTTCTGTACAAACTCATTGTTTCCTTCTGTGATTTCATTGGGTCCTTCTCTTTGTGTTTCTCAGTTATCTTGTCAATTTCAGGTTTTAAAACCTTCATTTTTGCTTGTGATAAATACGATTTATATGTTAATGGAGAAAGAACAAGTTTTATAATAAGCGTAAGTATTAGGATGATTAGTCCATAGTTTTTTATTCCAGCAGAGTTTCTTAAATAGTCAAAAATATTGATGACAATCACTCTGTTTACCCATCCAAAAATACCCCAACCTAAAGGGATTATTTCTTCATAAGATTTATTGTATTCTTTTAGTTTTTTATAATCATTTGGCCCAAAATAGATTTCATAATTAAATTCATTTTCTTTGTCATCTAATCTGGTTTCCAAGCTAAGGGTTTTAATGTATTTGTCTTCATTTTTCGAAACCTGAAAAGATGATCCACTTTTAAAATTATTAGAAGAAGAAATAATTGTGCTGAAGAATTGTTGTTTAAATGCAATCCAAGAAAGGTCCACATCTATTTTTTCTTTTTCATCATTATCCCAAACATAATCTACATCTTTGGAATAACTTTCTTGAAAATAAAATCCTGTGTACTGTTCCTGATTTGTTTTAGATTTTTCAGTTTGTGGAGCGGCAATTTTCCATTCCATCCAAATTTCATTGTCTCTTGTTGCTATTTTGTCGAAACCTTCAGTTTTTATACTGAAGTCTACTAAATATTGATCCTCTTTTAAAGAGTAGTTGTATTCAATAAATGTGTTCTCATTTATTGTATGTCGTAAAGTAATAGTATTTTCACTCTTACTTTGTATTGAGAAGTCTTCATTTTTAGTATTAACTCCTCCTCCATAAATATTAAACTTTGAGTCTTCAGAGTTAAAAAGTTCTAATGGGTTGCCATCAAAAGTTTTGTATTTTTTTAACTCAACATATTTTATTTCTCCACCTTTACTGCTCAAAACCAATTTGATAGAATCATTTTCTAAAATAAATTCTTGTTCGTCAGTTTTCTCAGTAATAATAGGATTACTTATTTGTTCAGGAGTAGTATTCTTGTTTACCTCTTC
>Ga0105349_10000753_pt1 | contig 13202 bp, 6 predicted proteins | sample EN1Hudseemescosm_FD_83661 | JGI IMG/M metagenome (GOLD analysis project Ga0105349, IMG submission 83661) | Methane-oxidizing microbial communities from mesocosms in the Hudson Canyon - EN1B Hudson Canyon | ecosystem: Environmental > Aquatic > Marine > Cold seeps | place: Hudson Canyon...
CAATACCGGCAAAACCGGTACCAATAATAACGACTTCATAATCTACTTCTAAACTCATAATACTCACCCATTTTTTATTTTTATCTGTGCTAAACCTTATGCAGGCAAACCATCATTTAAGTTTTGCTGCTCTTTAGCTTTCTCTTTAGCTTTCTCTTTAGCTTTCTCTTTAGCCTTCTCTTTAGTTTTCTCTTTAGCTTGAGAGCGCTGCAAACCCAAGTCATGCTCTGGGCGATACATTTTCTCTTTCCACAGTTCGACTAGATCTTGATTAGCGTGATCCCAGGGGTGAAAACCTGGTTTAAAATAATCTTTATAGTTGCTACGAATACCTGGTATTAAACCGATCTTTTTATTAAACATAAAAGACCAAAAACCTTTTATATCTTTCCAAGAAGGCATTTTCCGCGCCCAAAATAATAGTGCGACCATGTAGCAAGCAATGCGTAGGGTGAATAACACAGTGACTAAACGTAAGATTCTGCGTAGGTATTTTTGATCATTTTCACACAGCATAAAGACATCAAAAGCCACAGCTTTATGTTCAATTTCTTCTACCGCATGCCAATATAAAAGTTCTTTCACAGTATCGTTTAATTCACCTAAAGATTCAGGCTTAGTTAAAATATGCTCTGCCATAATCGCGGTTAAATGTTCCATGCCGACGGTCATGGCTAAACGAAACTTTGGAGTGAAATACTTACGTTTTTTTAACTTTTTTAGGTCTCTTGCTAAATGATTCTCTAAACGAACTGCATCGATACCTAACTCGGCAAGCGCAATGTTAGCTTGCTTATGCTGATGGCTATGGTGGCCTTCTTGGCCAATAAAACCTTTGATCTGCTGTTTAAGAGTTTCATCAGTGACTTGATCACGATAGTTTCGCACCGATTCAATAAACTCGCCTTCGCCTGGTGGGAAGGTTGAGGACAAAGCACCAGCAAAAACACTCATTACTGAGTTGCCGCCCCAAAAAAACTTTTCTTGCAGGTCAGAAAAAGGAAAGGACATGTGCCGAGGTTTGATTTCAACTTGAGATCTGGTTTGAGTCATGGTGGGGAACCCTTAATCTTATTATTCTATTATTGAATAAGACCATAATGGGCTAGTTTGGCATGCCTGCGTAGGTGCAAACATGCCAATTTTTTACGCTGATCGCACTAGTTAATTAGACTAGTTATTATGCCAAGCGCTTATACTTCATACGTTTAGGTTGTGCATCGGATCCTAAACGTGCCTTACGGTCCGCTTCGTATTCTGTGTAGTTACCTTCAAAGAAGTTCACTTTCGAATCCCCTTCGTAGGCCAGAATATGCGTTGCGATACGGTCTAGGAACCAGCGATCATGGGACACCACCATTACAGTACCTGGGAAAGCGAGTACCGCTTCTTCCAAGGCACGTAAGGTTTCAACGTCCAAATCGTTTGACGGTTCATCGAGTAGCAGTACGTTTGCACCCTGGCGCAGAGTACAGGCAAGCTGTAAACGACCACGTTCCCCACCGGACAAATCACCCACACGTTTTTTCTGATCGCCGCCTTTAAAGTTAAAGCGCCCGATGTAGTTACGTGTGGATACTTCGTGCGTACCGATCATGAAGGTTTCGGCGCCATCAGCAACCGCTTCCCATACGCTCTTATCATCATCTAGCTGATCACGCAGCTGTTCAACAAACGCTAGATTGACGCTTTCACCCAGTTCGATTGAACCAGAATCAGGTTGTTCTGTGCCTGCGATCATTCTAAACAGGGTAGATTTACCCGCACCGTTACCACCCACGATACCGACAATGGCACCGGCTGGAACTCTTAAGCTAAGGTCATCCAATAATACGCGACCGTCAAAAGACTTAGTCACGTTATTAAATTCGATTACCTTGTCACCTAAACGCGGTCCAGGTGGAATGTAGATTTCGCTGGTTTCTGCACGGGCTTGGAACTCTTTTGAGTTCAGCTCTTCGAACGCTGCCATACGAGCCTTGCTCTTCGCTTGACGCGCTTTCGGGTTGGAACGAACCCATTCTAATTCACGCTGAATGGTACGTTTATGCGATTCTTGTGACTTAGCTTCGCCTTCTAAACGGGCATTTTTCTGTTCTAACCAAGAGCTGTAGTTGCCCTCGTAAGGAATACCGTGGCCGCGATCGAGTTCTAGAATCCACTCAGCACAGTTATCCAAGAAATAGCGATCGTGGGTAATCGCCACTACAGTGCCTGGGTATTCTTCTAAGAATTTCTCTAACCAAGTAACCGATTCAGCATCCAAGTGGTTGGTAGGCTCATCTAATAGCAGCATGTCTGGCTTCGACATCAGCAGACGACAAAGCGCTACACGACGGCGTTCACCACCGGATAGCTTAGAGACATCCGCATCCCAAGGTGGCAGACGTAGAGCATCTGAAGCAATTTCCATCTGACGATCTAAATCATGACCGCCCTGTGATTCGATAATCGCTTCTAAACGACCTTGTTTCTTCGCCAGCTTATCAAAATCAGCATCAGGCTCGGCATAATCGGCATAGACTTGCTCAAGCTGTTCTTTGGCATCCATTAGCTCGCGTAAACCGTCTTCAACGTTACCTTTAACGTCTTTGCTTGGATCCAGTTCTGGCTCTTGAGAAAGGTAGCCGATATTAAGGTCTGGCTGCGGGCGCGCCTCACCGATAATATCAGTATCGATGCCTGCCATGATGCGTAATAGTGTCGACTTACCAGAACCGTTCAAACCTAATACGCCAATCTTGGCACCGGGAAAGAAGGATAATGAAATATCTTTAAGGATTTGACGCTTAGGAGGCACGATTTTGCCTACCCGGTTCATGGTATATACGTATTGAGCCACTAGGCTACTCCGTTAAATATTGATTCAAATGTGGAATGTTTGTAAAACTACTGAAAAGTCGGGCAATTAGCAATTTCAGCGGCAAAATTTACTCTATTTAAACTATTTTAAAGTAGAGCATTTGTCAGATTTCGTTCTATACTCGTCAAGTAGTAATAATAACAGTGGATCGCTTCCAACGCATGCAAGGCACTAAAGATACTAATAAAACAGCCTTCTCGGAAAATACGGATACAAACTCAGCTCAAGATTTAAATCAAGGGTCTGGCCAAGACAGGTCTTTCACCACTATATTTGTGGTGTTTTTTGTCTTTTTATCGCTAGTGCTTATCATACACAGCGCAAATCAATGGAATGATGTCGAGGAAAACTACCAAACCAACATGGTTCGCTCTGTTGATAGCTTTGTCGTGCAAGCATCACTCACCTCAAAAGCGTCTATTCATGTTAATCAGCTATTTGCCCATACCCATCAAAACGAGCTAATTGAGCTGATTAGCCAGAGCAATTCCGATAATCAGCTTCGACTTCAGCAGAAAATGGATAATACCTTTTTTAATCTTACTGGCTACATGCTGGTTAATAGAAAAGGCGACCTTCTATTTCAACACGGCCCACTACTCGCGCAAAACGAATCACTGTTAATTAAAAAATCAGTCAATAACACCGATCTCAACAGTCGTTTTTTTGCCCACTACTATGGTGAACAGGGTGGGTTCTATAGTATTAGCTGGTTTGAACATAATAATGAACAATATGGTTTTATCGTGCGCCGCCCTTTTAATAAATTTTCAGAAATGATTTATAACGGTGGCTTCGATGGCTACCAACTTGCTCTTTATGACCAAGAACTAAAAGAAGTCATTATTTCTGAAAAGCACTACCACTCAGATCAAAGTGCGGTTGATTTAGACAGCATTATGGATCAAATCAGCTATCGCCGAAAAATTGCGGCTACTCCCTGGGAACTGATAGCGATAAAAAGCCCCAGCTACTTACGCCATGCTCTGTGGAATATTATTTTACCTAGCCTAGTGATCCTTTGTGTATTTTTTGCAGTCGCATTAATGCTGCGCTTTTACTTACGCGCGATAACCAGAAAGCGAAATACAGAAGTCTTTGCCCGCCGCCAGGTAGAACAGCGTGCTGAAAAATCATTAATGTCGATTGATGAAGCTATTATCACCACCGATTGCAATAAAATGATTACCTATTGTAATCCCAAAGCTGAGTTAATTTTTAGTCGCTTAGGTCATCAACGAATTCTAGGCTCGTCCTTGGTTGAACTTTGGCCAGACGAGCATTCTTTATGGTCAAAAGATCTCTGTAATCAAGAATTAGAATTGCTACAAGAAGAGCAACGAGAGCTTCACCTAACCATTAAGAACGAAGACTTCATATTAGAGCAATCTTATAACTTGCTGTATGAGGCTGGTAAAATATCTGGGGTCGTCTGGGTTATTCGAGATGTAACCGATGCCGTTATAAATCGACGCGCATTAGAGGAAAGTCGTTCACGTTACAAAGGCATTTTTGATGAAGCTGCTATTGCTCACTGCGTATTATGCCTACCTGATGAGCATCAACTAGACGACGAACCGTTAACAATATTGAATGCAAACCATGCCGCTCTAGAACTGTTTCATGCCGACGACCAACAACATCTAATCTACATATTCCCTCAGTTAATATCGCCGCAGGCAAAGATTATTAAAGATGCCATTATCGCAGCTAATAAAGCGGGTGATAATGCCTGTGAGCTTAAGCTAGAAATCAGTGACATTGAAAATAACCCCCGTATTCTGTGGACAAATATAAGTCTGCACGCGGCATCTAATAAAAATGCATTAATTACTTTTATTGATATTACAGAGCAAGAAAGTGCATCTTCAGAATTGTTTATTCAAGAGCAATTTTGGGCAAAAATAATGGATCGTACTATTGACATGATCTATGTATTATCTGTCGATAAAGCACTTTTACCACAAATCGAGTACTGCAATAGCAGCATCAATGCACACTTTGGTTTACCCGAACCTAGCAGCCCTTCAGTAACCGATTGGAATATAGAATTTCATCCGAACGATAATGAAAAACTGTTACAGATGGTTAAGACTACTCGCAGATTAAAACCACAAGAAACAACTACCGAAGTTTTTCGCGTAAGGGATTCTGTCGGTAATTGGAAAATAATTCGCTTTACTAATAGTTCGCTAGATTATGATAGCAATGGCTTAGTCAGCCGCTACATTTGCTCGGTGCGTGACGTAACTGAAGAGGTAGAGGCGCAAGAGTTATTAGTTGAAAATGAACGGCGTTATCGTCTACTAGCCGAAAATGTAAATGATGTTATTTGGGCAATTGATGCCCAACTTAACTTCACCTTTATTAGCTCATCTATCTACGCCATGCTGGGATATACCCCTGACGAAATTTTTAGAGGCGCCATTAATGGAATATTTAGCCGTAGTGACTTAAAGAAAATCAGCCAGCGAATTTCATTAGCGGTTAAAAATGCCCAGAGCTCTAGCCGTGGCAATGGCGATGTCATATTCAAAATGGATGTCACCGCTATAAACAAAGGTGGTCAGGAATTAATTATTGAAGTACAAGCCAGCTATTTGCGCGACGAAGATAATACATTAGAAGGTATTTTTGGCATCGTGCGTAACGTGACTGAAGAACGTCAAATTGAACGTGAACTGCTTTTGGCAGGACAGGTTTTTGATAATAGCACCGAGGCGATATTAGTAACCGATAGCAAGGGTGTAGTGATTAATGCTAACCCAGCATTTTATGAGTCTAGCCAGTTTTCATCAGCAGAAATTCAAGGCCTAAGACCTGACGATATTATTAATAAAAACTTTCATAATGCCGAATTTTATACCGAAGTTGGCAGCGCCATAATTGCAGATAATTACTGGCAAGGTGAAGTACATTTTTTACGTAAAAATAGTGAAGAACGTGTCAGCTGGACAGGAATTAGTGCAACCAGAAGTCGTTCCGGCAAGGTACAAAACTTAATCATCATTGTCTCAGACATTACTGAGCGTAAAGTAATTGAGCGTCGCATTCATAAGCTCGCCTATTTCGATCCGCTTACGGGCTTGCCAAATCGTAGCCAAATGCATGAACGCTTAGAAGAAATGGTCATCGCTGCGCAACAAAACGATACTCATATTGCGGTATTATTCTTAGATCTTGATCGCTTTAAACCGATTAACGATTCAATGGGACACCCTGCTGGGGATAGAGTCTTACAAGAAGTTGCGGCGAGATTACGCGCTTGCATAAAAAAACTAGACCTTGTTTCTCGCATGAGCGGTGATGAATTCACCATTGCTATCTCTGACCAGAAAACCGCAGACGATGCGGCTAATACAGCAGTAAAAATAGGTGAGCGTATATTATATGCTCTGCAGCAGCCTTTTCTGATAGAGCAAAGAGAATTATTTTTAACCGGCAGTATCGGCATTGCTATTTTCCCACACGATGGCCAAACAGTTACCGAGTTATTAAAAAATTCTGACATGGCGATGTATCACGCAAAAGATGTTGGCCGCAATTCTGTGCAGTTTTTCGATCAAGAAATGAATGAAAAGGCGGTGTATTTATTAGAGATGGAAAACGATTTACGTTATGCCATTGAACGCGAAGAACTAGAACTTTACTACCAACCTCAATACGCCTCGGCAGACTGCAGCGTGCAAGGGGTAGAGGCGTTATTACGCTGGCACCACCACAGCAAAGGTATGATTTCTCCTGGCCATTTTATTCCGATCATTGAAGATACCGGGTTAATCATTCCAATTGGCGAATGGGTCTTACGTCAGGCCTGTAGTGATATGGCAAAATGGCAACAACAAGGCATCGCGATTAATCGCATTGCCATTAACGTATCTGCGCGACAGTTTAAACAGGTCGATTTTATCCCGCTGGTACAAGAAGTGATTCGCGATTCTGGTATTGATCCAAGCCAGCTGGAATTGGAATTAACAGAAAGTATACTCATTGATGATCTTGGACGGACGCTAGAGGCTTTGTCTCAATTACGCGCAATGGGCGTGCGTATGGCGATTGATGATTTTGGTACCGGTTATTCATCACTCAATTATTTAAAACAGTTCCCTGTGGATACGCTAAAAATCGACCAAAGCTTTATTCGAAATTTACCTAATAATGCCGATGATGCGCAGATTACTCGCACGATCATATCCATGGCCCACAATCTAGGTTTAGGGGTGATTGCCGAAGGGGTAGAAACTGAGCAGCAATTAAATTTTTTACAGCAGGTTGAGTGTGAAGAAATTCAAGGGTTCTATTTAAGCAAACCGCTGCCTGAGCCAAAATTACTGGAATATATTCAACAGAAGAACTGACCACTCAGTCAGCTTTAATTACAATACTCCCCATTTACCCCAGATAAAATGCAAATGAACAACTGTCATGATCTTAATGACAGCTTTTCAAGTGCCAGAGCGATCAGATTGATGTAGAATGCGGCCCATAAATTACTCTAGATCCCTTTATACGAGGAACCTCCGTATGTTTAGCCGTGATATGAATATTGCCGACTTCGACCCAGTTTTATGGGAAGCAATGAAAGCAGAAGACGCTCGTCAAGAACACCACATCGAGCTTATCGCTTCTGAAAACTATACTAGCCCTCGTGTAATTGAAGCCCAAGGCTCTCAACTTACTAACAAGTACGCTGAAGGTTACCCTGGCAAGCGTTACTACGGTGGTTGTGAGCACGTTGACGTGATCGAGCAGCTAGCAATCGATCGTGCTAAAGAATTGTTTGGCGCTAAATTCGCTAACGTTCAGCCACACTCTGGTTCACAAGCTAACGGTGCTGTTTACATGGCGCTTTGTAAGCCTGGCGATACCATTTTAGGTATGAGCCTTGCTCACGGTGGTCACTTGACTCACGGTGCTTCTGTATCTTTCTCTGGCCGTATCTATAACGCCGTTCAGTATGGTTTGAACCCAGCGACTGGCGAAATCGATTACGATCAAGTTGAAGCATTGGCTAAAGAACATAAGCCAAAAATGATCGTTGCTGGCTTCTCTGCTTATAGCCGTGTTGTTGATTGGCAGCGTTTCCGTGATATCGCGGACATGGTTGGCGCTTTCTTATTCGTTGATATGGCACACGTTGCTGGTCTAATCGCTGCTGGCGTTTACCCATCTCCAGTTGGCATTGCTGATGTTGTTACTACGACAACTCACAAGACTCTACGAGGCCCACGTGGCGGCTTGATCTTAGCCAATGATGACGAAGCTCTAAACAAGAAGCTTAACTTTGCTGTATTCCCAGAATCTCAAGGTGGCCCTTTGATGCACGTAATCGCTGCTAAAGCGGTTTGTTTCAAAGAAGCAATGGCTGACGATTATGTTGCTTACCAAACTCAGGTTGTTAAGAACGCTCAAGCAATGGCAGAGACTTTCATCAGCCGCGGCATTAAAGTTGTTTCTGGCGGTACTGACGATCACTTGTTCCTTGTAGACCTTATCGATAAGGAATACACAGGTAAAGATGCAGACGCAGCTTTAGGCCGCGCGAACATCACAGTGAACAAGAACTCTGTTCCTAACGATCCACGTTCTCCTTTTGTTACTTCTGGTCTACGTATCGGTAGCCCTGCTGTAACAAGCCGTGGTTTTAAAGAAGCTGAGTGTATTGATCTGACTAACTGGATCTGTGACGTTCTTGCTGCTTTAGAAGCAGGTACTTCTGATGCTGCTGAAGCTGAAGTTAAAGCTAAGGTTCAAGCACTTTGCGCGACATTGCCTGTTTATAAGTAAGCAGGAAGCGCAATACCTAAAAAAGCCCAGCTATTAGCTGGGCTTTTTTGGTTTATATCCTGCTATAAACACAGCAATCAGCCTAAAGATTACAAATGAATAATTGCTCTAAATAGCGAGCAGCATTAGAATTCAGTTTTTTAAGTAACCGTTTTATACTAATGAAAGCTTATCGTCCTGATATAGATGCTTTAAGAGCATTGTCTGTAGCCCTTGTTGTTATCTTCCATGTATTTCCTAAATACCTTACCGGTGGCTTTATCGGTGTTGATGTTTTCTTTGTTATATCAGGGTATCTAATAACATCTAATATTCAGAGATCGATTACCGATAATAAGTTTTCATTATTACGTTTCTATCAAAATAGAGCGCGCCGACTATTACCCGTGTTGTATGCCGTTATCGCGGTGAGCGCATTAATCGGATTATTCTACTTAACCCCAAAAGACTATCACTCATTAGTAGAGAGTGGCGCTCTTAGTTTGGTTTATGTTGGCAATACTTATTTTGCACGTAGGACTGATTATTTTGGCGGAGATGACAATGGCAACCCTTTATTACACCTGTGGTCACTATCTGTTGAAGAGCAATTTTATTTTATATGGCCCATATTATTAATCATTTTACTCAAATATTTTAGTCGCTACCTGCTTCATATCTGTATATTCCTCGTCATTGCTGCCTGCGTTTATATTGGTGAAAAATCAGCTCTAAGCAAGGACTCGGGCAGCTACTTTTTATTGCAGTATAGAGTTCCAGAATTACTGCTTGGCGCATGGGCCGCATTACTCGGCATCAAGACCAACAATCAACAAAAACTGCTAAGTACAGCACTTACCCTTGTCGGCATCGTTATTATTCTGGCTACAGCATTTACCCTAAGTAAAGCCTCTGTGTTTCCTGGTATTAATGCCCTTTGGCCGAGTATTGGAGCCTTGTTAGTTATCGTTTCCGCTAATAACGTATACCCAGGTTTTCTAAAGGCTGTAACTGTAAAACCTATTCTATGGGTTGGTGTTTTATCTTATTCAATATATTTATGGCATTGGCCGCTATTGATTTACGGCAAGGCATCTGGATTATTGGAGAGTGAGCTCAGCTACGCACTATATTTCATTATATTATTAGGACTTAGCTACGCAAGCTGGAAATTTATAGAACAGCGCTACCGCTTCCGTGTGGCAAAATCAGCTAAAGTATTTTTCTTATATCGCCTACTCCCATCGACGCTAATACTGGCAGCTGTTATGTCCATACCCTATGAAACGGGTTTACAGAAAAAGCTGTGGTTCTCTGTTTGGGGTGATGAGGCAAAACACTTCTATCAATACTCCGCAGACAGAAAGTTCATCGTGGATAAAATTTGCCATGAATCAGCAGGGTCAACGGCTAAGGTTGTCGATACTGATAAGTGTAAAATAGGTGCCAATAATGATCAAAAAGAGTTCTTATTAATAGGCGACTCTCACGCTAGGCATTTCACAAGGTTCTTTAATTACCTAGGAAGCAAAGCAGAAACAGCAGGCACTGTAGCTACAAAAAGTTCTTGCATGCCTTTGCTGAAGCTCGATGCCTCAGGTGAAAATAATACTTGTTATGATAAAAATATTCTATGGTATGAGAAGGCGTTGAATAAAGGTTACCAAAAAGTCTATATGGCTGCGTACTGGAGTGGGTATTTATCAAACGATAGCGAGAATTTATTTGCTAAACACCCTAGAGCGATCAAAACACTGAGCCATGAGGTGACCGCTGAAGAGATCTTTTATGCTCGCTTAGAAAAAAGCATACAAGCAGTTCTGGCTAGCGGAACGATCCCCGTTCTCGTTGAACAGGTTCCTGAGTTTCCTTACTCCATTGAAAAATGTGTCATCGGTAATATTATGGCACTAGATAAATTTGAAAACTGCACGATTGGTAGTGCATTATTGAAAAATAAGAGCCTGCTATACTTGGCTGCATTTGATCGCATACAGAAAGAATATCCCTTGGTAGAAAGGTTTAGTATTAATGATCTTCTTTGCAGCGAAGGTATCTGTTCCCCTATTCTAGCAGGCAGTTTTGTTTATTATAATAAAGACCACCTAAGCTATTCAGGCTCTGAATTTATTGCAAAGTTTTTTATAAAAAATGGTTATAAATCACCCTTTTAATAAAATCATCATTTACGCACAGGCAGCTAGAGTCAAAGAACATTGATCGAAGAGCAAGATCATTACTTTCACACGACACTGCCGCTGCTATAAACAATAAGATACTTCAATTCTGCGACCTGGCTTTCTTTCACCACAGCCTTTATTGCCTCACCTTCTATACGGGTAGCCTAGCCCCTTAATAGCGATAACCTTAATATCCTAGCGCTTGATGCAGCTGAATTTTTATTAATTTTAAATTTAGTCACTGGGTAATATTAATTACCCAGTGCAAATGAAATGACATAAGATTGCCTACTAACCCAATTTGAGTTTTTAGGTATGAATATGGATAGCAAAATATGGATGAAGCTTTTAGTTATTTTTATTAGCTTATTGTCCTGCTCGTTAGCAATAGCCAGCAAGTCTTGCCATCCATTATCAATTACCACTTGCTCGCTGCCTTTTCCCAGTAATTTCTATACTCAAACTAATAGCGACTCCAGCACAGGTAAGATAGTTGACCTAAAAGGTGGCCTACTGCCTGCTGACGTTGAAAATGAATTTGTTAATTTAAGCTCTACTGAATCTTTTTATTCGGCTACTGGATTTTCTTCTGCCAGCCCTATCATGATTGAACTTAGTGAAGATTTTGATGAAAATAGCCTACCTATTGATGGCGGTCAAAAAGTTTTAGTTTTCGATCAAGATACGGGTCTACCTCATCCTATTCGCACTAAGAAATATCACTACGCAGAAGACAATCGTTTTAGCGAAGTCGCCCATATTGTCGAAATCTTTCCACGCTCACGTTTTGAGTTTGGTCATACCTATACTGCTGTTATTACCAATAACTTATTAACTATGACAGGAGCCCCCTTTCCTGTTGTTCCTGCAATGCAAGATTTGACTGACCAAAACGCAGTCGTTCAATTAGAGCAGTTTGGAATAAAGAAAAATGAAGTGGTCAGCTTTGTTGAATTCACTATTGCCGATGAAGAAAGTATTACTGAGCCTTTATACAATCTAATTGATCAGGTTAATCAACAGCCCCATCCTGTTCGCAATATTAAAACGACTCACCTGAATATCTGGCCGTATGCCGCGTCAGTGACAGGCCAAGTATTATTATCAGATTTTCGTGATGAGACTGGTCGGATAAACTTTTCTTCTGCGACTAAAATTAAGACAAAGTCTCAACCCTATTGGGCAAATTTTTTATTGATGATTCCCATATCATCCAAGCATGGTAAGTCCCCTATCTCTATTTATGGTCATGGCGTCGGTGTGATAAAAGAAACCATGTTGCTTACCGTAAGCTATACCAATGCCAAAAATGGTATCGCCACCATTGCCATTGACCAGCCAAATCATGGTTCACGCGCCAAGCACGACGGCGGTAATGTTTTCAAAATTTTAAAACCAGAAAAGTTCTCTCGCTTATCTGGCATGGTGGCACAATCGACTTTGGACATGTCGTCGCTTTTGGTTGCAGTTAAAACATCACTATCAGAACTCGACATCACCCCATCAGGAAAAGCATGGTGGCATGAGCATTGGTATTCTGGCGGTATGAATACTCCTGATATCGATACTGAGCAGATTTTTTATGAAGGCACCTCTATGGGCGGAGTTCTTGGCACTACCTTTGCTGCCAGCGGTGAGGGTTTAAAAGGTGCCTTTCTACAAGTATCAGGGGTCGGTATTAGCAACATTCTGACCCACTCCATTCTGTTTGAAACCTTCAGATTTGAGAATCTAATTCCAGACAATGCCAGCGCAGGAGAAGCCGCGTTATTCATTCAGCTACTACAGCAAGAATTTGATAAAGCCGATGCGATCAACTTTGCCCACTATATAAAGAACCCCATTCATGGCCGCAGCCCCAGAAACTTGGTTGTGCAATATGGCCTAGGGGATGAAGTGGTATTCAACCCCGCGACGGAAGCATTAGCTGAGATAGTCGATTTACCGTTAATCACCCCTAGCCTGGTAGACATTGCCCACCTCAGAACCAGCAGCCAATATGAAGAGGGTTATGGCCTAGTGCAAAATAAGCCTTTATTACCGACCAAGGGCTTATTGGATAATATATTTGGCCATATCAGCTTCGTTCGCCCCAGCGCCACCAAAGCACTGAAGCTGTGGATCGAAGAAGCGATGAACACGTCCCTCTAGATAAATAGTAAAAAATAACGTAGAATCGCGCGACTTTTACACTTAAAAGCGCGCTCTTTACTATGCATTGTCCTTTCTGCAGTGAACACGATACTAAAGTTATCGATTCCCGCCTTGTCGCTGATGGCCAGCAAACTCGCCGTCGCCGCGAATGCCAGGCCTGTGGTGAACGTTTCACTACCTTTGAAACTGCTGAACTGGTTATGCCTCGTATCGTTAAACAAGACGGTACGCGTGAGCCC
>Ga0105349_10000754_pt1 | contig 13192 bp, 13 predicted proteins | sample EN1Hudseemescosm_FD_83661 | JGI IMG/M metagenome (GOLD analysis project Ga0105349, IMG submission 83661) | Methane-oxidizing microbial communities from mesocosms in the Hudson Canyon - EN1B Hudson Canyon | ecosystem: Environmental > Aquatic > Marine > Cold seeps | place: Hudson Canyon...
AAAGCGCTTGGGTCTAAGGCCGGTTTAGGCGCTTGTCCAACGCTGTTTCTGAATGAAATCGAAAAAAGACTGCCGGGGCTTAAAAGCATTGGCAAAAAGTACAGTGAATATACGCTTATTTCAGTCAGAAACCCTGAGCTAATGAATATTCCGCCAGGACTTAAAAATGAAACCCGAAATCACATACAAGAAATGATAAATATGCTATCTCTAGATGGTAGAAAAGTGGCAATCTTATGCCATGACTCTAGAGACATCGCTTTTGCTGTTGGGTACAACGTGCCTTATATCTACACGGGCGAGGTCTACTCTTATTTGAGTATGATTGCGAATTGCAAACTACTTATTACCTATAGGCTGCATTCATTCCTGCCGGCTCTGAGCTTTGGAACCCCTGCGATTAAGATAAGTTATGATGAGCGCGCACTAAGTCTCATTGATGATATTGGTTATGATGACTGGAATATTAATCTTGTCAAAAGTGATAACCTCATTGAGCAGGTTAGGGATCGTATTTCTCGCCTTAATGAGTTACGACTCTTAAAGAAAAAAAATGTCGATAAATGGTCGGTTATTCGAGAAAAAATAATCGACGCCTTTTCTGAATTCGATAGGCTCATGGATGAAAAAGGTTGATGTCTGCTTTGTCGCTATCGGCATTCGATCAATGGGTTATGGGCACGTTACTAGAGCTATTGAAATATTTGATCTTTTTCGAACACAAACAAACACTGTCTGTTTGATTCGAACTGATGATGACGGTCTCCTGCTTGTGCCGGCAATTCCTGGCTTACATGCATTCACCTCAGAGGAAGGTTTTTTGAGCAAGTTGGGTGAAATACGATCTAGTCTTGCGGTTTGTGATTTTCTTTCCGCATCAGTTGAAGTTATGTCCATAATCATCACGAATTCATCACGGATCGCTTCAGTGTCTCCAATTTCAAACGTGAATGAAGTGGCTGACGTAGTAGTCACTCGTGCACCAGTTAGTGGTGCGGTTAAAGGTGTGAATTATTACGGATCTCAATTTGCAATTGCGCATAGTCGCAAAATACAAGATCGACCAAAACCCTTGTCAATTGGTGTTAATTTCGGCGGCTCTGATCCCGAGGATCAACTTTCTGAATTTGTAAGAGAGATTTCTCGAACGGATCAGCGTTTGGATCTGACGCTAATGCTTGGTCCCGGATACCGTGGTAGGTTTGCTAGCATTTTTGATTCCTTGATCGTAAATAAAAGTATAGACTTTTCAGTGCACCAGTCGGCATCTAAGTTCTGGGAGATCCTCGAGTTTCAAGATGTACTGGTTCTATCCGGCGGCTTGTCTCTCTATGAGGCAATTCATAAGAAACTTCCTGCGATCGTTTTAGTTCCGGAAATAGATAAGTTGGCTCTGATTCCTGAGGATCTTAAAGACCATGGTGTTCCTTGGATTGCGCAAACTATCGGCGAATGCATCGGTAAGCTAGATGAAATCTACCATGATAGACAAATAGTCGAACAACAAAAAGCACGATTAAGGGGTATTGATTTTTCCCGTAACACTGAAAACGTTGTTGAAGCGTTAGCTAAGTATGTTGAATAAAGAGGTTTTAGTTTACATAGCTCTCAATATAGTTAGTAAGATTTTTCCATTTGTTTTCTTGCCTTTCGTTGCGGATTCCTTGGGCCCCGAGGATTATGCTGCTTACGGAACGGTGGCCGCTTTTTCAGGATTACTTGCTTTTTTCAACTCTTTCTCTTTCGATTCGGGCTTAAACAAATTTTATGAAAAGTCCAGATACTCAGAAGACAGTCCGTTAACAACGCTGCTGACAGTTTTATATTTATTATCGTTCGTCTTTCTGTTAGCGGCTCCGGTTCTATTGACCTTCTTTAGTGACTATAATATTATTGAGATTCTTTACTTAACGGCGGCCCCACTTTACGGGACCTGGGTCAGCGTTTGGGACCGGTACCTGCGTATAACACACGAGCTAAAAACATATGTTGTAACCATTTTACTTAGGAATATTATTTTATATGGGCCTTTAGCTCTTCTGGTCTTTGCCTCGCAATTGAATTATGGCGATTACCTGCTGCTGATTACGTTACAATCGTTTGTTGTCGCAACGTTGGCCTTGGCTTACTTTGTTCGGCGTTACGGAGTACATTTTGACTCTGATGGATTTCCAGGCATCTGGGCTTACTGTCGGCCACTTATACCTAATAAGGCGCTTGCGTTCGGCATTCAGCCCGGTCTAATATTTTGCGTAAAGATGTTTTACTCTGTGGAGGTTTTGGCAATTTATATCTTTGCACAATCTTTGGGTAATGGGCTCAATGTGGTTACTCAGGCATTGACGAATGCCATTAACCCGCTAATATTTCGTGCTTATACGGAAAATACTATTGTTGCTGATACTAGAAAGATTTTGGCTCCTCAAACTGCGTACGGGATTTTATGCGTTTTTTGTATCGAATTTTGCGATAAATTCGTAACTTGGTACGCCCCTGATGATTTCAGTGGGGTCAGATCGATTCTTGCCTACTTTATTCTTTACAGTTGGGTGAATTTTAATAAAAATATATTGCTGACATATACCATGGTCGATGAGGCGAGAGTTAAATATGTGCCTATCTCTACCTACTTATTTATAACGATTACATTTGGCCTAATTTTCTATTTCGAAGGTATTTATGGCGTACATTTTGTGGTTATTTCGATGGTCGTCGGGCGTATCTTTTCAGTCATATGGTTACTCATCGTGTCAGGGGCATTCACCTTTACTCTCCCAGTCACTACGATTGGATTGACCGGTTTGTTAGTGATGGGTTTGCAGTTGGTGTCGCTATGACCGATGTGTATGTCCTTTCATCGTACGATGAGTATATTTATTTTCTAGAGCATACAGCGAGATCCTCATCTTCTCAAATTGATAGAAACGTGATAGTTGTTTTGAACTGCGAGGCGCTAGCCAAGTTCCTGCAGTCCTCAGCATCTCCGTTAGGTTCCTCTGAAAAGTTGTTGATTGTCCTGCCATTTCCCCGTTCTGGAGGAGTTATAGATCGTATCAATATCGTGGCAGAGAGAAGCTACTTTCGGAGGAACTGGGAGACGTTGTTGCGTTCTGTCGAACTTGGCGGATTAGTGAACCTGTTTGTGTATGCAAATTTCATGAACGGCCCGACGGCGTCGCTCATCAGTTACCTGCGTTCTATCGAGGGCATTGATATGCGCGTCAAGTTTTCCCCTACGCTTGCCCACGTCAATACGTCACCTCCTTTAAGGGTCTCGTTAAGGCAATTCTTAAGCCTTTTGCGTAGTCGCATTGTGTATGGTCCTTACATGCGACTTGTTGACATCGGTCACAAGGTGATTCTTTCTATATCTGGCGGAGCGTTTGATGACATTGAATTTGAAAAGCAGTTGGTTTCACATGTCCCAAAGAGATCGATCAAGCTTTATGATCTACCTGAGGGCATGCGAAAAGTAGTATTTGCGTGCCAGCCCTTGCTTAAAAATGATCGTGTGACAGTTGGCTCATATAGTAAATTTTTCGAGACATTATGCTTGGTGTTGTCTGATCTTGGTGTTGATGTCGTCTTCAAGCTTCATCCCGGAGAACTGGAGACAGACTATAAAGACTTGGGCGCACCGTTAATTGACGGTGAGATACCTTTCCAACATCTGGATCTTTCCGGCGTGCTCGCCGTCCTGACTTTCTCTTCTGGTGCTGCCGTAGGGCTCAGTAAGCCAGTGATTTCGTGCACCAACCTCTTAGAGTTTCGTTCGCTCAAAGACAAACGTGAAATAGATAGGCTGTTTGATGTGAGGCTGGCAAATGCGGGGCAGACGGCTGCAAGTCGACCGACTAGTTGGAGGGGGTTTTTGGATGACATCAAAAAAGCTATTGATCCTTGAGCTTGAGACAGAGGAGGTCGCGGTTGCAACGCTCTTACGTGCCTTGAAGTCGACAGAATGGGGTGTGGCTGTTTTAGGTTCACAGACGTTTCTGAGTAAGCTTTCCGATGTGATGGATGGGGCTTCGATTAATTCGCGAGTGGTACATTCTCCGGAGGACTTGCTTTACTTTGATTGGCATCTCTTCAATGTAATTCTATTGCCAAATCCTAAGTTCTTGCCTAGTGAGTACGCCAAGGCCTTTTTGAGTTCGATAGGCAGTGTTCCATTCGGACTTGGGGTTTTTGATTTAGAGGACTTGGAAAGCAAGTACTCGACCGTTAATCGGCGCTACGACAGCAAGAGGTCTATATTATCGTGTTGTTCATTCGTATACGTAAGTGACCTTGATTTTGTCAATCTAGACAATGCGCTTATTCGTCATGTGAAAGCCAGGGGAAAACGTATTCTCGTAATCCCTTTTAAGTATCCTTCTGTAGTTGAACGTAGTAAGTTGGGTCCTGTAGTAAATATTGTTGTATCTGGAAAGGTACAAGCAAAGCGAAGAAAATATCTGTTCGCAATTTTAAGCATCGTTCTCGCCTCACGGAGGTCTGGTAAGCAGGTGCATCTATGTCTAAATGGAGGGGTTAGTGGTAGCTACGGTATCTTTGTCTTCTACGTTAGTCAATTAGTCAATCGCCTCTTTCGAAACCTGTCGATCACTTCCTATAAAGCAAGGGTCAGTGAAAACCAGTATCGTGACAACCTTCGAAGCGCTCATATAAATTTGCTTCCTCTCACCTCGCTTTATGATGATGGCAAAGACTCTGGGGCCTTTTATGATTCCATGCAGTATAATATGGTCAGTATCTGCCCTGATTCCCATTTACAATCAATTGGTTCCCTATATGGGGCGGTTGCTCTCGGATACAGAAGTATCTCGGATCTTATCCAACTGATTGGAACTGTTATGTCACAGTTGGAGTTTTACCTTGCTGATTCACATTCGAAGACAGAAGCGTACATGCATCTAGATTTTCGCAACTATCTGATCAATGAACTCAATACACTTTCGACACCTCGATAAACGCATTCCACTCGAGCAGGTAGAGAAGGCCCTGCGAGCGCTTGAAGATGCACTTTTCTTTGCAAATGAGCTTCGTCCTAGTCATTCTTTCTGGCTGGTGGAACTCGATGGAAGCCCTGCGGGAGTTATAGGCTTTTATACAAAGAAATCGGTGTCTTACTTCGCATTCTCTATGTATCCCGAGTTTCGTGGTGGATGTGGGGGGCAAGTATTCGACTTCTTCTACAAATTACATTGTGCAGACTCGTTCTGTGTCAAAACAGTAGATGAGAAGAGATTAGAGGTAGCAGACCATATTTTTTCAAAGAAGCCAATGAAGCGATATCAAATTGGGAAAATGGTTATTTACATAAACGGAGGAACATGGTTCGGTTACAAGGTGCTGTTACTGGAGCTCATGACTTTCTTTCGAAGGAAAATACGATGAGTTATGTCGATGTAGAGATTCAAAAAGTTTCCCATTGCCCATTGTGTGGTAGCACTGAAGCCGCTAGCTCAGCAGAGCTTCCGCAGGTAATCCCAGTAAGTAGATTCTCCGTGCGATATCAGTTCCCCGATGGTGAATCCCCGCGCCTTCTTATCTGCGATAACTGCTTGTTGGTTTACAAGAACTTCCACTTGGACAACAATACTGAGTCGAAGATGTATAATTTGTGGCTGAAAGATAGTGGCTACCGGTGGCGCGTATCGAAAGACGAATTAGACGTCCAGCGTCAACTGTCAATAGATATCATAGAACGGTTCAAGAGTATTACTGGCCGTCCTCCGGTCAGTATGATTGATATCGGAGCCGGTGAAGGCGGCTACCTAGACTATCTACCAAGCTATGAACGCTTTTCAGTTGACGTAAATCCCGCGAGCGTCGAACAGAATAGTCAGAGGGGGATTGAGAGTATCCTATCAGATATATGCTCGGAGTCCTGGGCGCCTACTCAAACTTTCGACTTGGTCACTTGCTTTGACGTGTTGGAGCACTTGCGCGAGCCTGAGTTTGGGATACGCAATATTTCGAATTTATTAGCCCCGGGCGGTGTGTTTATAGCTGAAACTGGAGATATAGGGAGCTTTGTTCCAAAATACTTTGGTCCTAACAACTGGTGGTACGTCAATATTCCAGAACACAAAGTTTTCTGGAATGAGGATAGCCTACGTTCTGCTTTTTTAAGTCATGGGATAGAGATTGTGAAGATTGATCAGGTTACTCATAAAAAGAAATCAATATTGACTTTTAGAAATATAAAAAATTTTATACTAATGATGTTTGGCTTGTTGCCTAGTAGGAGGCCGTTTCGTAAAATCTTTCTAAAAGACCACCTTTTTATACTAGGCGTTAAAAAAGCATGAATTTAATAGGAGTTAAAAAATCATGACTATTGTTATAGCCGAAGCCGGTTCAAATCATAATGGTTCAAAAAACCAAGCAATTGAACTTGTGCATATTGCAAAGCGGGCGGGTGCCAACTACTGCAAGTTTCAATTTATCAATCCAGATGGTCTCTATCTTCCAGTTATGCCTACTTTAGATAACGACACTCAAACCTCATCAGATGTTTATAAGCAGCGATGTAAGGAGGTCTTATCCGACGATCAGTGGCGCGATATCTGGAATGAATGCAAAAAAGTTGGAATTGGTGTTACAGCTTCTATTTTTGATATCAAGGGTATTCGGCTTTTGTCTGAATTGGGTGCTGATTTTGCTAAAATAGCTTCTTGTGACTTAAATAATCGAGAGTTACATGATCTAGCTTGTGAAAATTTTGATTGGATTATTATAAGCACTGGCATGTCGAGTCTCGATGAAGTGATTCAGGTAGATCGTTACCTGAAAGTCAATCATCCTAATGTACGTGTGGACTATTTGTTTTGCACGTCACTTTATCCTACCCCACTGGAAAAAGTTGATTTTCATCGTTTATCAGTACTTCAGAAAATTCTTGGTAAAGAGCGAGTCGGATATTCAGATCATACGGCTGAAAATGTTGCTTCAGCAGTTGCAAAAAGTATGAGAGTTAATATCTTTGAAAAGCACTTTACATTATCAAAAGCACTACCTGGTTTTGACCATAGTGCAGCCCTTGAAGAGGATGAATTAAAAAATTACGTTAGAACCCTGCACTCAATTAATAACTCCGAAAGTATCAATGAACTTGAGGGTGTAGATTTAGACACTGCAATCCGCGCAAGAAGAGGGTTGTATGCGGCAAGAGATATAAGTTGTGGTGAGATATTAAAGAGGGAGGATGTTCTTTGTGTAAGGCCAATGGCGGCTTTGAGTCCAAATGATTTAGAACTCATAGTTGGTCAGCCTACCGTTACTGCTATTAGTCAATATCAGCCGTTCGATCTTGCATCTTCGGGTATTTGCGAAGGTAACTCCAGGTCATCGGAAGCAAATAGTTATTGGCGTTCTGAAATGAAGGATAAGGGGATGAGTGATTGAAGTCTGCGGCTATCATCTATGGAAGAACAGGTTCAACTAGGTTTCCTGGGAAATGTTTTGCAAAAATTGGTCAACCTAGTATGCCGCTTGCTCATTGGGTTGTCCTAAGGGCTGCTAAATTAAATGTCGATGAGATCGTGTTTGCAACAACAAATAGTCAAAGTGACGATGAGCTAGTTTGTTCCTTGAAAGAGTTAAATGTTCCGGGCCTTAAATTTTTCAGAGGCGATGAAACTAATGTTGTTAAAAGAACTATTGATTGCCTATCAATGTTAGAGATAGATCTATTTGCAAGAATTAATGGAGATAGTCCATTTTTTCCCGTCAATGAAATTAACTTGGCTTTTGATTCCTTCAAAAAAAATTCTTCTCTGAAGATGCTGAGTAATCTTAAAAAGCGAACTTATCCTTATGGTGTCGCTGTAGAGGTAATTAATGCTAAATTTTATTTTGAAACCGCTTCTTTAACGCAAGAGTCAGAGCTTGAACATACTACGCAGCACCTTTATAGAATTGCTTCAGATCAAATAGAAGCATTTAATGAAGGTCTTGGAATTAAAATGCCATCATTTACTGTTGATACAGTAGAGGATTTTGATCGCTTACAAAATATGATTATAAGTCAAGGCCTTGACTTTAATTCTGACTGGAAGGATTTATTATGATCGATGAAATAAAGATTTCGGACTGTCCTAAATTACTAGATGTAAAAATCATTACACATTCACAATTTGAGGATTTTAGGGGAATTATCTATTCTCTATATACAAAAAATGCAGAGTGTGAAATTTTAGGTGGTCAAAGGTTCAATCACAACAAAATTGCATTGTCCAACCAAAATGTACTTCGAGGCATTCATGGAGACTATAAATCGCAGAAGCTTGTTTCGTGCTTGTTTGGAGAGGTTTTTCAGGTGGTTGTTGATTGTAGAGAGGGTAGCACAACTTTTGGAGTATGGTGGTCTACGATCTTAACTGGATCTGATAGTGTATCGATTCTTATTCCGCCTGGATTTGGAAATGCTGTTTTAACTTTAAGTGATACATCGGTCTATGAATATAAGCTCTCATACAGTGGTGATTATGCAGATGCCGATGAACAATTCACTTTTTATTGGGATGATCCTAGGTTTGCAATAAATTGGCCAACTAAAAACCCCATTCTTTCGGAACGTGATTCGTCTAAAAAATAAATTGCCTGGAATTTTTCCTGCGATTTTTATAATTGAATTTCAATCAGGTAAATTTATGCATGAGTAAGTTTAGGTTATATTCAAAATTTTTTATTTTTTTGCATATTTTTATTATCAGCATAATTTTTGGATATAGGGATCTTGATGTTGGATCTGATACTAGGCAGTATAAAAGTCATTTCTTGAGAGCAATGGGCGACTCGTATTACGATAGGTTCGAGCCTGGTTTTTCTCTTTACTTAAATTTATTTGCTAAGTTGGGCTTCTCTGTGGAACTTTTTTTCGTTGCACATGCATTTATAGTGCTTTCCATTTTGTATTTTACTTTCTCTAGAATCTTGGTATATATTGAAAATGATAGAAAAAAATGGATACTTCATTTTTTCTTTTTCTCTTCTTTTATATTATTTTCCAGCTGGGTTTTTGTTGCCATAACAAATGGTTTTCGACAAGGATTGGCTGTAAGTATAGTTATCTACTCATTTTCATTTTTAGTAAAAGAAACTAATTGGTTGAAATTATTTTTAACTCTTGCTTTGGCCGTTAGCTTTCATTATTCAGTTGCATTGATTTTACCATTTATAATACTGTATAAGTTGCCCTTAAGATTTTTGGCCTTAATTTGGTTCCTGCTTGCTATAATGTACCCTCTTGGTGTTAATGAGGTTATAGTTAAAACTATTTCTGAATTTTCTGGTATTCAAGTCTATGAAAAAATAGCATATTATGGTCAAACAAGTCAGGATGATGTTTCTAGTGCATATTATGGCTTTGTGCCTACATTTTTTCTTTATACTATATTTTGGCCGCTTGTAGTTTTTTTTTATATTAAACATAAGGGGTTGAGCCTCAAAGATACTGAAAGGCTAATGTTGTATTCTGGATTTTTAAAGTTCTATATGATTTTAAGCCTGCCATATTTTGTTTTTGGTTTTGGGCCATTTTCTAATCGTTATGCTTTTTTAGCTTGGCTCATTGTTCCGTTTTTTCAGTATCTTATTGTTTCTATATTAAAGATAAAATATAAACTTCTTGTATCAATCTTTTTTTATTTTAGTTCAATAATTCATTTAATATTTTATATTAATACTCAATGATTTTGGGCGCCTCATTTTGTTTTTTGCAAAGCCATATGGGTTTCATGTCCTGCAAAAGTCACTCCGCCTTCAAGTCTAGTAGTATGTTTGTGTAATCCCCCCATTTATAACCGAAGTTAAAAGTAGAGTTGATTGATATGGTCAATTCAGAGCATGTTCGGGTCAAACTGGCTTCGATTATCGACTGGGAGAGCATTAATGCCAGCGCCGAAAAAGTACTGTGTATTTTGATTGATCTGTTACATCACATGATTTTTCAGGGTTGGAAAAATAACGATATTCGGTGTGCAGCCGAAGTCAGCACTGCTTGAGAGTAATGGACCGGTAAGCAGTTCTGAAAGTGAGTTATTCAGGGGCGATTAAATAATTGCTTACTTTTGTTATTTTAAAAATTAAAATTAAATATTTTTTGGCGATAACAGGTGTTTTATGGAACTAAAAGATTTAAAAGTGGGAATCATCGGTCTTGGTTATGTTGGCCTTCCCCTAGCGGTTGAGTTTGGCAAAAAGCGAGATGTAATTGGGTTTGATATATGTCCTCAGCGTATTGACGAGCTTACAGTTGGTAAGGATGTAACAAAGGAAACTTCAGAAGAAGATTTGCGTGATGCGAAATACCTTAAATATATTACTGCACCTGATGCTTTGAGAAACGCCAATTGTTACATTGTCACTGTACCAACTCCGATTAGTTTTCAAAAACAACCAGATCTCACGGCGCTGATCAGTGCTTGTAAAATCATTGGTAACGTGCTCAAGCATGGCGATATTGTTATTTTTGAGTCTACTGTCTATCCTGGCGCAACTGAAGATGAATGTGTGCCGGTTTTGGAGCGGATATCGGGACTAGTTTTTAACCAGGACTTTTTTTGTGGTTACAGCCCTGAGCGTATTAACCCAGGTGATAAGGAGCATCGAGTCACTAACATAGTTAAGGTGACCTCCGGTTCTACTCCAGAAGTTGCTGAGACTATTGATCAGCTCTACCGCACTATCATCAGCGCTGGTACGTTCAAAGCTGCTTCAATAAAAGTAGCTGAAGCTGCTAAGGTGATTGAGAATACACAGCGCGACGTCAACATTGGTCTTATCAATGAGCTAGCATTAATTTTTAATAAATTAGGTATTGATACTGAAGATGTACTTAAAGCTGCTGGTACTAAATGGAACTTTCTGCCATTTCGCCCTGGTCTTGTTGGTGGCCATTGTATCGGTGTTGATCCTTATTATCTTACCTACAAATCACAATCTGTAGGTTACCACCCTGAGATCATATTGGCGGGCCGTCGCATAAATGATAGTATGGGAGCCTATGTTGCTAGTCAGTTAATTAAAGAAATGCTTAAAAAGCGCATTCATGTGCAAGGCTCTCGTGTGTTAATTATGGGTTTGACCTTTAAGGAAAATTGCCCAGATATACGTAATACCAAGGTGATGGATATTATCAATGAGTTGCTGGATTACGGAGTGTTGATCGACTGCTATGATCCTTGGGTTAATGCTGAAGAAGCGCAGCATGAATATGGCATCACTCCGATTAGCCGCCTTAATCCTGGTGAGTACGATGGCGTTATTTTGACCGTTGCGCATAAACAGTTTATTGAGATGGCGGAAAAGACGATCCGAGCTTTGGGCAAACCAAATCATATTTTATATGACGTGAAATATATTTTACCTGCAGATGCAAGCGATCTGCGTCTTTAAATTACTCTTTTACTAACACTTATTTGGTACTTGCGTCTTTTTATAGGGTTTTTTAATTGTTATGACTGCATATTCACAACTGCTTGAAATCTTACCGACTAACTCTAAAACTTGGCTGATTACCGGAGTAGCAGGCTTTATCGGCTCAAATTTATTAGAGCACTTACTAAAACTTAATCAACGTGTAGTTGGGTTGGATAATTTTGCAACTGGTCACCAGCATAACTTAGATGAGGTACGTAGCTTGGTTGGCCCGGAACGTTGGGAAGGTTTTACCTTCATCAGGGGAGATATTCGAAATTTAGAAGATTGTCAAAAATCCTGCTCTGGTGTTGATTACGTATTACATCAGGCGGCATTGGGATCAGTTCCTCGATCGATAGAAGACCCGATAAACACGAATTCAACAAATATCGATGGTTTTCTTAATATGTTAGTTGTTGCAAAAGATGCCAAGGTAAAATCTTTTACCTATGCGGCAAGTAGTTCCACATATGGTGATCATCCCGCTTTACCTAAAGTTGAGGAAAACATTGGAAAACCATTGTCGCCCTATGCAGTTACTAAATATGTCAATGAGCTTTATGCAGATGTTTTTGCAAAAACGTATGACTTTAACGCAATTGGATTAAGGTACTTCAATATCTTTGGGAAAAGACAAGATCCTAATGGCGCATACGCAGCTGTTATCCCAAAGTGGACGTCCGCAATTATTCATGGTGATGATGTATTTATAAATGGCGATGGAGAGACAAGCAGAGATTTTTGTTTTATTGAAAATACGATTCAAATGAATTTACTGTCGGCAGTGGCTAATGCTAATGCGAGGAATAATGTTTTTAATGTGGCTGTTGGTGATAGAACTTCGCTTAACCAACTTTTTGCAGCATTGAAAAAAGAGCTCTCAGATAGTGGTATACAGTATGAAAAAGAACCATTATATCGTGACTTTAGAATGGGTGATGTCCGGCATTCACAAGCAGATATCAGTAAGGCATTTGATTTATTGGGTTATGAGCCAGAGTTTAATATTTACAAAGGTCTAGCTAAGGCGATGCCTTGGTATATTAAGAACGTGGGATAATGTTAATTTGACTATCCGACCAAAATCAATCCTTTTCGTGGTTAATGCTCCAGAGTTTTTTCTTTCGCATCGTTTGCCTATAGCTATTGCAGCAAAAAAGTTAGGTTATGAGATTCATGTTGTAACTACTGACGGCCCCGATGTTTTGCGTATTCAATCCCACGGATTTACCCACCATCATGTGCGCTTTACACGAAGCAGTCAGAATCCATTAACTGAATTGGGCTCTTTGCTGTCCTTGATCAAATTATTTCAGCGTTTAAAACCCTCACTAGTTCACCTTGTCACCATTAAGCCTGTAATTTACGGTGGTATTGCAGCACGTTTGTCTGGGGTCAGGTCTGTAGTAAGTGCTATTTCTGGGTTGGGAACAGTATTTTTGGCAGATTCGGCTTTTGCCCGTTTGCGTCGCTGGTTAGTTGTTAGGTTGTATCGCGTTTCATTCATACAGAGTGGCTTGTCTGTTATTTTTCAGAACCCAGAGGATAAATTATTATTTGAATCATCAGATATAGTTAATAAAAGCAAATCAAGTTTAATCTTAGGTTCAGGTATTGATGTGAATTTTTTTATATCATCTTATAAAAAAAATAACAATAAATTAAAGTTTGGTTTGTTTTCTAGAATGATTAAAGAAAAGGGTATTGTAGAGTTTATTGGTGCAGCTGAAATTATAAATAAAAAATACAATAATTGTGATTT
>Ga0105349_10000762_pt1 | contig 13104 bp, 16 predicted proteins | sample EN1Hudseemescosm_FD_83661 | JGI IMG/M metagenome (GOLD analysis project Ga0105349, IMG submission 83661) | Methane-oxidizing microbial communities from mesocosms in the Hudson Canyon - EN1B Hudson Canyon | ecosystem: Environmental > Aquatic > Marine > Cold seeps | place: Hudson Canyon...
AAGTAATGATGTTTCAGTTTTGAGCACTAAAGGCTCAAATTTGAAGCGTGTGGCGCGTATTAAAGTCGGCGGACGCCCTTATGCTTCTGCTCTAGCATTAGACGGGAAATTATTATTTGTCACGAATCAAGATGATAGTACTGTTTCTGTGATTGATACAAAAACCTTAACCGAAATTAAGCAAATTGAAGTCGGTGAAAAGCCTGAAGGTATAAGCACAAGTACAGATGACCGGCATGTTTATGTCGCTAATTGGTTTGATGGCACCGTTTCAGTTATTGATGCACAAGCACTTTCTGTTGTAAAAACAATTACTACTGGTGATGGTAGTCGTGCTTTTGGTGACTTTATCAGTAGGTGAGGCTTTACTGTTAGAGGTAAGGCGCGGCTTTAGCCCGCCTTTAAGCAAGCGAAAATATTATCCACATAACTATCAATATGCAGCCACAAGTAGAAATATTTTCTCAAGGTGAAGAAGTTATCACTGGGCAAACAGTCGATAGCAATGCTGCTTGGTTATCTCAAGAGTTGGTGCAAATGGGTTTTGTCATCAAGCGCCATACCGCTGTGGGTGATAGCCTATCTGACTTAAAGCAGTTATTGCTAGAAATTTCATTACGTAGCGATTGTTGTATTTGCACTGGAGGTTTAGGGCCAACTACAGACGATTTAACCGCTCAAGCCGTTGTTGAAGCTTTTGCTAGACCTTTATCTTTAGATCCTGTGGCGCTGGAGAAAATAAGTACTTACTTCAGGGGGCGTAAGCGGGTTATGGCTGACACTAACCGTAAGCAAGCCTTTTTTCCTCAAGGGGCTGAGCGTATTGATAATGACTGGGGCACTGCGCCTGGTTTTGCTTTACAAGAAAATCGTTGCTGGTTTGTTTTTCTGCCGGGCGTGCCGTTTGAAATGAAGTCCATGTTTGCTGAGCAAATTGCAATGAGATTAAAGCAGCGCTTTTCATTACAAGCAAATCAATTGGTCACTTTACGCTCTATTGGTATAGGCGAATCTGATTTGCAGGAAAAAATTAATACACTGTCTTTGCCGGAAAACGTTGAACTGGGTTTTCGCGCGGGTGCTGATGAAGTGCAAACCAAATTATTATTTCCAGCAGGCACTGATTAGCAACAAGTTACAAGCATTGTGCAACAGCTTGTTTCCAGTATTGGTGATTATGTTTTTGCTGTCGATGGATTAAATGAGCAGCAGGGCGGCCTTGTTAGTGTGATTGATCAGCTCATGGAACAACGAGAATTAACCTTATCAGTGCAAGAAACGGCATCCCAGGGTTTAATAGCTGCGAAATGCATTGGTCAGCCTTGGTTATTAGCCGCATCTTTTAGCCAATCACTGCAACAGTTAAGCGATAAACTTAGTATCCAATTTGAAGCTAATGCCAGTTTTGAAGTGGCGGAATGTATTGCCCATAAAATCCAGCAGCAAGAAGGCTCTGATTTAGTGCTGGTACAGCTATATAAGGGTAGTACCGAGCAATTCCAGCACAAAGGTCAGAGCATTATTATTTATAATTTACTGTTAACACCAGCAGGTATTCAGCGCAGTGAATTTAATATTAGTGGTCCACAGCAGCGGAAGCAAAATCAATCCGCATTATTAGCTTTGGATCTTTTAAGGCGTTATTTACAAAATAAAAATTCATCGTAACGCGTGTTTTAAATTTTATTGCTTTTCGTATGTAACCAAGCCCACACACGATAAATTAGCATAAAAGCAATCACAGAAGAAGCACCTATAATAAATTCACGATTATCTTTAATCAAAGTTTGTACTTGTAAAACAATGTCTTGATTAACTTCTTTGTAAAGTAAATAACTGCCTAATATCAGCACGAAATAACCAAAGCCCCGTTTTAAATGGTGTGCGGGAATATGGTTTGATGCGCTTGCACCAGCAAAGCTGCCAATAATCGCTAAGCAAGTAATAGTGAGAGTTAAGATTGGGTCAATATCCAAATGATTGGCGTGGCCTGCTAATGCTGCAGTACTTTGTAAGGTAATAATAAACAAAGAAGTACCAATAGCGGCATGAATTGGTAATTTAGCGAGATGGGCTAAGGCTGGAACGAGCAAGAATCCACCGCCAACACCGACCAAGCCAGTTACAATACCTAAGAAAAAACCATCAAATAAAATAGCCAGTACTGGGAGTTCTAAAGGACAAATAGGCGTGTCACTTGTACAGGTACTAGTATCATTGGATTGTTTACTATTTTTCAAAATCATAGAAAAAGCCGCGATCAACATGACTAGGCCCAATAACACCAATAATAAAGCGCCTGGGACATAAGCCGTTAAGCGCCCACCAAGAAAAGCACCCAACATGCCAGCGCTACCAAATACAGCGCCTGTTTTCCAGCAAACATAACCTTTTCGCGCATGATGAAAAGTGGCAATCAAGCTAGTGCAGCCAACGACAATAAGAGATGTGACAATGGCGCTTTTAGCAGGAATATCGACTAAATAAACCAAAACAGGCACGGTTAATATAGAGCCGCCACCGCCCAATAAGCCCAGTAAAAATCCAATAATAATGGCGAAGACACTAGCTAAAAACATAAGTCTATTACCCTTGTCTTAGTGGTTCTTGGTGAGTTTCTGTTTTTCCACAGGCCTGATTTGCAGGTAGTGCGGCATCAATATATTTAGGGTAGGGTAAGTTTAAGCCCGCCATAATTTCAATAAATTCAGCACAGGTTTTTTGCTGCCCTAAACGAGCATTTAACGCTATTTCTTGGGCAATATTAGAGACCCTATTGCCATTATAATCATGCCCAGGATAGACTAAAGTATCCGCTGGCAGGGTAAAAAGTTTTTCGGTAACACTATTATATAAGGTGGTTGTATCGCCTTGTTGGAAGTCAGTACGACCACAGCCATTAATAAGCAAGGAATCACCCGTAAACACGCGATCACCAATAACATAGCTAACGCAACCACCGGTATGTCCAGGCGTATGTAACACTTTGAGCTCAATGCCACCAATTTGTAATATCACTCCATCTGTAACCAAAAGGTCAGCACACATAGCGCCTGCATCTCTATGAACAATGCTTTTACTACCTAGCTGATCACGTAATAAACTAGCACCCGTCACATGGTCGGCATGTACGTGAGTTTCTAGTGTATAAATAAGAGTAAGGTTTAAACTGTCAAGTAGCTCTATATAGTGCTTTAATTCTGTTGCAACCGTATCGATTAAGATTGCTTTTTTGCTGGTTTCGCAAGCAATAAGGTAGGTATAAGTACAAGTATCTGGTTCAAAAAGTTGTTTAAAAATCATTATTATTTACCCATTAATATAATCAAATGCTAATTAAAGATTAGCGACAATAGCGTTTAATTGCAAGGCCAAATTACCACGGATTTATATTGCAGAAGCGGAATCAAATTGAATAGTGGTAAACTAAGACGATACAACATTAACAATATATTTGAATTATTTGGAGTAATAAATGCTGAATAAAGTAACCTTGATAGGAAATTTAGGTGCCGATCCTGATGTGCGCTATATGCCTACGGGCGGAGCTGTCACTAATATTAGTTTAGCTACCACCTTTCGCTGGAAAGATAAGCAATCTGGTGAACGCAAAGAAAATACAGAATGGCACCGCATCGTTTTTTATAATCGTTTAGCGGAAGTTGTTGGTGAGTATCTACGTAAAGGTAGTCAAGTCTATGTGGAAGGCCGGCTACAAACACGGAAGTGGCAAGATAAAGAAGGTGTTGATCGCTACACTACAGAAATTGTCGCCTCAGAAATGCAAATGCTAGGAAGTCGCACTGGCGGAACTGCGCCCTTAGGTAATTCAGCTACGCAGCACGCTCCAGCGCAAAATAACTCTCCCGCCAGTTCACAGCCCGCCACTACGCAGGCGAAATCTATGCCTGAAGCGCCACCAGCAGCCTATGAGGATTTTGATGATGATATTCCATTTTGATTCGTATAAGGTATAAAGTGTTAACTTAATTAGACATAAATTAAATTATTTGTCTTTTTAAACAATACTATATAGATAAATATAGCCTTTCAATTATGTTAATATTTGAGAGGCTTTTTTATGATTGTTTAAAAAGAATGGTAATGGAGTCTCCTTGTGTGTGGCGAATAGATTTTTACTGCATAAATTCCAAAATCTATCGATCGGTACGTCAATATTTTTAATGTTTTGATATTGATTTTATTTATTGAGCAATGGAGAATAGTCAAGTTATCGTCAATAAGTAAGGGAAAAAATTGATTAGGGTTTATTTGTTAGTCATTGTGGTTGCTGCTTTTTTTTGGATTAGTGCAGGTTTAAAAAAAGAGCCGCATGAGCGTAAGCAGTATATGCAAAAAAGTGCATTGGCAGGCTTGTTGTTATGCTTTATTATTTTGGCGCTGACTGGGCGCCTGAGTTGGATTTTAGCTGCATTAAGTGTTTCTGTTGCATTTGTACTGCGCTTTATACCGGTGGTTTTGCGCTATGCTCCTCAACTACAGCGTTTGTGGGCTTTGTGGCGTAATAATCAGGGTGGATTTTCAGAGAAGGCTCAAGGAAAGCCTGTTAGTAAGGGGGCAATAACAGTTGAGGAAGCTTACAAAGTCTTGGGTGTTAGTGCGTCGGCGACAAGGCAAGAGATTATTGATGCGCATCGAAAATTAATTTTAAAAAATCACCCTGACCGTGGTGGATCTAGCTATCTTGCAGCGCAAATTAATCAAGCGAAAGATATTTTGTTAAAGAAATAGATTGGCGATGCAGCTTTGTAGTGTTCTTTTTAGGGGTAAGGTGCTTGGTTATCAATCTCTTGCGTATTTCTTAAGACGGTGGTTTTTTTTGTTTTTTTTTAGTTTTCTTGTGAGTGGCTGTGTGGGGTTTCAATCTCAAGCACCTATTCAACCGAAAAAACGTGATTTGACGAGTAGTTCATACTATAAGGTAAAAAAGGGTGATACTTTATACTCCGTTGGTTTTAGGTCTGGGCATGGTTATAAGCGACTTGCGGTATGGAATAAAATAGCTTCACCTTACAAGTTATCTGTGGGGCGGACGTTAAAGCTATTTAGAGGTAAGTCTGCTAGTTCGGCTGCAAAAAGAAAAAAAATAAAGACAAAAAGAACAAATATTTCAACGAGTAACAAAAAGGTGTTAAAGTTAAGCTGGCAGTGGCCAGTGACCGGAAAAATAATACGGAATTTTTATAATACAGGCAGTAAGGGAATTGATATTTCTGGGCGTGTTGGGCAACAGGTTAAGGCGGCTGAGTCGGGTGTTGTGGCTTATAGTGGTAGTGGTTTACTTGGGTATGGAAAGCTTCTGATTATAAAGCATAATTATTTGTATTTGAGTGCTTATGCGCATAACCGACGCTTGTTAGTCAAAGAAGGGCAAAAAGTTAAGAAGGGGCAATTGATAGCTGAAATGGGTGTGGGTGTGAATGGTAAGCCTGCGTTGCACTTTGAAATCAGGAAGAACGGAAAGCCCGTTAATCCCGTGATATATTTATCAAAATAAGCTTTATTATAAGTGTCCGAATTTAGGATTCGATACTTTATTACAGTGAATGACGAGAAGTAGGAGCTAATAGTGAAGGAAGACTTAATGAGTGCTGAAGAAAATAATACGTTTGTTGAGGAAAGTAAGAGTTTAGATCTTGAGTCGACTCATGAGTTGCTGGATGTATCAACATCAATGACTGATGGTAAAAATGATCAATCTTTTGATGCGACTCAGTTTTATTTTAAGGAGTTAAGTCGCTCGCAGCTTTTAACCGCTGACCAAGAAAAAATGTATGGTAAGCAATCTTTGTTGGGTGATGCGCGTGCTCGACAGATAATGATCGAAAGTAACTTGCGCTTAGTGGTGAAAATTGCGCGTCGCTATTTGAATCGTGGTTTGCCTTTACTTGATTTAATTGAAGAGGGTAACCTTGGTTTGATTCGAGCAGTGGAGAAGTTTGATCCTGAGTTGGGTTTTCGCTTTTCTACTTATGCAACGTGGTGGATACGACAAACCATTGAGCGGGCTATTATGAGTCAAACGAGAACCATACGCTTGCCTATTCATGTTGTTAAAGAAATGAATGTTTATTTAAAAGCTCAACGACATTTAGCGCATGCTTTAGAAACTGAGCCTAGAGCTGAAGATATTGCAAAATTTCTAGAAAAGCCGGTCGAAGTTGTCCAGAAAATGCTTAAATTAAATGAGCGGGTAACATCGGTTGATGCTCCCACTGCTTATGACTCAGAAAAAACCTTTGTTGATTCTATCTCGGATGAAAGTGCAAGCCCTTTGTTAGATCAAATGCACGAACAAGAAGTTAAAGTGAATATCAACACTTGGTTGGCGAGAATATCTAAAAAGCAGGCTGAAGTGATTTGTCGGCGTTATGGCTTGTGTGGTTATGAGAGTGCAACACTTGAAGTGGTTGCTACTGAGTTAGGGGTAACGCGTGAGCGTGTGCGTCAAATACAAATGGATGGTTTAAGGCGACTTAAAGAGATAATAGAAGTTGATGGTTATACACTAGAGACAATTTTACAGTAAGGACTAAAGTAACTGTTTTTCCATGGTTCATATCTTGAATTTAATCGAGAGTGACAAAAGGATTGTGGTGTGTATTATTATGCTAGTACATTGATGTTAAATGTTTTAAGTAGCTCTATTAACTTAATTAGAGGTAGTCCTATAAGTGCATTCGGGTCATCGCCTTCAATGCGCTTAAATAGTGCAATACCTAAGCCTTCTGATTTAAAGCTGCCTGCACAGTTATAGGGTTGCTCTAAAAGTACGTAATTTTCTATTTCTTCGGTGTTTAGTTTTTTAAAATACACAGAGCAAATATCAATGTCACTTCTATAATTCATGCTGGCCGTGTCTAACACGTAAATGCTGGTGTAAAATTTTACGCAGTTACCGGAAGACTCTTGTAATTGCTTGATCGCGCTTTTTGGGTTGCCAGGTTTGTGTAGTTGCATGCTGCCCATCATGGCAACTTGGTCAGAGGCAATAATGATATGTTTTGGGTATGTGCTAGCGAGAGCATGGGCTTTTTGCTTGGCTAAACGTAATGCTTGTTCTTGTGCTGTTTCATTCTCTTGAGCGGTTTCGTCAATATTAGGGCTAGCGCAGATAAAGCTTAAGTGTAATTTTTCCAGTAGTGCTTTTCGGTATTCAGAGCTAGAGGCTAAGACCAGCTTATTGTTTTTCATTAGAATTCAATTGACAAGAAGTGTTAAAAGCCTATATTATTGCACAGATATGTTAGATCAATTACCTGAACTTATAGATCCTGTTGTGTTTGCAGAGCGGCACAGCCATGTAGTAGGCCGAATAGGCTTGCAGAGGATGGCGCGCTTGTCTGATTTTCTTTTTGATAAAGAAGGTGAGTTAAATGTCGACTTACAGTTTTATAAAGAAGGTAAAGTTCCTATTATTGAGGGGCATATTGAAGGGCATATAACCTTGACGTGCCAGAGTTGTTTGAAAGCGCTACCATGGACTATAGATAAATCTGTGAAGATTGGTATGGTGCAAACAATTGAACAGGCTGATCGCTTAGAGGAAGGGTTTGAACCAATGGTTGTTTCAGACCAAAAAATGTCGCTATCTGCAATTGTTGAGGATGAGGTAATTATTGCTTTACCTGATTACCCAAGACATGAAGATAGTTGTATTCAATATTCATCAACTGAACCACTTGTTGAAGAGCCCGAAGAAATAAAACAAGAATCTAACAACCCTTTTTCTGTTTTAGCTAAATTAAAAATTACTGGAGACCAATAATGGCCGTACAAAAAAGCAAAGTAACTCGCTCAAGACGTGGACAACGTCGTTCACATGATTCATTGACAGCACAAACATTGTCACAGGATCCAACAACAGGTGAAACGCATCTACGTCATCATGTTACGCCAGACGGTTTCTTTAAAGGTCGCCAAATTGTTGCGAAAGATGAAGACTAAAATCTAAAGTTTTGCACGAATATTTTGTGCGATTTTAGTTTTATGAGTTTTGAAAGCCGGGCTTTATGTCCGGCTTTTTTATAATAACGACTGGAGCTTCCCTAGACGTGAGTTTAATAATTTCAATTGATGCAATGGGTGGTGATCATGGTACCGATACTACTGTGCCGGCATCGTTAGAGTGTTTACGTAGAAATCCTGAATTGCAGTTGATTTTGGTGGGTGATGAGCTGGTTTTACAGCCTTTGCTCGCACAAGCCTTACTCGATTTTAAAGGGCGCTTGTCTATTCATCACGCATCCCAGTGTGTTGCTATGGATGAATCCCCCGCGAAAGCATTGAAAAACAAAAAAGATTCATCCATGCGTGTGGCAATCAACCTGGTGCGTGATGGTCAGGCGGATGCGTGCGTAAGTGCCGGCAATACCGGTGCATTAATGGCTACTGCCCGGTTTGTTTTAAAAATGATTCCTGGTGTCGATAGGCCGGCAATCATGTCTTCTATGCCTTCTATTTTTGGTCATACCCATGTTTTGGATTTAGGTGCTAATGTAGATAGCTCGGCTGAAAACCTATTTCAATTCGCTGTCATGGGGGCTGAGGTAGTCAAAGCCCTAGAAAATATTTCTAATCCTAAAGTTGGATTATTAAATATTGGCGAAGAAGAAACGAAAGGCAACGAACAAGTAAAGGCAGCTGCTAAGTTGTTAGAAAATTCAGCATTAAATTATATTGGTTATGTCGAAGGTAATTCGCTTAATGCGGGTGATGAGAAAGTTGATTTAATTGTCTGTGATGGTTTTGTTGGCAATATCGCTCTTAAATCAATTGAAGGTGCTGCAAAAATGATTACTTCTGTCTTGAAGGAGTCGTTTGGTAAGAATTTGTTCACAAAATTTGCTGCGCTACTTTCTTATTCTGTGCTGAAAGCAATTAAAAATCGTATTGACCCTAGGCTGCATAATGGAGCTAGCTTTTTAGGCTTGAAGGGCTTGGTAATTAAGAGTCATGGTGGCGCTGATTCTTTGGCTTTTCAAACGGCAATTCACGTGGCTGAAGTTGAAGTCGAAAAAAATGTCATTCAAAAAATCAGCGAGCAAGTTGAAAAATCTTTAAGTGAGAGAGAGGGCGCATGACAACTTATGCAAAAGTAATCGGCACTGGGGGCTACCTACCTGCTGAAATAAAATCTAATGAAGATATTTCCAAGCTTGTGGATACTTCCGATAGTTGGATTTTTGAACGCACTGGAATTAAAAGTCGGCGCATCGCTGCAGAAGATGAAACCACTTCTAGCATGGCTGAAATTGCTGCTAGACAGGCTATTGAGATGGCGGATATTGCGCCTAATGAAATTGACTTGATTGTTGTTGCTACAGGTACACCGGAAAATGTTTATCCTGGCGCGGCATGTATGTTGCAGCATCGATTAGGCATTAAAAATGGTGTGGCTTTTGATATACAGGCAGCATGTTCTGGGTCTGTTTTTGGTTTAGATATTGCTAATCAATATATTAAGTCGGGCGCAGCGAAAACGGTATTAGTTGTAGGTACTGAAATTAATTCACGTATCACTGACTGGACGGATCGTGGTACTTGTATCTTATTTGGTGATGGTGCGGGTGCAATTTTATTGCGAGCCTCAGAAGAGGCGGGAGTTTTGTCCACACACATACATTCTGATGGGCGTTTTGAAGATTTATTAAAATGTCCAAACCCGCAAGCGCAAGGAAAATCAGATGCTGCGGGTTATATTTCTATGAAAGGAAATGAAGTATTTAAAGTAGCAGTGAATACTTTGGGGCGTATTGTCGATGAGACTTTAGCGGCTAATAACATGGATAAAACGGATATAGATTGGTTGGTTCCTCATCAGGCCAATATACGTATTATTGCAGGAACGGCAAAGAAGTTAAAAATGTCTATGGACCAGGTTGTCGTTACCTTAGAAGAGCAGGGAAATACCTCTTCGGCATCGGTATTGCTGGCATTCAATGAGGCGGTTCGAGATGGTCGTATTCAACGTGGTCAAATCGTATTATTAGAAGCATTTGGTGCAGGTTTTACATGGGGCTCTGCACTTATTAAGTATTAAAGGTTTTTTATGAGTGAACAAAATAAACAGTTAGCTTTTGTTTTTCCGGGGCAAGGTTCGCAATCAGTTGCTATGTTATCTGAAATGGCTGCAGCTTACCCTGAAGTCGAGGCAACTTTTGCGCAAGCGTCAGAAGTTTTAGGTTTTGATTTATGGAAGTTGGTTAACGAAGGTCCGGCAGAAGAGTTAAATCAGACCCATAATACGCAGCCGGCTATGTTGGCTGCAGGTGTCGCGCTTTGGCGAGTTTGGTGTGCACAGTCTGAGGTAAGGCCTGCTTATATGGCGGGGCATAGCTTAGGTGAATATACTGCTTTGGTATGCTCGGGGGTTCTAGACTTTGCAGATGCGATTAGTTTAGTTGCTGCTAGAGGTCGTTTTATGCAAGAAGCGGTTCCTGAGGGTGTCGGGGCAATGGCGGCTATTCTGGGCTTAGCAGATGAACAAGTGATTCAAGTTTGTGCAGACGCTGCGCAGGGCGAAGTTTGTTCGGCAGTGAATTTTAATTCTCCGGGTCAGGTAGTGATTGCAGGAAATAGTGCGGCTATAGATCGTGCGATGCCTGCGGCAAAAGAGTTAGGAGCTAAGCGCGCATTGAAATTACCTGTTAGTGTGCCGTCGCATTGTGCATTAATGCGTCCTGCAGCTGAGCAGTTGTATGTAAAAATGCAAACTATAGAGTTTTCTGAGCCTGATGTCACTTTATTGCATAATGTTGATGTTGGTGTGCATAAAGTTACTGAGGAAATTCGTCAGGCTTTGCAAGAGCAGTTATTTGAACCTGTTCGTTGGGTTGATACGGTTAATGCAATGACTGAGCAAGGTGTAACTACTTTTGTAGAGATGGGGCCTGGTAAGGTCCTAATGGGATTAAATAAACGTATTGTAAAGGCGGCGAATCATTTCACCGTTAACAATCCAAATACTTTAACTGAATTATTGGAGCATTTTGCTAATGACTAAAAAAGTAGCCTTAGTAACTGGCGCGAGCCGTGGTATCGGTCGTGCGATTGCAGAGAAATTAATAACTGATGGATTTTTTGTTATTGGTACGGCAACTTCGGATGGTGGTGCAGACGCTATCTCTGCGTATTTGGCTGATAACGGCATCGGAATGAAATTAAATGTCGCTGATGCGGGTTCTATCGCTGAAGTAATGAAGGCGATTACTGATGAGCATGGTACGCCAGCAGTATTGGTTAATAATGCGGGCATTACGCGCGATAACTTATTAATGCGCATGAAGGATGATGAGTGGGATGATATTATTAATACCAATCTGACGTCTGTGTTTAGGATGAGTAAAGCAGTATTGCGTGGCATGATGAAAGCTAAAACAGGGCGCATCATTAATATCGGTTCTGTCGTTGGCTCTACGGGGAATGCTGGGCAAACAAATTATGCCACTGCTAAAGCAGGATTAATGGGTTTTACTAAGTCGATGGCTAAAGAAGTAGGCTCACGTGGTATTACTGTTAATACTGTATCTCCAGGTTTTATAGATACGGACATGACCCGTGAGTTGTCAGATGAGCTTAAGCAGGCGCTATTATCGGGCATTCCTTTAGCTCGCTTAGGTGACGCAAAAGAAATCGCTCATGCAGTCGCATTTTTGGCCTCTGAAGGGGCTTCTTATATTACCGGTGAAACGCTTCATGTCAACGGTGGTATGTTTATGGCTTAAAATTATGTCATTTTCATAATTTTAAAGTATAATTGCCCCGCTTATAGAATTAACTATAAGTGAAACCAGATTAATAATAATTAGTGATGTTGCATAGTTTAAATCGGCATCCATTAAGGAAAAAATAATATGAGTAACATTGAAGAACGCGTAAAAAAGATTGTTGCTGAGCAATTGGGTGTTAAAGAAGATATTTCTAATGATGCATCATTTGTTGATGACTTAGGTGCAGATTCACTTGATACAGTAGAATTAGTAATGGCTTTAGAAGAAGAATTCGAATGTGAAATTCCTGATGATGATGCTGAGAAAATTACTACAGTTCAACAAGCAGTTGATTACGTGAACGCTAACGGCTAATTTCTTAGTTGTTATTATTTAATGGGTGATAATTCATTGCCCATTAATATCTATCTCCTTTCTTTTTATATTTCTACTTCAGGTATTTCCATTGAGTAAACGTCGCGTTGTTATTACGGGTTTAGGCGCAGTTACGCCTCTTGCTAACACAGTCTCTGAAACATGGGATGGTATTATTAACGGCAAAAGTGGTATCAGCCAAATTGATTCTTTTGATATTTCTGGGCATGCAACTACTTTTGGTGGTGTGTTTAGGGATTTTGATATTAGTCAGTATATTCCTGCAAAAGACGCTAAACGTATGGATGGTTTTATTCATTATGGAATTGCAGCGGGGTGTCAGGCAATTGAAGATTCAGGAATAGAAGTTACGGAAGAAAATGCTGAAAGAATTGGTGTTGCTATTGGTTCAGGTATTGGAGGAATTACAGGTATAGAAGAATGCCGTATGACCTTTGAAAAGGGTGGTGCGCGTCGTATTTCACCTTTCTTCGTACCAGGCAATATCATTAATATGATTTCCGGTAACCTTTCCATTAAGTATGGTTTAAAGGGGCCAAATTTTTCGATTGTAACCGCATGTTCAACAGGTACGCACTGTATCGGTGATGCGGCGCGTAAAATTCAGTACGGTGATGCAGATGTCATGATTGCTGGTGGTGCTGAGCGTTGTACAAGTTCAGCAACAGCGATGGGTGGCTTTGCTTCAGCTAAAGCTTTATCGCGTCGAAATGATGATCCACAAGCGGCTAGTCGCCCATGGGATGCTGATCGTGATGGTTTTGTATTAAGTGATGGGGCAGGTGTTGTTGTTCTTGAGGAATTAGAGCACGCTAAAGCACGTGGCGCAAAAATTTACGCCGAAGTAATTGGCTATGGCATGAGCGGTGATGCTTATCATATGACTACGCCGTCTCCAGGTGGTGAAGGCGCGGCACGTTGTATGAAAAATGCCATACGTGACGCAGGCTTAAATGCAACAGATATTGATTATATC
>Ga0105349_10000766_pt1 | contig 13091 bp, 13 predicted proteins | sample EN1Hudseemescosm_FD_83661 | JGI IMG/M metagenome (GOLD analysis project Ga0105349, IMG submission 83661) | Methane-oxidizing microbial communities from mesocosms in the Hudson Canyon - EN1B Hudson Canyon | ecosystem: Environmental > Aquatic > Marine > Cold seeps | place: Hudson Canyon...
CTAATTTATATTTAAATCAAGTAAACCAAATCATGAAAGGATCTTCAGTTGAGGTAATTGGTCAAAACATAACTTCTTACGAATCTACTTCTGATACAGGTGGAGTTACAGCAATTGGACTTAAGGATTTAGGTATAAATAGAAGTATTATTGGTCATTCAGAGGTAAGAAAAAGAAATAAACGATCTAAATCAGAAGACGTCTTAATTGAAACTATTCCTACTGGTTTTCAATTTATTTTATGTTCTGAAAATATTGAACAAATTCCCTTTGATATTTTAAACAATAGTTTTGAAATGATTCTTGCTTATGAACCAGTATGGGCAATTGGAACAGGGGAAACAGCATCAATTGAACATATCAATGAAATTCATAGATCGGTAAAATCAGAACTTTCAAAATTAAGTCTAGATATTCCTGTATTATATGGTGGAAGTGTAAATCCTACTAACTCAAAAGAGATTTTATCTCAAGAATTAGTAGATGGGGTTCTAATTGGAGGTGCATCTACAAAATATAAAGATTTACACAAAATAATTAACTCTATTTAATAAATAATTTTAGCAATTATCTATCTTTGCATTATAAACAATGATTATGTTAAAAAGATCTTTTATTGTAATATTTATTTTAACATTTTTTCATGTTCAATCACAAGAAAATATGGAGAATACTATTTATCAATTCAAAGTTGCCGATATATATGGCAAGATTTATGATTTTTCTCAATTAAAAGGGAAAAAAGTTATGATTGTAAACACTGCATCAAAATGTGGTTTAACCTATCAATATAAGGGACTTCAGGAACTTTATAATTCCTATAGCATCTATGGTTTTGTTATCATAGGTTTTCCATCAAATGATTTCTTAAGGCAGGAACCTGGATCAAATGAAGAAATTATTGAATTCTGTGAAGAAAATTATGGTGTTACATTTCCTATGATGAGTAAAATAACAGTTAAAGGATCAAAAAAACATCCCATTTATGATTATTTAACAAAAAAGTCGAAAAATAATTATAAAGACTCAAGAGTTACTTGGAATTTTCAAAAGTATTTAATTAGCAGAGAGGGTTTAATTGAAAAGATAGTTTCACCAAAAACAAACCCAGATTCAGAAGAAATTATATCTTGGATAACAGATGGTGAATAAACCTAAAAAATTTTCAACTAAATGTGTTCATGAAGGCGAAATAAAAGATACTATGTATCAAGGTATAGTATCACCGCTATTTATGTCAACTACATATCCATGGTATGGAGGAGAAGATTCTGAGAAAAAACCTTACCCTAGATATTTTAACACTCCAAATCAAGAATTCCTATCTAAGAAAATTGCTGCTTTAGAAAATGGTGAAAAAGCATTAATATTTTCTTCAGGAATGGCTGCTATAAGTACATCTATAATGGCTAATGTTAAAAGTGGAGATCATATAATATTTCAAGAGGATTTATATGGTGGTACAAGAAATTTCATTAAAACAGAATTTGGTAAATACGGGATAGAATACTCTTTTACTAAAGGACTTGATTCAAATCATTTCTCAGATGAAATTAAAGACAATACAGTAGGAATATATATTGAATCTCCAAGTAATCCATTATTGAAAATAGTAGATTTGAAAGCTATCTCTTCTATAGCTAATCAAAAATCAATATGGACAATGATAGATAACACATTTGCAAGTCCTGTTAATCAAAATCCGATTAATCATGGAATAGATATTGTAATTCATAGTGCTACAAAATATCTTGGAGGTCATAGTGATATCTCTGCAGGAGCTGTAATTAGCACTGATTCTAAAATTGAAAAAATACTTGATTCTGCTAAAAATTTTGGTGGAAACCTTAGTGATTATACTGTTTGGTTATTAGAAAGAAGTATGAAGACATTACATATTAGGGTTAAGGAACAGACTAGAAATGCAAAACTTTTAGCTAAAATGCTAAACGAAAATAATAACATTATAACAGTTTATTACCCGGGTTTAAGTTCTCATCCTTCTCATGATATAGCTAAATCTCAAATGAATGACTTTGGAGCAATGATGTCATTTGATCTAAAAGAAAATGTGGATGTATATACATTTCTTAAATCACTTGAAATAATTAAACCTGGTATGAGTCTTGCTGGTATTGAAACTACAGTTAATTTTCCAATTAAAACATCTCATGGATTATTAACTCAAAAGGAAAGGGATAATCAGGGGATAGGCGATAAACTTATTAGACTTTCTGTTGGTATAGAAGATTATCAAGATTTATATGATGATCTAGATAATGCTATAAAAAAATCAATTAAATGAAATTAGATATACTTGCATTTGGGGCTCATCCCGATGATGTTGAAATGGGATGTGGAGGAACTTTAGCGAAATCTACTTCAATGGGTAAAAATGTAGGTATTATTGACCTTACAAAAGGAGAGCTAGGAACTAATGGTAGTCCTGAAGAAAGAGATAAAGAAGCTAGTCAATCAGCAAAGATTCTAGGAGTAAAATTTAGAGAAAATATGGGGTTTGAGGATGGTTTTTTAGTGAATGACAAATCAAATCAAATAGAAATCGTTAAAAAAATCAGACATTACAAGCCTAATATAGTTCTCACATGTGCTCAAATAGATAGGCATTCTGATCATGGTAAAGCAAGTGATTTAATTTATGACTCTTGTTTTGTTAGTGGCCTTTTAAAACTTAAAACTTCGTTTGATTCAAAAAAACAAGATCCATGGAGGCCTCAAATTATTCTAAATTATCAACAGTGGAATGATTTTAAACCTGATGTGATAGTAGATATATCAAAGTTCATAAAAATCAAAGAAAAAGCAATTTTATCTTTTAAGAGTCAGGTTATTAAAGATGATAATACGGCATCAACAAAAATTAACTCTGAAAACTTCTTGAAAAGTATTAATTATAGAGCTAAAAACTTTGGTAGATTAATTGATACTGATTTTGCAGAAGCCTTTCAATCTAGAAGAAATATAGCTGTAGATAATATTTTTGATTTAATTTAATTTTTCAACATTTAATTTTTTATAAAACGAACAAATAGTCTATTTTTGCTGCCTATATGGTGGTTGTAGTTCAGTTGGTTAGAACGCCTGATTGTGGTTCAGGAGGTCGCCGGTTCGAGTCCGGTCTTCCACCCAAGTTAACCGCTACATTACACTAATAAAATAAACTCTTCAGCATGAAAATAAATTCAAGAGAGATATTAATAGGACATATTAGCGATGGTATTGACAATGCGCAAGTAGGTGACAACTCGAACAAGAGTATTCTTGCAAGAGGATGCGATCCAGAAATGGGTAGACGTGCAATTGAGTTATTATCACCAATATTGGGTAATCCTGAAATGCTTTCAGTTACAAATGATGATAATTTTATCATAGAATTAAAGAGAAAAAAGTGGACAGTTATTCACTTTGCACCAGGAGCGTGTAGATATGATGCTACTAAATCACCCATTCCAGGTAATCGTTCACTAACGCGAGATTGGGGACTTGCAGAGTATCGAAACTTGGTAAGAAAATACCAAGGTGAGGATATTAAAATTGTTGAAACTACCGACGAAAGTCAAATAATCCCTCTACTTAGAAAAGCCTTAAAAAGTATTAATTAAATTATACTTTGGTACAAAGGCATAATAATAAATCAAATATAATTAAAAATCTAAGGTAGGTCTGATTGTGGTTCAGGAGGTCGCCGGTTCAAGTCCGGTCTTCCACCCAAGTTAACCGTTACATTACACTTAATAAAATAAACCCTTCAGCTAATGAGGGGTTTTTTCTTTAGTGGTTTAAATATCTTTAGAACTTAATTTGACTGTCTTTAGTTGATTCTTTTCATTTTCAAAAACAGTCCAAACAATAAATATCTCGTTATTGAGTATTTCTAATTGTGGTACTCCTGTGTTCCTTCCACTATCAATTTTAGAAATTGTAATTGGCTCTGAAACTTTTCCATCTATTGAAACTTTTTTTATTCTTAAATATGTCCCAACATCATCACCTTCCATATAACTAACCAGTACTTCCTGGTCGTTCAAGAAAGCAACATCTACTCTGCCGATAGCATCATGGTCGTTAATTTTTATTGGGTTACCAAAAGAAGACCCATAGAATTCTGAAAATGAAAGATTTACCGTTGGCTTTTCGTTAGAAACGGTAAACCAACTTACAGCCAGATTATTTGAATTAGAGACAACTTTAGGACCATTTACTGGACATCCGTATATTACCCATCCATCATTATGAACAGGAATTGGAGCTTCCCAAACATCATTTATATTTCGGGTTATATAAATATCTCGAACTTCTTTCTCGCTCCTGTCTCTATAAACAACTAAAGGTCCTTTATCAGTATATGTTATTGATGTCTGACAACAATCGCAAGCAGATGAATCAAGTTCAATTTCATTTATAACATCTCCAGCACTAGTGATTTCCGCAAAGCGAATGGTCATTGGTTTATGATCTCCCTCCAGCTCTTTCTCTACTGTATTTCTACCGTCCAACCAGGTAATAAAAAATCCTTCGTTATCGTTTGCAACTATACTCACAAAACCATGTTCTGCTTTGATGCCATCTGTGTTTAATACAAAATCTTCTTTTATTTTCTCTCCAGATAATTTTTGTAGATTTAAAAAAACATCATAAGTATAAGTCCCAGAAGCAGATTTCTTTAGGTAGCTTGTTAGAATTAAATCCCCACTAATTGCGTGAGTTGGGAAATCAGCCCAATTAACAAACCAGTCGGAACCAGTTGCTACTGTTTGGGGATTAGTCCATTCTCCATCTTTGAATTGACTGAAATTTAAAGCAGCTTTCTTGTCCTCATTAGAAGAAATCCAAGTCAATGACAAGGAACCATTCTTAGAAACTAAACTAGGCTGTGCATTACTGTTCTCATGTAAAAAAGAGATTTCTTCTATTATGATGTCTTTAGATGTACAAGAAAAAATACTCAAGAAAGATAAAATTATAGTAAACTTTTTCATATTAAAGTATCTTTAATTTATTTATCATTTCTTCAGAATCCCATTCAATTGCACCAACAATAGTTTCAATTATTTTTCCATTTTCATCAAAAATATATGATGTAGGCATAGAATAAATTCCAAGTGTTTCATAAGATTCAATAGATTTCAAAAAATTGAAGTCAAAATTCCTATCATTTTTAAACTTAGATATTTCAGAAATTGTTTCGTCAGATACTAACAAAAAAGTATAGCCGTAATCTTCTAATATTTCTTCAGCTCTTTTTATACTCGGCATTTCCTTTATGCATGGTCCGCACCATGTAGCCCAGTAATTAATTACAATTCTTTTTCCTTTATAGACTGACAAATCTAAATTGTTCTCATATAAATCTACAAATGAAGTTTTAAGTTGTAAAGATTCTAAATCAGAAACGTTTTTGTTATTAGTAATACCTGTATTACAACCCAAAAATAAAACATAACATAATGAGTAAATAGCTGTCTTTTTCAACTTTAAGATTTTTTTAAATTTACAAAATATGATTTTAATATATCTAATGTTTATGTGTTAGCCTCTAGTTTTGATCAACTTCAATCCTTTCATCCATATTAGCTATTTCCCAAGCTGTGTGGAAAATTAACTTTGTCCTTGTAGTATATATATCATATAGAATTTTGTCTGGAGTATCTCCTGTTCCATGATAATCTTCGTGTGTTCCGCTGAAATAGAAAATTACAGGAATATTTTTTTTCGCAAAGTTGTAATGATCGCTTCTTTCGTAAAACCTTTCTGGATGTTCAGGATCACTAAATTTATAATCTAAATCAAGATTCACAGTTTCACTATTAATCTGCTCGGATACTTCATGTAATTGAGTGCTAAGTCTATCTGATCCTATTAAATATATATAATCAGTATTTTTTAATTCTCTTTGAGGATCAACTCTTCCAATCATATCTACATTTAGATTAACAATTGTTTGTTCTAATGGGTAAAGAGGGTTTTCTACATAATACTTTGATCCCAATAATCCTTTTTCTTCTCCAGTAACATGTAAAAAAACAATAGATCTTTTTGGTCTAAATCCATCCTTTACAGCAATTTTAAATGCCTGTGCAATTTCTAAAAGCGCCATACTTCCTGATCCGTCATCATCTGCTCCATTATAGATATCTTCTCCTCTTTTTCCAACATGGTCAAGATGTGCAGAAAGAACAATAAACTCGTTAGGTTTATCAGAACCTTTGATTATAGCTGCTACATTTTCACTTTCGACCCAATCTGCTTTTCCAGGTAAGTTAAGTCGTAACTTCTGAAAATAATCTTCTGTGTTTTCAGCAGGAGCTATTTTATTTTCTTTATAGAATTCTCTTAAAAATTCAACAGCCAATTTTTGACCCTTTTCACCAGTTTCTCTTCCTTCAAACTCATCAGAAGCATATACATATAAAAGATCTTTTAAATTTTCTTCAGTTATTGTATTTGAATATTTTATAGAATTACTCTCTTGAGAACAACTATAATTTAATGCTAAGAAGAAAATTATTGCTAGTGTATTAGTTTTTTTCATATAATTATGTAAAATAATTCTCAAAATTTACATTTAAAATTAATTTTGAGCAAATATTATGTAATAAAATAATTATATGAATACTGAAATTTTATTTTTTCTAATCTCATCTATTTCATTGACTTTAATGCCAGGTCCTGACATAATATTTGTGATTTCTCAAAGTATTTCAAAAAATAAAACCACTGGAATATTAATTTCATTAGGTCTTTGTACAGGACTATTAATTCATACTCTGCTTCTTGTTTTTGGTTTTTCTTCAATAATCTCAAATAATTACTTTCTTTTTAAGTTATTCAGTTCATTCTATATGCTACTACTAATGACACAAGAAATTAATTTATTGCCTAAGATTTATTCTAATAAGTCTAATTATAAGTTTAATTCACCTTATTTGAAGGGTTTGATTATGAATCTTATAAACCCTAAAGTGATATTATTCTTTATAGCTTTTTTTCCTGCATTTTTATTTTCAAAAACCTTAGACCTAAAGATTCAATTTGCAATTTTAGGACTAATATTTTTTGTACAAGCTTTAATAATTTTTATTAGTCTCTCTTATTTGTCTAAAAGGATATTTAATTTATTTAATATATCATCCAAATCACTAAAGATTTCATATATAAAATCACTTATTTATCTTAGTATAATAGCTTTAATATGGATTGATTAAGTTCTAGTTATTAATTCGTACATTTGCATGCAATTAGTTTATAATTAATTAATTGCAATGACTAATTCAAAAATTCTTAATGAAGGTTTAACATATGAGGATATCCTTCTAATTCCTCAATATTCTGATATTTTACCTCAGAAAGTACAACTTAAAACTAGGTTTAGTAAAAATATTAATCTTAATATCCCAATAGTTTCTGCTGCAATGGACACTGTGACTGAAAGTAAAATGGCAATTGCTGTTGCAAGAGAGGGTGGAATAGGTGTAATTCACAAGAACCTTTCTATTCAAGATCAGTCAAATGAAATAAGACTTGTGAAAAGATCAGAATCAGGAATGATTATAGCCCCTATTACATTAAAATCTACAGCATTAGTTAAGGATGCAAAGAATGAAATGAAAAAATATAAGATTGGGGGGATTCCTATAATATCAGATAAAGGTAAACTAAAAGGAATAGTTACAAACAGGGATTTAAGATTTGAAAAGGAAGATAATAAGCAAATTTCAAAAGTCATGACCTCAAAGAATCTTATTACTGTTAAGTCAGGCACCTCATTGGATGATGCTGAAGAAATTCTTCAAAAACACAAGATTGAAAAATTACCAGTTGTTGATTCCGAAAATAATCTTGTGGGGCTCATTACTTTTAGAGATATTAACAAACATTCTATTAAACCTCTTTCTAATAAGGACGACTATGGAAGATTAAGAGTTGCTGCCGCTATTGGAATTGATAAAGATTTAATAAAAAGATCAAAAGAATTGATTAATGCTGGAGCTGATGCACTTGTTATTGATACTGCTCATGCTCATTCTAAAAGTGTTGCTGATGCACTCAAAAAGGTTAAAGATAATTTTGATAATATTGATGTTGTAGTTGGGAATATTGCAACAGCAGAGGCAGCAGAATTTTTAATAAATATCGGAGCAGATGGATTAAAGGTTGGTATAGGTCCAGGTTCTATATGTACAACTAGAATAGTTGCAGGCGTTGGTTATCCTCAATTCTCTGCTGTATTAGAAGTAGCAAATGTTACTAACAATAAAGATATACCTATAATTGCAGATGGTGGGATTAGATATACTGGAGATATTACTAAGGCAATTGCAGCTGGTGCAGATTCTGTAATGCTTGGTTCCCTTTTAGCTGGAACTGAGGAATCTCCAGGAGAAACTGTAATTTTTGATGGAAGAAAGTTTAAAACTTATCGAGGAATGGGTTCTGTTGAAGCAATGAAAAAAGGGAGTAAATCAAGATATTTTCAGGATTCAGAGACTGACTCTAAAAAATTAGTTCCTGAAGGAATTGTCGGACGTGTTCCCTATAAAGGAGAATTACAAGAGAGTATTCATCAATTTGTTGGTGGTTTAAGGTCTGGAATGGGATATTGTGGCACTAAGAGTATTAGTGAATTAAAATCTAAATCTAAATTTGTTAAGATTACTGGTTCAGGTATTATAGAAGGCCATCCTCATAATGTTATAATTACTAAAGAAGCTCCAAATTATAGTCCACCTAAAGTTTAAGATAAATCTTTATGAGAAAAAGGGTTTTTATTATAATATCTGTTCTATTCTTATCTTGTTCTAACTTTACATCTATAACTAATGATAAATTGGTTTCTAGAGCTGGAGACAATTATTTATATGAATCAGATATTCCTGATTTTTCAGATTTCGAAGATAGTTTAATAAGAAAAAAAGATTTTATTGACTCATGGGCACGAGAAAACATTTTTTTTGATCTATCTATTGTTAATCTTGATCCAAAATCAATTACTAGTTTAGATGAGTTAGTTGAAAAATATAAAAAAGACTTATATATAAACTCTTATAAGGATATACTTATTAACTCAAGGGTTGACTCTGTTATTACTGAAGAAGAGATAAATAATTACTATAATCAAAATCTTAATAACTTTAAATTAAATGAAGAACTAATAAAATTTAGATTTGTTAAAGTCCCTATTGATAATGTGAATTTAAACAAAATTAGAAATGGAGTAAGAAGATTTAATTCATCTGATAAAGAATTTATTGATTCATTAACATTTCAATTTGCTTCTTATTATTTAAATGATTCTATATGGATCACAAAAAGAGAATTATTTAATCAAGTCAAGTTCATTACATATGAAAATGAAAAAAAAATTGTTAAAAAAAGAGCGTTGATTAGTAAAAGAGATAGTATGTACGTAAATTTATTATTCATTGAAGATATTCTTGGAATAAATAACATAGCCCCAAAAAGTTATTTGTTAGAAAGAATGAAATCAATAATTTACAATAGAAGAAAAATATCATTAATTAAACAGCTAAATAAAGATATAATTAATGATGCTGTTAAATCTAAAAAATATGAACTGTATGAGTAGGTTTTTTTACTTTATTATTTTGCTTAATACTTTTATCTGTTCTTCTCAAGAAAATGAATTTAAGGATAGGATAAAGGTAGATGGCATATCATCTGTAGTTGGAGATTTTATCATTTTAGAATCCGATATTGACAAGGTAAGGATTGATATGGAATCTCAAGGTATCTCTATAAGAGGTGTTTCTAAATGTCAATTATTAGGAAAATTAATGGAGGATAAATTATATTCTCATCATGCAATTCAAGACAGTCTTGAATTGTCTGATTCAGAAATTCATGATTATGTAGATAGAACAATTGAATATTTTACTGAACAACTTGGAGATATAGATAAAGTGCTTGAATTTTATAATAAAAAAGATGAGATTTCATTTAGGGATGAATTATTTGAAATTAATAAAACTCAAAAATTGGCTGAGTTAATGCAGGATGAAATAATTTCGAAAGTAGAGATTACACCTGAAGAGGTTAGACAATTTTTTGAATCTATACCCAAAGTAGAATTGCCAATTTTTGGAACTGAACTTGAAGTTGCTCAAATTGTCGTTGAACCTAAGGTTTCAGAAGATGAGACTAATAGAATCGTTAATCAACTTAAAGTTTTTAGAGAAGATGTTTTAGAAGGTGGCTCTAGTTTTGCTTCCAAAGCTTTATTATACTCTCAAGATCCAGGGTCAAGAAGTAAAGGAGGTAAATATACTTTAAATAGAAAAAAGCCAAAGATGCTTAAAGAATTCCGCGATGTTGCATTTAGCCTAAGAGAAGATGAAATTTCTGAACCATTTAAAAGCGATTTTGGTTGGCATATAATCAAAGTTGATAAAATTAGAGGACAAGAAATTGATGTAAGGCATATTTTATTAACTCCAAAAATTTCTGATAATGAATTAAGATTAGCTAAAGAGAAGATTGACACAATTAGAAAAAGGATAGTTGATGAAGAAATATCTTTCTTTGATGCAGCTCTTTACTATTCTGACGAAAAAGAAACTAAGCAAAATGGAGGTGTTATAATTAACCCCTCAACTAATGACACAAGATTTGAGTTAACAAAAATGGATCCTGTTCTTTATTCTCAAATTAAAAACTTAAAAGATAATTCAATCACTTTTCCACTTCTAGATAATTCTGAACAAACCCCTAAATATAAAATATTAAAAATCTCAAATAGATTTGATGAACATGTTGCAGATTTTTCAATAGATTACGTAAAGATTAAAGATCTTGCTTTAAAAGAAAAACAATTAAGAACAATTCAAGAATGGATGACGGATAAGATTGAAGATACTTATATAAATATTAATGCTGATAATAGGTATTGTAAGTTTGTATATAATTGGATAAAAGAATAATTATTTAAAATATTTCTTTGGTATATAAAGCATTCCAAAACACTCACCGCCTTCTTTATTTATATTTTTATGATGGATCTTATGTGCCCTTCTAAGACCTTTAGCATATTTATTATTAATATTTCTAAATAACTTGAATCTTTGATGAATAAAAACATCATGAACAATAAAATATGCAAGACCGTATAACCCTATTCCTATTGCAATAGGGAGGCCTAAATAAAAACCTTTCTCACCCCACAAATAAGCAAACATAAAACTTAAGAGTGCATATATTATGAAGAATGAATCATTTCTTTCAAACCATGATTTATGATCTTTGTTGTGGTGATCTTTATGAAGAAACCATAATGGTCCATGCATAATATATTTATGATTAAACCATGCCGTAAATTCAGTAAAGAAAAATGCACCAAGAAGAGTTAGTGTCCATACAACTATATCCATAAAATTAAATTTAATTGATATTTAACATAAGACCTTGTTAAAACTATGAATTTTTGGAAGTTATCAATCCTAATTCTACTTTCCTTTATATCTATGGAAGGAGTTCTTTTTAACTTCTTAAGGAGTTTATTATAATATCTATATGCTATATAAACTCCAAATTTAGCCTTTTTAGGTAGTTTTACAATTCCTTTAATTGCATGTTCGAAATCTTTTTCAATTTCATTTATAATTGTCTCTTTAGTATATTCGTCGAAATTCTGCATATTAATATTAGGAAAATAGACTCTATTTAATATCTCTTGATCTGATTTCATGTCTCTCAAAAAATTTACTTTTTGAAAAGCTGAACCTAAAGACATTGCATATGGCTTTAATTTGTTGTATTCTTTTTTTGATCCGGAAACAAAAACTTTTAAACACATAAGTCCAACTACATCAGCTGATCCATAAATATATTCTTTATAATCTTTTCTATTTTTATATCTTCTGATATCAAGGTCCATCCTCATACTCTTCATGAAAGATTTAATTAGACTCAAATCAATATCATATTTGTTAACTGTATCTTGGAATGAATTGAGTATAGGGTTGAGGCTTATTTTATTTTCAATACTTGACCATAATTCTTTCTCAAATTCATCTAATAGCTGTTTTTTTGGATAATCGTGAAAAGTGTCTACTATCTCATCTGTAAATCGAACAAAACCATAAATATTAAAAATATCATTTCTTATTGATTTAGATAATAATTCTGTAGCTCTATAAAAAGAGGTACTATACTCTTTTATAACTATTTCACTGCAATCTTGAGATACTTTATCAAAAATTTCCTTCATAAAGGTAAAAATAATGAAAAAGAACAAATGATTTTAATAAATTTGAGTTATGGAAGAAATAAAATTATACCACTATACTTCAATTTCACATTTAATAGAAATTTTTAGAACAGGAAAACTAAATATTTCTCAGACAGATAAAATGTTAAAAGTCAAAAAACCTGGCTTATGGTTTAGCACTAATTCTGAATGGGAATATTCTGCTTTTAAGAGATTTAATGATGGGAAAAAAGAATTTGATTTAAATAAAGCTGAAGAATTTGAAAAATATATTGGCTGCGCAAGATTTATAACTAAGCTTGATTCAAGATTTGTTACATATGCTAAGTATAAGTACAAATCTAAAGCACATCCTCTTGTATGGGAGAAGATGGGTGAAGTTGGAAAAAGTAAAGGTTCTAATCCTGATGAATGGTATGCAACATTTAGCCCACTTAATATTGATAATTTAGATATAGAAGTTTATGATAATGGAAAGTGGTGTAATCTAAAAAAAGAGGATGGAGAGTTCGATACCGAACTGTTTAATAAGAATCTAGAAAAAACATTTATATATAAAAGAGGAAAAGAGCTTGAATCTAAAATGGAGAAACCACCTACTGATAAAATAGATGTTGAGAAACCAGTAGTTGAGGAGGTTAAAGAAGAACCAGTAGTAGTTGAGGAGGTTAAAGAAGAAGAACCAATAGTTGAGGAGGTTAAAGAAGAACCAGTAGTTGAGGAGGTTAAAGAAGAACCAGTAGTTGAGGAGGTTGAAGAAGAACCAGTAGTAGTTGAGGAGGTTAAAGAAGAAGAACCAATAGTTGAGGAGGTTAAAGAAGAACCAGTAGTAGTTGAGGAGGTTAAA
>Ga0105349_10000775_pt1 | contig 13001 bp, 14 predicted proteins | sample EN1Hudseemescosm_FD_83661 | JGI IMG/M metagenome (GOLD analysis project Ga0105349, IMG submission 83661) | Methane-oxidizing microbial communities from mesocosms in the Hudson Canyon - EN1B Hudson Canyon | ecosystem: Environmental > Aquatic > Marine > Cold seeps | place: Hudson Canyon...
GTAGTCTTTGCCATATGTGAAAATTATTCAAAAACTGTAAAATCTTCTACTAATCTTGAAATTGGTGTTTTAAACATGCAAAAAAGTAGTCTGTACACTGATTTAATAAAATGGTTAAAGACTCAGTCTATTTGGACTGAATAATGTTGGAATTACTTCTACATGATTCATTTTAGTATAATGTTTTTATGATGACCAATTTCATCTAAGATATGGTCCTAAAATCTGAAGCATCATTTAAGGAATACTTGAAAAAATTACCTGATGAAACTATTATAAAATATTATTCTGATGTTGAATATTCTCCATTTCCCGTGTTGCTTATTCAAGAATATACTAGACGTTTTCAGCAAAAAAGTAAAAATGAAATTCTTAAGGATTTAAAATATCAAACTCGTTTAGCTAAAAAAAAGACAAAAGAAATTAGTAAAATGGCTAAAAAAAATAAATTAGTTGATGATGTGACTAAACAAAAATCCCAAGAAATTATAGATCAAGCTAAAAGAAAAGGTTTCAAAATAAGTGAAAAAATTTCAAGTAGACGTCATAAATTAAGTTCAAAATTAAAAAAGACAGCAAAATCTAAAATTCAAAAAACGGTCAATGTTGGAAAACAATTTAAAGTTTCTAAAAAAGAAAATTTAGAATTAATAGAGAATTTAGCAAAATTAAAGGATGCTGGAATTATTACTTCTAAAGAATTTCAAGAAAAGAAAAAGAAACTTTTATCTAAAATCTAATTTCTGTTTCAATCTTTTAACAATTTATTAAATTTTTCAAATTCTGATTTAGTTTTAACAAATTGATCTGTTAAAATTTTACATGAAAAAATCTGATTCATTTTTTCATCTATTATGAATATTGTTTCATTAAAAATTATTGTATCAATAACATCTGTATGTGGATATAATGTGTATTCTAATAATTCATCATTCATTTGTATTTTCAATTTACACCCCATAATCAATCCTAAATCTTCATGTTTGTTTAGAAATCCAGTTAAACTGGCTTTAATTTCTGCATCCTTCTCTAATGCAGTAAATTTTGATTCATTTTCAATACTTTTTTCTAATATGCATGCAACTGGATTATTTTTAATATGTAGAATCACTGATTCATGTGTTTTAACATACTCTTCCACATCCTCAATTTTATCCAATGGCATGTTTCTATAATTGAAAATTTTCTTAATTAATTTTTGTGATTGATTTTTAATTTTTCTATTGAAAAAAAAGTCAGTCTCCGTTTTCTTAGGAGACTCTGTAATGCATTAACTAGTTTATGTGAGCATCGGGCTCTTCCAGCTAACACCGTAAGATGTCTCTGACTCAATTATCTTAGGAATTATGTTTTTGATAAAAATTAAATTTAAAAAAAATTACTTCCAAGTGTATTTTTTTTAATTTAAAAAGATCGCATAAACTTATTTTAAAAATTCTTTATTTTCTTCTAGGTTGCAATTCTATATCTGCCATAAATAATGTACATATCTAACATCAGAACACCGATCGCTGAACCAATAAACCAATCTCTAATTGTTGATAATTCTGTTTCATATTCCATGTTTGATGTAAGATCCAATAATATTTCATTAAGTGTCTGCTCATCTAATGATTTGAAATAACTTCCACCTGTACTATCTGAGATATTTTTAAGCGAACTTTCATCTAATTCTGCATATTGTGGTTCACCATAAATGTCGTCTCTGAGATAAACTGGTTCTTCTGAACCAATTCCTATGACATGAACTTGTACATTATTTCTAATTGCATATTGTATTGCTTGCTCTGATGTCACTAATCCTGAATTTTGTATGCCATCACTCAAAAGAATAATTACTCTTTTTTTATCTAGTATTGACGAAACCATGTCTATGCCTAATGATAATCCATCACCCATAGCTGTTGCTCCATTTCCTTGTTTAATGGATGCAATTGAATTCAATGTTTTTTCTTTTACAGGTGTTAGATATGATATTGTACCTGCTCCTGTTTCAAATAACACTATTCCTACATTATTTTTATCGTTGATTTTAGTAACTAGTGAATTTATTGCATTTTTAGCTGCTTCTAGACGAGTAGGTTTGTAATCTGATGCTGCCATGCTTTCTGAACCATCCAATACTATTCCTAAATTGATTCCCTTTTCTACTCCCATTGTGACTAATTGAGGATTAGCTAGTGCAATAATAATCAAAGATAGAACAATAATTACTAATACAAATGGAAGGTGCTTTCTAATTGTATTTCTTTTTACATTCGTTTTTTTAATTATTTTTAATGAACTAAATTTTAAAACTGATTCTTTTCTATTTGAATTGTATCTATGATATATGAAAATTAAAAGTGGAATTAGTAAAAAAAGAAATAATGCATTTATGAATCCAAATTCCATTAGTTTTTCATCTTCCATTTATTTCTAAAATATCTATTAATTGTAATGTCAAATGATTCCTCATTACTTAGATTGATCATATCTATGCCTAATTTGTTCATATTTTTTTGATCATTTTTTATTTTTTCATTCATACTTTCTCTATATTGTTTTTGAAATTTTTTATCCGAAGTATTTACTAGTATTTGTTCCCCTGTTTCAGAATCTTCTAGATATGCATAACCAATTTCTGGTATTTGTTTTTCTCGTATGTCTGAAACATTAATTAAAACTACTTGATGATGTAATTTCAAAAATTTTAATGGTTTATCATACGAGTCTGAAATAAAATCTGAAATGATGTAAATGACACTTTTTCTTTTTAATTTATTATTTAGTGTGGATAGTGACTCCATGATGTTTGTTTTTTTACTTTTTGGTTTGTAATCTATTAACTCTTTAATTATTCTTAATAATTGTCTCTTACCTTTTTTTGAAGGTATGAATTTTTCTAATTTATCTGTAAATATGCCTAAACCCAGTCTATCATTATTTTTTAATGCTAAAAACATTAATGATACTGCAACTTCAAATGATAAATCTAGTTTTGATTTCTTAAATCCAAAATTATTACTTTCTGATAAATCTAATATCAGATAAATATTCAATTCATTTTCTTCAACAAATTCTTTTACAAACAGTGTATCGTATCTAGCAGAAACATTCCAATCAATTCTTTTTACATCGTCTCCTGGAATATACTCTCTAACTTCTGAAAATTCAATACCTCCGCCTCTAAATTTAGAATTAAAAGCACCTGATTCAATGCCTTCTACCAAATCTTTTGTTTGAATTTGTAGATTTTTTATCTGTGCTAGTAATTCAGAAATTTTACTCATTATTATGGTGATGGGATTTTTTCAAGAATTATATCAATTACTTTATCTGTGTTTATTTCATCAGCTTCTGCCTCAAAAGTAAGAATTAATCTATGACGTAAAACTTCATGAGCAATTTCTTTAATGTCCTCTGGTATGACATATCCTCTACTATTCATCATTGCATTTGCTTTCGCTGCTTTAATTAGCCAAATTGACGCTCTAGGAGATGCTCCAAATTCAATTATGTTATCCAATTCTAATTCATAAGCACTTGGATTTCTTGTAGCATCAATGACACTTGCTACATACTTCAAAATTACATCGTCTGCATAAATTTCTGAATTAAATTTCTGCATTTCCAATATTTCTTTAGATTTTAGAATTGGCTTTACATTATTTTCTGTATTTTCTGTATTTCTATGAATAATTTCTACTTCTTGATCTTTTGTGGGATATGTAATTAAAATTTTTAATGCAAATCTGTCAACTTGTGCCTCAGGTAGTTTGTATGTACCTTCATTTTCAATTGGGTTTTGAGTTGCCAAAACCAAAAATGGTTTTTCTAATTTGAAAGTCTCCCCATGAATGCTTACTTGCTTCTCTTGCATTGCCTCTAATAGTGCAGATTGAACTTTTGGTGGTGCTCTGTTTATTTCATCAGCTAGTATGAAATTATGAAAAATTGGACCTTTTTGAATTTCAAATGTACCAGAATTACTTTTGTAAATTTTTGTACCCAGTATGTCTGCTGGAAGTAAATCTGGTGTAAATTGAATTCTTACATTGTTTACACTAAAAATATCTGCCATAGTTTTAATCATTAGAGTTTTAGCTAAACCTGGTACACTTTCTAATAATACGTGCCCATCTGAAATAATTGAAATTATAATTTTTTTAATGATATCATTTTGACCTACAATATTTTTTTGTGCCTCCTCAATAACTTGTGAAATTATTTTTGAATACTCCATTGAGGTTTCCGTTAACTTCTTAATTCTTTCATCTGATATGGCAAAGTTGTTTTCCAATTAATTTATTGTAAATAATTCCTTTTTTAAATTTTTGATTTTCTCTTCTCTTTTTTGAAGAATAGATTTTATGTATTTCATAGGTATAATCTATAAATTAAAAATCAAATTGAGACTAATTATTTAATTTTCGATAGATGTACCAATGTTTATTTTACAGATTATTTACTAATCAAATTACGTATTGACACCATATTGGATTTTTATTATATTTTTACTCACGTTGGGTTTAACAAATTCTGTTTATGCTGAACCTAAAGATGTTGAAATTGATTGGATTATTGAAGGTCAAATTTTACCTGAAAATTCTTCTTCTAATGAATCTAATTCAGAATCTTCTGATGAAAATGATTCTGTAATTAAAGAACAAATTGAAAATTTTTTATCTACTGAAAATGAACTTGTTGAAACTATTGAAGAAGATTTTATCACAGGAAGTGGTTACACAATTGGTAATAGGATTATTACAATTGATTCTGAAGAAGGTCAAGCACTCAACAAACTTTTGATTGAACAAAAAAAACTTAATCGAGATAATTTTTTCCACATGATTAAGTATCTTGATCGATATTCTGATGGATATGTGGAATTAGCTGAAGCCCTATTAGATCCAGTGCGAATACAAAACTACCAGCAAAAAGGCATGAATACTAACTATAATGTTAATTCCAATTTAGAACATTTTTTATTTGAAAGAGGATATGATTTGGATGATTTAGAATCTATACCTAACAATGCATTTTCTCCTACAAAATATGATGCAGTACGTGCTGCTGCTGCAGCAGCTGCAAATTCTGGTGAAGGTTCAACTGATCTTAGGGAACTACTTCCAAATTATGTTGCTCCTGATTCAAAAGCAATTAATGATGAAATGGTTCGCAAGTTGTCAGAACAAACTACCAATGTTTATGATTCAATAACTTCTAGCGAATTAGAAATTTCTATTGTACAAAGTCCTGATTCAACCAACACGATTACGGATAATTTATTTGATGATTTTCAATTTGTAAATACTAAATTTGATAATTCTAAGTTTGAAAACACTCAGCATGTAATTGATACATTAGAAAAACCCCAAAATATTTTAAATATTTCGCCTACTTCTGAATACCCGATTTTCATATTAATTGCTGTATTTTTAGTTCTAGGATTGATAATCTTTAGTTACTTACTATACAGAAAATCTCAAATAAAGATTGTATTGCCCCCTGTAACTGTATCTGCAACAATTGACTATGTCAAAAATACAAATGACATGATAGAGTCTTCTAGGAAATTATTTGAAAATAATTCTTCTAAATATGCTTTTGAAAAGTTCAGTCAGGCAATTAGGTATTATTATTCTCATAGATTAAAAATTAATTTAGACTTAACTACTTCTGAAATAATGTTTGAATTGGAAAAGTCAAACATAGATAATTTTGAAGATGTTAAGACATGGCTATTGTTGTGTGGTCAAGTTGAATTTGTTAAGCATAAATCCACACAAAATGAATTCATTAAAGCATTAGACTCATTTTCAAAATCTTTATCCTAGTAATTTGCTTTTACTGTACAGGTTGAATATGATTCATCAATTTTTGTATTACCTAAAAATCTCTTAGTTTCAAATTTATCTATGTCTAGTAAATTTGCGCTATTTTTAAAAATTATATTTTGTTCATAATCTAAAAATAGTATATCTAGAACAACTTTATCTTTTTTAATTTGATTGTTGTTGAACTGTCCTGATATTGTAATTAATCCAAATTCATCCTTTATGCAAGAAAAATTTTGAATCCCGTATTTTTTATCTTTCTCGATTCCTAGTAATTTGTTCCTATTTTGCTCAACTTTTAAATTATTATTTTCAACCTCTTCCTTATTTTTTTTATTCATTACTTGTTTTTCTTTTAATTCACTTTCTTTGATTTCCCTGTTTGATTCTAACATTTTGTATAATTGAGTTTCTTCGTTGATACTGCTATCTATATTTTTTAAAATGATATCTACAATTCTTGTTGTCATTTCGTCTTGGGTTAATTCCAATTTTTCAGAACCTACTTTCAATTTATTATAACTAAAATGTTCTTGATATTTGTCATAAATTGTACTTTGAATTATGTATTCGTTGGATTTACAAAGTGTCATTGCCCCTTCTTCAGAATGATTGAACATACAATCTATGTCTTCATTTGGAGAGCCAACTAAATACCCATTATCAAATATTTTTTCTAGACTATTTACAGATATTTCATCCCAGTAATACTCTAATTCGTATATGTCGTCATACTTGATAATTTCAATTTGTATTGTTGCAACTCTGTATTTGTTTACTATTGGATCATAGACTCTTGTAATGTCTCTAAGCAGTGCCGTCATTGTTTCAATTCCTACTTCCTCATCAAAATTTGATTGTTTATCGATGAATTTCCAAATTGTTCTAAGTGTAATTTTTTCAAGTTGTTCCTCTGTCGGTAATATCTTTTTTAACTTACTGGGTATTTTTTTTACTTCTTTCTTTTTCTCCTCTTCAATAATTTCTGTATTATTTTTTACTGGAAGATCTCTTTTGAAAATTTTGTAAGCTTCCTTTACTTCTTCACTTCTATCTTTTTCTTCTGATGGTTCTTCTGCATATGATATTTGTTGAATTGAAAATATCATTAAAACTGTAAAAATTGTAAATATTATAATTTTCTTCATATTAATTTATTTTTTTAAATTACTAATATCTCATTAGGTCATTCCAAAGTTGTACCATTTGATTTAACTCCTAAAAATAAATTAAATTTTAATCATTACGTGAACAACCACATTTTACATATACAACTTTGAATTCTCCACCTGTTTTGATGTTGTGTGACATTGGTTTGTTACAATATTGACAATCTATGAATCCATGATATTCTTCTACTGGAACCACTTCATATTCCCATGATTTTTTCTTACTATCCCAATACACTGAATTAATTTCAGTTGGTGTGTCCATACTTTGAAATTAATATTAAATCGATTAATAAATTTTAGAACTATTTTATTATTCATAAATTTTAGAATTCATCAATTAACCCGTAAATAGGGCTATTTTGAGAATAAATTATGAAAGATATTTCAATTCTATCTATACTTGATTCAATGCATGGAGAAACTGCATATTTGACAGATATGTGGGAAACATGTGTAGATGAAAAAAGAAAACGATACCCTAGAAGTAAATTTTATGCAGTATTAGATAAAATGGAGGAATTAGGATATTTAAAAAAAGAAGGTTACAAAAGTGAAATTACCTACACTCAATTAACATTTAGTGACACTTCAGATCACGTTGGGTTTATCAATGATCTTATTTTTACAAATGAAACTTTGATAAAAAAAACATTAAAAAAATTAGATAGTAAAAAAATCTTCATTGATATTTCTAAAGACCTTAATGCACATAAATTTAATAAATTTGCTATAAAGGATTATGATTTATTTTTGAAAAGTGTAGCAAGCATGCTTAGTATTTCTTCATCTATTTTGTTTACAATTAAAAATACTGATAACGCAGAATTAAAAAAAGAATTAAAATTGTGTCAAAGTCAAATCAAAGAATTTTTAGATGAATCAAATGAAATATTGATGAAATTTAGAGGTTCAAATGAACGAATTGTATTGCAAAGAATTCTAAATAATAAAATTACAGAACCTGGATTTTTAAAAATTTAATTTTTTAGTAAATTTTCTATTGCATGGAATAATGAACATCGCAAAATAATACCGTTCCATTTGAAAATGTTTTAGCTGAAATACTGTGACCCTCTGACAAACCTTTACCACATACATAACATTCTATTTTTGAAACAGATGATTGAATCTCATGGTGTACTTTTGGATCTTGTAACATTGTTCTGCTTTGCATTTTCATCATGATTTTATAGCGATCATCTATCCTATAAAGGTACCGTACAATACCGTAATAAGATATTTTGAATTGTTGTTAATAATACATCATTTTGAGTCAATTATCTCAATATATTGTGCCTATTTTCTCAAAGAGACTTTAAATATTAAACAGTGAAAATTTTGTTTATGGGTGGACACCTTTGGAAATACTCAAGCAAAAGTAATACCTCTAGATTTATCTGAAAATCAATTTCAAATTTATAATAAAATATCTCGAAATTACTCTCATTCCTTTCTCTTTGAATCTTTATCTGGACCAGAGGTTTTAGCTGAAACTTCTGTAATGGGATTTGATCCTAAGATTATTTTCAAAGGATATTCTGATAAGGTAGAGATTATTGAAAATAATGAAACCACCACTATTGAAACAAATGAACCTTTTACAGAATTAAAAAAATTATTGGGAAAATCAAATGATCAAAAATACAGATATCTTGGTGGAGCTGTTGGAGTTGTAAATTATGATTCAATTAGATTAGTTGAAAATATTTCAGAAGAAAATAATTTAACTCAACCCATAATGGAATTTGGAATTTATGATGATGGTTTATTGTATGATAACGTTGAAAAAAAACTATTTTATTTTTATCATGATGTGAACAGATATGATAAATTAATTGTTAGTGATGATTCATTTGATGAATTTCATTCTACTGATGTAATTCCTAATATGGATAAAGAAAAATTTTCGAGTATTGTAAATAAAGCAAAGCAGTATATTCATGATGGCGATATTTTCCAAGTTGTTTTGTCTAGAAAATTTGCATTTGAAACTAGTGGTGATAATTTAGCATTATACAAAACATTAAGAAAATTAAATCCATCACCGTACATGTATCACTTAAAACAAGATTCAAAAACAATAATTGGAGCATCTCCTGAAATGTTAGTTAGAATTACTGATGATAAGGTAGAAACCTTTCCAATTGCTGGAACTAGAAAAATTACTGATAATGAAGAAAAAAATCAAGCATTATCTGAAGAACTAATTCATGATGAAAAAGAATTGGCTGAACATACAATGCTTGTTGATTTAGGACGTAATGATATTGGCAGAGTTTGTAAATATGGTACGGTTCATCCTGAATCTTTAATGCAAATTAAACGATTTAGTCATGTTCAGCATATTGTTAGTCATGTTGTGGGTAATTTGGACTCCAAAAATGACATGTTTGATGCATTTCAAGCCGTATTTCCAGCAGGAACTGTTTCAGGTGCTCCAAAAGTACGTGCAATGCAGATAATTGATGAGTTGGAGGTAGAAGAACGAGGCCCATACGCTGGCGCAGTTGGATATTTCTCATATAATGGCTGTTGTGATTTTGCAATTGCAATTCGAAGTATATTCATAGAAAATAATAAAGGATTTGTACAATCTGGAGCAGGTATTGTTTCAGATTCAATTGCAGAAAATGAATTTAAGGAAACTGAACATAAAGCAGGTGCTATGCTTCAAGCATTAAAGGAGGCATCGGATTGAAATTTTTAATTATAGATAATTATGATTCATTTGTTTACAATATAGCTCAATATCTTGGGGAGTTGGGAGTTGAATGTGATGTGTTTAGAAATGATAAAATTACTATTTCACAAATTAAAGAAAATAACTATGATGGAATAATAATTTCCCCTGGACCTGGAACTCCTGAGGATAAAAAATATTTTGGAATTTGCAGTGATGTGATAAAAGATCTTGGTCCAACAACTCCTATTTTGGGTGTATGTTTAGGTCATCAAGGTATTATTGATGCATTTGGTGGTAAAGTAACTAATGCTGGATGTGTGAGACATGGTAAAACAAGTCCAGTCCAACATATTGATTCAGAATTATTTAGAGATGTAAAAAATCCTTTTCGTGCAACACGTTATCATAGTTTAGTTGGTGATAAAACAATAATTCCAGATGTGTTAGAAGTTATAGCTACAGCAAATGACGATGATGAAATTATGGCAATTCAACATAAAGAATTTTTAATTCAAGGTGTACAATTTCATCCCGAATCAATAATGACTGAAGATGGAAAAAAAATTCTGGGTAATTTTATTCGACAGGTTAAAGAAAAATGATTTCTGAGTATATTTCCAAATTAGAACAAAAAATTGATCTTACATATGATCAAATGAATGAAATCATGTCTGAAGTATTATGTGGAAAAACTGATGATGATCAAAACATGAGTATTTTATCTAATTTATCAAAGAAGGGAGAAACTGATGATGAATTACTTGGGATGCTAGATAAAATGCAAGAATTATCTTTAAAAATTACGCCTAAAAACCAAGGAACTATTATCGATATGTGTGGTACTGGAGGTGATAAATTACAAACTTTCAATATTTCTACTACTGCCTCATTCGTAGTTGCAGCAGCTGGGGGCATTGTTGCTAAGCATGGAAATAGATCAAGCTCTGGAATTTCTGGAAGTGCAGATATTTTTGAATATTTTGGATATGATCTAAATGCTGATCCATCTACTATTGCAGATATTTTAGAAACACATAGAATTTGCTTTATGTTTGCACAAAAATTTCATCCAGCAATGAAAAATGTTTCTTCAGCTAGAAAACAATTGGGAATTAGAACTGCATTTAATTTGCTTGGACCATTATCAAATCCTGCTAATGTAAAAAATCAACTAGTTGGTGTTTTTTCAAATGAATTTCTTACACGTTTGCCTCAAATTCTTAAAAGAAAAGGAGTAGAAAATATAATGGCTGTTAGGTCAAATGATGGAATGGATGAATTTTCAACTAGCTCTACAAATAGTGTTTGTGTTTTAAAAAATAACGTTGTATCTGTTAATTCAATAGATCCTGAATTCCTTGGTTTGCATAAATCATCTCTTCATGATATTCAAATTGAAACTAAACAAAATGCAATTGAATCCTTTGTAGGTGTTCTAAACAATACTGCTAACCAATCAATGATTGAAACAACTGCATTAAATGCAGCTGGAGGATTGTTAGTTGGAAATGTTGTAGATAATTTTGAGGATGGTATTGAACTTGCGTTGAATACTATTGCTGATGGTAAGGCGATGAATTTATTGGAAAGATTTGTGGCTAGTACTGGGGATATTGAGAAATTAAAGGAGATTACTCATGGCTGAAAATATTTTAAAAAAATTGGTAAATAACTCTCAAATTGCAATTGATGATGGAGTCTATAATGTTGATGTTGATTTAAAAAAATCCACACATGATTTTAAACAAATTATTACCTCTAATCCTCATGCAACATTACTTACTGAAGTAAAATTCTCATCACCATCCTTAGGTAAAATTAGAACTATTGGGGATCCTACTAGTATTGCAAAACAAATGATTGAAGGCGGTTCAAAGGCATTATCTGTTTTAACTCAACCTCATTTGTTTAATGGTTCTCCGGATTATTTTATCCAAGTTAGGAAATCAGTTGATGTTCCATTATTGATGAAAGATATTATGATTGATAAAATACAAATTGATGCAGCAAAAAAAATTGGTGCCGATTACATGTTAGTTATTCAATCTCTATTTGATCAAAATTTTCTTAGTGATATTGATGAATTCATAGGTTATGGACATAAGCAAGGATTGAATGTTTTACTGGAAGTTCACACTAAGGAAGAATTTCAAAATGCATTAAAGACTGATGCTGATATTATTGGAATTAACAATAGGAATTTAGACACTCTTGAAATTGATCTCAAGACTACTGAATCTGTTTTATCTGGACATGACAAATCTAGGATAATTTTGTCTGAAAGTGGTATTAGTACTCCCGAAGATATTCAATATTTAAAAAAGTGTGGTGCTGATGCTTTTTTGATAGGTTCAAGTATAATGAAAAGCGATAATATTGTAGAGCAAGTAAAGAAATTGGTGAACTCAATATGAAATATCCAAAAAATGGTAAATTTGGAGAATTTGGTGGACAATATATTCCAGAAACACTCGTACCCGCAATTGAAGAATTAGAGGAGAATTATTTAAAATTCAAAAATGATAAAAAATTCAAACAAGAATTAGATTATTATCTTAAGGTCTATGCCGGAAGACCCACTCCATTATACTATGCAAAAAATTTATCTGAAAAAATGGGTGGCGCCAAAATTTATCTCAAACGAGAGGATCTATTGCATGGTGGCGCTCATAAAATTAACAATACTTTAGGTCAAGCACTATTGGCAAAAAAAATGAATAAGAAAAGAATTATTGCAGAAACTGGTGCTGGACAACACGGTGTTGCAACAGCAATGGCATGTGCTGCATTGGGATTAAAAGCTGAAGTGTATATGGGCTATAAAGATACAATCAGACAAAAACAAAATGTTTATCGTATGAACATGTTAGGTTCACAAGTTCATCCAGTAAAATCTGGTTCTAAGACACTAAAAGATGCAATTAATGAAGCAATCAGAGATTGGATTACAAACGTTGAGTCTACTTATTACTTGCTAGGTTCTGCAGTTGGTCCCCATCCTTACCCTGTTATGGTTAGAGACTTTCAAAGTGTTATTGGCAATGAAATAAAATCACAAATGAAAAAAATCAACAATAAAGATCCTGACGTTGTAATTGCATGTGTTGGTGGTGGTTCTAATGCCATTGGCACATTTTACCCTCTAGTGGATACTAGTGCTGAAATAATTGGTGTTGAAGCTGCTGGAATGGGGTTAAAATCAAAGCTACATTCAGCTACATTATCTGCAGGAAGTAAAGGTGTACTTCATGGAATGATGACCTATTTACTTCAAGATAGTGAAGGTCAAATTACTGAGACTCATAGTATTTCTGCAGGATTGGATTA
>Ga0105349_10000780_pt1 | contig 12956 bp, 12 predicted proteins | sample EN1Hudseemescosm_FD_83661 | JGI IMG/M metagenome (GOLD analysis project Ga0105349, IMG submission 83661) | Methane-oxidizing microbial communities from mesocosms in the Hudson Canyon - EN1B Hudson Canyon | ecosystem: Environmental > Aquatic > Marine > Cold seeps | place: Hudson Canyon...
CTTATGAAAACGTAGATTTATTTTGGGATGCATTTATAGAGCATACTAGGAGAGAACGTGAATAACGAACAAATATTAAAAGAATTTTTTACATTGGCTGATCGATTATCAAAACCCGCAGGTATTAGAAAAATAGTTAATAATATAAGCGTTTGGCTTTCTCTCAATATAACAATATTGATTCAATATATTGGAGTACAGAGATCTGTAATAAGAAAAAATCAAGGTAAATTAATATTAAATATCGGTAGTGGTGATGAATTTCCTGATAAATGCATTAATACTGATTTATTTCCAACCTTAGGAACAATTTTTAAAATTATTACAAAAAGAGAAAAGATCAAATATAGTTATTTTCTTAACATACTTTATAACGATAAACTCTTAGTGGGAAAGGTTGATGGTATTGTATTCTCCCATGTTCTTGAACATCTTCCTCCCCATTTATCTATAGCGGCATTAGGGAATTTAAGGTCATATTTAAAGCCAGGTGGAACTTTAAGAATTAGCGTGCCAAGTTTGGACGCATATGGAAAATTACCAATACCAGATAATCAAAAAATTGCCACACCTATATTGGCCAAAAATAGCTTAATTTATGGGTGGAATCATAAGTTTATGTATGATCAAAATCTACTCACAATTCTACTAGAATCTGCAGGATTTAGCGATATACAGCCAACTGAATGTGGGCATGATGAAATGGGTGAGTTGGATGTAAAAAGAAGAAAAAAAGAGACTATTTATTTAATTGGAAAAAATAATGCGTAACAACATAAATTTTTACCCCACGTCATTTTGTATGTTGATACTCAATGATATAAGTATAAATCATTTGCAGGTCGGCAATATTGGCTACCAATATGATATTTTTAATAAACCTTGTAAAGATGATATATCATTGATTCTAAAAGTTGATAGTAATGTGGATACAAAAAGAATATCAAGCCTTTATCAAGGGCCCGAGACAGAGTATTTAAATAATAATAATAATAATAATAATAAAGTATATTATAGAAATTGCAATACAATAGTTTCTACACAAGGAAAAGAATTATTTTATAAAGGGAAATTATTTAAGTCGTATTTACACATTACATGGAAAGAACAGCAGGGAAAAATAACTGTAAAGGTTCATGCAACCAAGCAATACTTATATGAAAGTAGAAGTCGTTTAACTAAGAATTCAGCTTTTGACACTTTACTCAATTATTTGATTATGCATTTTGCTACAGAGTTAGGTTATATAGCATTTCATGCAGCAGCAGTTAATAATAAGAGTGGTGATTCGACAGTTTTTATGGGGCTTCCTAACACGGGAAAAACCACCACATCAGTATCATTGGCAACTAAGAATGAAAGCCAACTGATTGCCGAGGATATTATTTTTATAAATAAAAATACAATGAAGGTATATTCATGCCCTTTTACCTTGAACCCCAAGTCAACAGAAAGGTTTAAGGCTGATACATATATTGGCAATAAGGTTGGATCTATCGTTATTTTAACGAGATCTGATGTAGAGTCATATGTAAGAGATATAAGTACTGAAGAGTTAACAAGAAATGTTGTCAATATGAATTATTTTGAGTTTTCCTGGCTTCACGATAGTTTGATAAGGCACATGTTTTTCAGTGGAAAGGCTAGTCTGTTCACGGTTTCTAAAAAATACTACATGGGTCAGAGTTTAATATGTTCAAGTGTAAACGGAATCGAGCTTGGTGGAAAAGATCCGGAATTATGGGTCAGTTTGTTGGAAAATTATCTTTCTCAAAATAAGAATTAGATGTTTATTTCAGTTATTATAACTCTTTATAATAAAGAGTTATATATTAGAAGGTGTTTGCAATCAGTATTAAAACAAACTCATTCTAATTTTGAAATTGTTATTATTGATGATGGCTCTACGGACAATAGCGTTAATATTGTAAATGAATTCAATGATAATAGAATTGCCCTACATCAGCAATCAAATAAAGGTGTATCAGTTGCAAGAAACGTTGGGATAGAAAAATCTAGTAGTAATTACATTGCACTTATAGATGCTGATGATGAATGGCTACCAAATCATTTAGAAAATTTATTACATTTAGTTCAAATGTATCCTGATGCCAATATGTGGGTTAGTGGTTATAGAAAGTCTACAAAAAAACCTAACTTATCAAAAAAATCTATTCAAAAAATTTATATAGAAGCTTATTTGGATAATCGATTAAACAATACCTCTATAGCCTGGACTTCAGCAACATTATTAAATAAAGATGTTTTTAATAAGACAAATGGCTTTATGCCAAGAATTTCTCATGGTGAAGACCAGGCGCTGTGGCTGGAAATGTGTATAGACGGGTATATTGCAAAGAGTTTCTTGGAGACTGCAATTTACAATGTATGTGATAATTCGTTATCTACAAAACTAGTTGCATCCGAGGCAGAAGACGCTTGTATGCTAACAATTAACAAGATACTTGATGAAAATACAAACATCTCTGATCAGATTAAAAGTAAGTTATTAGAGTTTAGGCATCGATATGCGCTTGCTCATGCTATAGGCGCTTTATGCTGGCAGAAGCCTTCAATCGTGAAAGGATTTTTAAGGCTATCTCGTGGTACAAAGATTTACAAAAAAAGAAGAATTATTATTAAGGCCTTGAGACTTGTGTCTATTTTATTTCCGAGGACGATAGCGCGATTTATTATGTTGAAAAACAAAAAACAGAAAAGCCTATGAAGATTATTTCATTGTGGACTAGTGAGGTGGATGTTGCCCTTGAGGAGAAAATAATGTCATGCTTTAATATGACATTTTCCCAAGCCAAATCTGATAATTATTTTCAATGGAAGTTTCGTGACAATCCTTTTGGAGAGTCTTTACATATCGTTGTTATAGAAAAAAATAAAGTAATTTCTACTAGAGTTTTTTGGCGTATGGACATAGATGGTATTGAAGCATATCAATGTGTAGATACTGCTGTTTTGCCAGAGCATCAAGGTAAAGGGATTTTTGGAAAAACAACTTCAATTGCCTTACAAATTTTAAATGGAAAGTTGATTTATAACTACCCAAATAATTTATCTGGTCCGGCGTATATTAAGTATGGCTGGAGGGCCATTAAAGACTCTAATTCGATTAAAGTTAATTTTACAAGTTTGATGTTAAAGAGTTCTACAGTAATAGATTGGAAGATTGAATCTTTGAGGTGGCGTTTCGAAAACAACCCTGAGGCAAGGTATTTCACCATGAAGAAAAATGATATTTATTACATTTTTAGTTTAAAGAAGAAAGTCCTGTTTGTTTTACTGGGTAAGACAAAGTTTAAATTGGATATAGATAACATTAAGCCCTTCATATGTTTTTCATACGATAACTGCAGTAATGGTCTATCGTTTTACTCAAAGCTTCCCTATATGTCAAAAGGTGCAATCGAACATAAATTGCATACATATTTATTTGATATGGCTTAATTATGTATCCATCTAGGTACATTATAAGATTTGATGATATTACGCCTGGAATGGCATGGAGTAAGTTTCTTCCGTTAAAAAAAGAACTAGAGGGGTTAGGGGTCAAATCGATTTTGGGCGTTGTGCCAGAATGTTTGGATGAGTCATTGGTTATAGAAGCTGTTGATGATAATTTTTTTGATTACATTCGTAGATGGCAAGGCTATGGCGATGCCATTCTCCAGCACGGAACGCACCACCTTTATAAAACAAAAAGTTCTGGAATTCTGAAGATAAATAATAATTCTGAGTTTGCAGGTTGTAGTTACAAAGAGCAGTATCAACTTCTTAAAAAAGGCAAAAATATTCTTGAGCGTGAGGGGTGTTGGCAGCCATATTTTATGGCACCATCCCATTCGTTTGATGAAAACACATTAAAGGCATTGTTAGATCTGGACTTTGTTGCCATTTCAGACGGATATGGGTTTTTTCCATATAAGTTGCTTAATATTGTCCTTGTTCCACAACTATTCTCAAAACCGTTCAGATTGCTCCCCGGAATTTCAACAATATGCATTCATATTAATAATATGAGTGATAGTGAAATAAAAAAACTCCTTGTTTTTGTGAGTAAACATAAGGATAGTTTTGTCGATTTCAAAAACATAACTAACCACAAAGTGTTAACTAACAATTTCTCTTTATCGAGAATTGTAAGTGAATCGATTATTAGGATGCTTCGACTTCTTAGGTCATTATGATGATTGGCCGGTTTAGAAAATATAATTTTGATTTTAAAATACTATTTATAGTTTATCTATTTCTAGCCTTTATTCCAATAATGTCTGAGGGGCAATATTATGAAATAGTTTATTTCAATATTATTTTTAATAAGATTTCTCTAACAGTCGTTTTTTTAGCTTTATTGTTTTCAGGAGCTATTAGAGTGATTAGTAAACCGATCTGTCGTGATGCGATGTTCTTGTTTGGACTTGGTGTGATCATGGCGATATTTAATGCAAGTATGTTATTTTTTACTCAAGATATGAATTTTATGATCACAGGGCTTGTGTTAATGTTAGCACCATTAATTCATTCATTAAATGTAATACAACTAAAAAAAATAATAACAATTGTTTTAACTGCATTAATATTTCTTTCACTTGCGAGAATACTGGATGTAAGCCTTAATATGTCACTGAATCCAATTGTTGAAATGAGATATTATTTAATTTCTAATGGGCTAGAAAACATCAGATTCCAAAATAATAGTTTATTTGGTCAAAAAAATGCAGCAGGCGCTATTCTTTCCATAACATTCATCTTGTTGCTACATATAGAAACATTGGGTTTATTTAACAGAGAGAGGAAGTGGTATTACTTTTTGTCATCTCTTTCATTTTTATTGCTATTGATGACATTTTCAGCAGGCGGGATCATAATTGGGCTTCTCGGGTTATTATTTTGGATTATAAGAAAAAATGGATATTCGCTTCCTGTTGTCGTAGTATTTTCTTTATTTATACTCGGGGTTATGTGGTTTTTTTGGTCACAGAATTTCGAATCACACTTAGCCAGAAAGCTGCTTTCTGCGTCAATGAAATTTGAAAGAATGTACGAATTTTTCCTGTTGGTATTAGAAAATCCAAGTATATTTTTACTTGGATTCAACGCCTTTAGTGACGTGACTTTTTACACTGAAAGTACATTTGCAGATATGATTTTAAATTTTGGTATATCAATACCAATTGCATTAGTTTGTTTTATTGTTTATATGATTGTTAAAACATGTTTTTTAAAACAATTTTTTTTATCGTTCATATATATTGCTATTTTATTTCATTTAATGTCACAAAACTCTGCCTTTCTTGTTCCTAGTATTATTATTTTTTTAATAGCAGGAGGTTTTCATAAGAAAAATATAGTCCTCCAAGGCAACGCGTCTATCTTGGAAGAATTCAGTATTAAATGAAAATATTACATGTTATTACAGGTTTGAATGTAGGTGGTGCTGAAAATTCGTTAAAGAATTTATTATCGTCAGGAGTATTTAATGCCAAGATTATTTCGCTTACATCCAATGGAAATGTAGGTAAAGATATTGAGCTAATGGGCTATGAAGTGATAGCATTAAATTTAACCCCCTTTAACATCCTTTTTGTTCTCTTGCGTTTGTGTAGAATTATTAAAGGCTATAAGCCTGATGTTGTGCATACTTGGCTTTATCATGCGGATTTTCTTGGAGGGCTAGCTGCAAAAATTATCGGGGTAAAGAGTATTGTATGGAGCATTCGTACTACTGAGTTAAAAAAAGGCTCATATGTTACGTCCGGCATTCGAAAATTGCTAGCTTTATTATCTGATATGATTCCTGACAAAGTGGTGGTTGTTGCTGAAAAATCAAAGAAAAAACATATTGATTTGGGTTATCAAGCTTCAAAAATGGTTGTGATTTCAAATGGTTTTGAGGTTGGTAAGTTTGATGTCTCACCAGATAAATTGGCGCGCTTTAAGAAAGAAATTGGGTTGGCTGATGATGAGTTGGTGGTGGGTTGTGTGGGTAGGCTTTCTCAAGTTAAGGGGCAAGATGTTTTTGTGAAGGCCACAAAGATTGTTTTAAAAGTTTTTCCACGTGTTCGATTTTTGCTTATTGGAAGAGGGCTAGATTATAGCAATCATGAGTTTATTGACGTATTAGAAAAACATTCAAATATCAATAATTTTATTCTACTCGGTGAGCGTTCTGATATTCCAACTTGTTTAAAATCAATGGACTTATTTTGCTTGCCATCAAGAAGTGAAGGGTTTCCAAATTCTTTAGGTGAAGCTATGCTTGCAGGCATTCCTTGTGTATCTACTGATGCGGGAGATGCTTCAGTTTTAGGTGGGAAAAACGTCCCAATTGCGAAAGTAGACAATCATGAAGATTTAGCGAATAAGTTAATTGAAATACTTAATGAATCCCAATTAGAGCGTGAAAAGATCGGAATACATTTGCGCCAAAGAATTATAAATGAGTATTCGTTGGATGGCATGGTATGCCAATATCAAGACCTTTATACTGATCTAGATAGGGGTTAGGATTAGTATGTGCGGAATTGCGGGTGTTTACAATCTAAAAAAGACACATAGTCAAGCTAAATATATCATGAATAACATGCTCAATGCTATCTTGCATAGAGGGCCTGATGACTTTGGTATTTGGCAGAAAGATGCCTTGACTTTAGGGCATAGAAGATTGTCTATTCATGATTTAACGGCAACAGGCCATCAGCCTATGCACAGTCGAGATAATCGTTTTGCTATAGTTTTTAACGGTGAGATCTATAACTTTGAAGAGTTACGGGCTGAACTTAATATTACCGAGTGGCAAGGGCATTCCGACACCGAAGTAATGCTGGAGGCTATATCAAAATGGGGTCTTAATAAAGCTTTAGAGAAGTTTAATGGTATGTTCGCCTTTGCTCTTTGGGATGCCTCTGAGCGTAATCTCACTTTGGCGAGGGATCGTATGGGTGAAAAGCCAATTTATTATTATTATTACAATGAGGTGTTTGCTTTTGCTTCGGAAATTAAGGCGCTTGAGTCTAATCCTGATTTAGAATTAAAAATCGATCGAAGTGCGTTGACACATCATCTTGAAACCGCCTACATTCCAGCGCCTTTATCTGTCTACACTCATATAAAAAAAATCCCACCAGGTGGCATCTTAACCTTTTCTTTAGGTAATGGGGTTACGCTTGATAGCTATTGGGATTTGGCTACACAAATAAAGTGTGCTAAGCAGAACATGTTTAGCTGCGAAACTGAAGCGATTGAAGTTTTAGAAGCGACCATCAAAAAATCTGTTAAGTTAAGAATGGCTGCTGATGTGCCCCTTGGAGGATTTTTATCTGGTGGAATAGATTCAAGTTTGGTTTTAGCGTTAATGCAAAGTCAAAGTGATAAGCCGGTAAGTAGCTTCTCAATTGGTTTTAATGTGCCAGGTTTTAATGAAGCCGAATATGCTAAAGAAGTGGCAAATTATCTAGGTACAAATCATCACGAGCAATATTTATCATCCGATGATGTGCTAGATATTATTCCTAAATTAGGCGCTATATTTGATGAGCCTTTTTCTGATGTATCACAAATACCTACTTATTTAGTCAGTGCCATGGCTAAAAAACATGTCACTGTTTGTTTAAGTGGCGATGGTGGCGATGAATTGTTTTCTGGCTATAAGCGTTATTTATCCACTCCAGAAATTTGGAATAAAATAGATCGTATTCCTTGTAAATCCGTTTTTGCAAAAATCCTTAAGAATACACCTGTAAGTGTATTGGAAAAGCTGTTCTTTTTTCTGAAACCTTATGCTATGCGTTATGGCAAATCTGGCGCTTTAGGGCCTAAAGTAAAGCGTTTTGGTGAATGGTTGAATGCGCAAAGTATCGATGATTTATACATGATAAGTATGAAGCACTGGCAGAATGCTGATAACGTGGTCATTGGTGGGAAGTACTCAGCCATTTGGTCTCCAGAAATTAATACCCTAGATTCTCAATTAGAAAAAATGATGTATCAGGATTCAATTGCTTATTTACCTGGGGATATATTAACTAAAGTAGATCGCGCTAGTATGGCTGTTAGCTTAGAGAGTCGTATTCCTTTGCTTGATCCTGCTGTAATTGAAGTTGCCTGGCGTATGCCAGTATCAATGAAGCAGAAAGGGGATTGCAGTAAATGGGCGTTGAAGCAAGTTTTGTATAAATACTTACCACAAAAAATGATGGATCGCCCTAAAATGGGCTTTGGTGTTCCAATACACAACTGGCTTAAAGAGGATTTAAGAGAATGGGCTTGCGATCTCCTTTCAGAAAGTCATTTGACTAGACAAGGATTGTACAACCCTAAATTGATAACTGGAAAACTAACCAAGCATTTAAGTGGTGAAGAGAATAATGCTGCCCATTTGTGGGATGTGTTAATGGTTCAAGCTTGGCTTGATGCAGACCCTAAAAGAGTTGCAAGGCTTTGAAGTATAAACATGGACAAGATAAAAGGGGTGTTACGTGACTGGGCAGAGGCATTGCAGGATGAGAAACGCTTAAAAGAGGAGGTTTTTTTTGACCCTGCGCCAATACGATAAATGTAGCAAGAGCATAGCAAGTGGTAAGCGACGTTGGCATTATTATTTATGGGATGTATTGATGTTTCAGGCATGGCTGGCAGAACAGTGATAGCTTAATGAGTAAAATATTAATTATTGGCGCTTTACCTAGCTCTTTAATTAATTTTCGTGGAGAATTAATTAAACTATTTCTTACTAGAAATCATCAAGTTGTTGCTATGGCGAGTGGTGCGGCTAGAGACGAAACCGAACAGATGGAAAGTCTAGGGCTTCGCTACATCGACTATCCCGTTCAACGAAATGGTCTAAACCCATTGTCTGATTTAAAAACATTATTAAACTTTATAAAGGTGTTTAAAAAGGAAAAACCAGATGTGATTTTAGCTTATACAATAAAGCCTGTTATTTGGGGTGGTATTGCAGCTAAATTTTTTCCTAATACTCGGTTTTATGGGTTGATAACGGGTTTGGGGTTTGCTTTACAAAAAGGTGGATTTAAGCGAGGTTTGTTAAGTGCAGTCGTCATTAGTTTGTATCGTTTTGCATTGTCAAAATCTACCAAGGTTTTTTTTCAGAACCCTGATAATTTAAAAGTATTCTTAGATAAGAAAATCACTACACCGGATAAGGCTGTTAGGGTTAACGGTTCGGGTGTTGATTTGAGTTATTTCTTGAAGAGTAAGCCAGTAGCAAAAGTGTTTACTATTATAACGATAGCTCGTTTGTTAGGTGATAAGGGGTTGCGAGAATATGCAGCGGCTGCAAAAATTGTAAAAGAACAGCGGCCAGAAGTTATTTTTCAGCTGCTCGGTCCAGAAGACCCGTCTCCAGACGGCATCCCTATTTCTGAAGTAAATCAATGGCATAACGATGGTTATGTTGAATACTTAGGGGAAGCAAAAGACGTTCGCCCGTACTTAATGGGCTGCAATGTCTTTGTGCTGGCTTCTTATCACGAGGGGATGCCCAGAACGGTTCTTGAAGCAATGGCGATGGGGCGACCTATATTAACAACGAATGTACCGGGATGTAGGGAAACTGTTATAGATGGTGAAAATGGTTTTTTGGTAGAAAAGCAAAGTGTTGATCAATTAGTCGAAAAGATGCTTTGGTTTATTGAGCACCAAGATCAATGCCAGGCAATGGCTGATAAAAGCAGGGGGATGGCTGTGGAGAATTTTGATGTTCATGTAATTAATGAACAGTTATTGAGAATTATGAGATTAGACGGCCAAGATGAAATAATTAATGCTTAAGCGGATATTTGATATAACAGTTTCAGCCGTTGCTTTGCTTCTGCTGCTACCGGTTCTTGGTGTTATTTATTATATAGTGGCAAAAAACTTGGGTAAGCCGGTGTTCTTTAGGCAAGAGCGGCCTGGGGTAAAGGAAAATATTTTTGAAATGATAAAGTTTCGCTCAATGCGTGATGCAGTGGACGAGCAGGGTCATGCTTTGCCAGATTCAGAGCGATTAACGCCTTTTGGTAAAAAGCTACGTAGTTCAAGTTTAGATGAGCTACCCGGTCTTTGGAGTGTTTTAAAAGGGGATATGAGTCTTGTTGGCCCTAGGCCATTATTGGTGGAATACTTGCCCTTGTATTCTAAAGAACAATCTCGTCGCCATGATGTGCGTCCGGGTATTACGGGTTGGGCGCAGGTTAATGGGCGAAATGCAATTAGTTGGGAAGAAAAATTTAAGCTTGATGTTTGGTATGTGGATAATCAGTCCTTTTGGCTAGATATTAAAATACTATTATTGACGGTGAAAAAGGTGCTTGTTCGGGACGGTGTTTCAGCTGAAGGTGAAGTAACAATGTCAAAATTCTCAGGAAACTTGAAATGAGGCGTTTAGCAATTTTAGGTGCTAGTGGTCACGGCAAGGTGGTTGCTGAGATAGCTGAATTGACGGGTTGGGATGAGGTGGTGTTTTTTGATGATGCTTTTCCAGCAGTTAAAGTGATTGGTGTATGGTCGGTTCAAGGCACTACGGAAGATCTAATCGCTAGTGTGGAAAAGTTTTCTGCTGTAATTATTGCTATTGGCGATAATCAAATTCGTTTGGAGAAGTCTAAGTATCTTTTATCAAAAGGGTTTGGCCTCGCGACGCTAGTTCATCCGTCGTCAGTTGTGAGTAAGTATTCAGAGCTTGGGGTCGGCACAGTTGTGATGGCGGGAGCTATTGTTAACCCGTTTGTTTTTATAGGTTTAGGTTCAATAATTAACACGGCTTGTTCTATTGACCATGACTGCGTGATTGCGCAGGGAGTTCATGTTAGCCCGGGTGCTAATATTGCTGGAAGTGTTTCCATCGGTGAGATGAGTTGGCTTGGAATTGGTTGCGTTGTAAAACAAGGTGTTGAGATTGGTGCTTCAGTGATTGTTGCTGCTGGAGCAGTTGTTATTACCGATATTCCAAATAATTCTCTAGTTAAAGGTGTTCCAGCAAAATAATGGTAAATAATGTCGAATAAAACCACATCTCCGTGGCCTTCTTTTACCCAAGAGGAAGCTGATGCTGTTTCTAAGGTTTTACTTTCAAATAAAGTCAATTATTGGACGGGCATAGAAGGGCGTGAATTTGAGAAAGAATTTGCTAGTTGGTCTGGTTGTGAATATGCCGTTGCATTAGCCAATGGAACAGTTTCGCTTGACATTGCTTTTAAGGTGCTGGGTATTGGTGATGGTGACGAAGTTATTGTTACATCACGTACCTTTTTAGCATCTGTATCCTCGATAGTAACGGCGGGAGCAGTGCCAATATTTGCCGATGTGTCGTTGGACTCTCAAAACATGACTGTTGAGAGTGTGCGAGAGAAAATATCACCTAAAACGAAAGCGATACTGTGCGTACATCTAGCGGGTTGGCCCTGTGAAATGGACGGCATGATGACGCTTGCAGAAGAGTTTGAGCTTTATGTGGTTGAAGACTGCGCTCAAGCGCATGGGGCGAAATATAAAGGTAGGCCTGTTGGCTCAATAGGCCATATTGGTTGTTGGTCTTTTTGCCAAGATAAAATCATGACGACCGGCGGTGAAGGTGGCATGGCAACGACTAATGACCATGAGTTATGGTCGAAAATGTGGTCGTACAAAGATCACGGTAAGTCGTGGAGTTCTGTTTACGAAAAAGATCACCCGCTAGGGTTTCGTTGGCTACATGATTCATTCGGTACGAATTGGCGCATGACAGAAATGCAGGCAGCGATTGGTCGAATTCAATTGAGGCGAATGGCTGATTGGTCAAGTTCTCGCCAAGCTAACGCAAATAAAATATGGGAAACAGCAGGTAATCTCAGTGTTTTGAGAGTGCCCGGTGTGCCTAAGCACATCGAGCATGCGGCTTATAAGTGCTGTGTGTTTGTTGAGCCTAGTGAGCTAAAATCGGGCTGGAGTCGTGATCGCATCATGTCTGAGATAAATACATTAGGTGTCCCCTGTTATTCAGGGTCATGCTCTGAAGTTTATCTTGAGAAGGCTTTCGATAGCACTGGTTTACGGCCTAAAGAACGGTTACCTAATGCTAAAGAACTCGGAGAAACATCATTGATGTTTTTAGTGCATCCAACACTGACAGAAGATGAAATTGAGCAGACTTGTGATGCGATTAAAAAAGTAATGGCATTAGCGACATAGTATTAGACTGTTAAGTATTTTTTTGCTAACAAGTTGTGACAATGAGATTATTATTCTCAATATACCGTAATACGATATCGGTTGACTTCCAACCCCCTGCGACCATTATCTGAGGTAGGCTCTTGCCTTCTTTGAGTAAATCGTGGGCATGACCGACACGGGCGGAATGTCCGGAAATATTTCGTTTAGCCTGTTCATTTAAGTTAGCCTTTTTAGCCAGCGTTTTAAATATTTTAGCAATGTGGCTGGTATTTAATGATGTGCCTAGTTGTTGGTGTCTTAAAAAACCACGGAGTACCTTACCCTCTTTAAGTTGAGCTTTGTCTTGCCATGCTTGTAAGGCGTTCATGGTTTTAACGGTTAAAGGGATGTGTTTGCCATAGCCTTCTTGGTCAGACTTTGAAAATTGTAAGAACCAACTGCCAGAGCCATCAGGGTTAGTGCTGATATCAGTCCACTGGCAAGCACAGAGTTCACTACGCCGGCGCATACTGTCGTAGGCGAAAAATAGCAATGCTCGGTCTCGGTAGCCTTTTAATGAATTATCCGTGATGGCAATCAGTTGGTCTCTAATCTCTTGGGTCATAGCGAAGGCCTGTTGTTGCCAGCGGCCTTTTTTTCGGTGCATGCGCCTGAGCCCTAAAAATACATCTTCGTCTTTTGTTGGGTCGTTAGCGCGGGCTAGTTTATGTATTCTGCGGATACTGGCCATGCGGCGTCTAATCGTTGAGGCCGTACTGGTTTGCATGTCGAAGGTGATGAAGTTGCAA
>Ga0105349_10000781_pt1 | contig 12953 bp, 12 predicted proteins | sample EN1Hudseemescosm_FD_83661 | JGI IMG/M metagenome (GOLD analysis project Ga0105349, IMG submission 83661) | Methane-oxidizing microbial communities from mesocosms in the Hudson Canyon - EN1B Hudson Canyon | ecosystem: Environmental > Aquatic > Marine > Cold seeps | place: Hudson Canyon...
ATTTATACGTTGGAAACTTACCATGGACCGCTTCAGAAGAAGAACTTGAGTCACTTTTTGCTCAACACGGAGATGTTAAAACTGTGAGAATCATCACTGATCGCGATTCAGGTCGCTCGAAAGGTTTTGGTTTTGTAGAAATGAATGACTCTAATGGCGGAACATCTGCTATTGAAGCTCTTGACGGCAATGATTTTGGCGGAAGAGATCTGAGAGTTAACGAAGCTAAAGAAAGAAGCTAAACCTTCTATCTAAAACAGCTTAATAGCTGTTTATTCGCAAGCTAAGTTTAATGGTCTTCTATAAGAACAGCTGTTCCGAAGGCCATTAGCTCAGCGGAGCCCTGAGACATTACTGAAGTAGTAAATGAAACACTTATAATAGCATTTGCTCCCATTTTCTCAGCATCTTCAATCATTCTATCTATAGCCTGCTCTCTACTTTGAGCGAGGAGCTGTGTGTATTCATGCAACTCACCTCCTACAATTGCCCGCAGGCCGGCCAATATATCTTTGCCGATATGTCTTGCCCTGATCGTATTTCCTTTAACTAAACCTAAAGTTTTTACAACCTTCTTTTCAGGAATATTTGGGCTAGAAACTAATATCATAATTATTTCTCAATATCTTTATATTTATCATGCTTATACTCTTTTATTCTTTGTACAAGGACAACTAAAAAAAGTATTAAAAAAATTAGACCTATAATCAATTCCATAACCAATATAATACTACGAATAGAAAAGTTTTTTTAACTCTAGTCCCGGACTTTCTGCTCTCATAAAAGATTCTCCAACCAAAAAAGAGTTAACACCAAAAGAAAGAACTTTATCAATATCTTCCCTAGTTTTGATTCCACTCTCTGAAATACAAAGTACACCTTCTGGAACAATCCTTGAAAGAGAAGAAGTATTATTTAAATCAACTTCAAAAGTTTTTAAATTTCTATTATTGATACCAATAATTTTAGGGTTAACTTCTAAAGCTGTCTGCATTTCATCTTCATCGTGGACTTCTACTAAGACATCCATTCCTTCTTGACTGGCTAAATCAAAATATTCTTGTAGCTGTTTACCAGACAAGGCAGCAACAATTAACAAAATACAATCTGCGCCAGAAGCTCTGCTTTCATATATCTGATATTCATCTACTATAAAATCTTTTCTTAAGAGGGGAATGTCAACTTCTGCTCTGACGGCTTCTAGGTGTTCTAGTGATCCTTGAAAAAACTCTTCATTCGTTAATATACTCAAGCACGTAGCATTATTCTCACAATAGGACTTAGCTATGAGGACTGGGTCATAGCTTTCTCTTATTAGGCCTTGACTAGGAGATGCTTTTTTTGATTCTGCAATAACTGAAATTAGCCCGACTTTCTCTCTCTTCTTAATGTTCTTAATAAACCCTTTAGTTTCTTCAAGGTCTTTAATTTTTGATTTAAATACTTGATAAGGCTTATTAACCTTATCAGATAAGACTTTCTCTTTTGTAGATTCTAATATCTTATCTAGATAAGAATTCATGATAAAGATTGACTAAAACTGACTAACTCTTCAAGTTTTTCTACCCCTTTGCCACTCTTTACACATTCTGTTGCTATCAAAACTCCTTTTCTTAAACTATTGGTAACTCCAGCAGCATATAAGGCAGCTCCTGCATTCATAGCAATCATCGAAGATGCTGCATAGTTTTTATCTAATAAACCTTGTTTAACTAGAGATAAGCTTTCCGATGGAGAAGAAACTATAAGGTCATCTAGCGGCTGTTTATTAAAACCAAAATCTTCAGGTTTTATGACATATTCTTTAATAGACCCATTGACCAATTCAGCAACATAAGTCTCATCAGCTATACTTATCTCATCTAAATGATCCTTAGAGTGCACTACCAAAACATGGATACTTCCTAGCTCTTTCAGTACTTCTGCAATTGGCCTAACCCATCTCTTATGATAAACACCTACAACTTGATTCAACGCTCCAGCTGGATTAGTCAGCGGGCCTAATATATTAAACATAGTTTTTAGACCTATTTCTTTTCTTGGACCAATTGCATATTTCATTGCACTATGATGAGCAGCTGCAAACATAAAACCCATTCCCACCTCTTCGATACATCTAGATACATCCTTTGGACTTAATTCTAAAGATAAACCCGCCTGCTCTAAAAGATCAGCACTTCCACTACTTCTAGTTGCGCTTCTATTGCCGTGCTTAGCTACTCTAGCTCCACACGCAGAAGCAACAAAGGCAGATGCCGTAGAAACATTAAAGATGCTAACTCCGGTTCCTCCGGTTCCGCAAGTATCTACCAAATATTTGCTATCTACTTCTACTTTTATTGAGAGCTCTCTCATTACTCCAACCGCACTTATAATCTCATCAATTGATTCTCCTTTAATACTAAGCGCTACCAAAAAAGCTCCAATTTGTGCATCAGTTGATCTTCCCTCTAGAATTTGAAGCATGACAGAACTCATATCCTCTCTTTGAAGATCTTGACCTTTAATTAATTCTGAAAGCGCTTCTTTTATTTCCATTTCTAAAACATATTTATGAAATTATCTAATAATTGTATACCTGAATCTGTAGCTATTGATTCAGGGTGAAACTGTAATCCAACTAAAGGCAGGGAATTATGTTGGATAGCCATAATAGTGCCATCTTCCGTTCTCGCATTGATAATAAAGTCAGATGTTAGAGTTTCTGGTTCAATTACTAAAGAGTGGTATCGTGTTGCCATAAAATCTGAAGGCATTTCCTTAAAAATTCCAGTACCATCATGTTGTATTTTAGATAATTTTCCATGCATCAACTCCTTTGCTCTTACTATCTCTGCTCCAAAAGCTGATCCCATGCATTGATGGCCCAAACAAACTCCTAATAAGGGAATATTACCTTTAAAATAATTTATAGCTTTAACAGAAATGCCTGCTTCTTTTGGAGTGCATGGTCCAGGAGAAATTACTATAAACTCAGGTTGAAGTTTTTCAATCTCCTCAAGTGAAATCATGTCATTTCTTACAACTTCAACTTGTTGCCCAAGTTGGTAAAAATATTGCACAAGGTTATAAGTAAAAGAGTCATAGTTATCAATCATTAATAGCATAATTAACCCTCTAATTTCTCTTGGACCATTTCTGCAGCCTTAAAGATGGCTCGTCCTTTATTTAGAGACTCTTTCCATTCTAAATCCTGGTTAGAATCGGCAACCCAACCTCCCCCTGCTTGAATATATAAAATATCGTCCTTTATAACTGCTGTCCTTATAGCAATTGCCATATCCATGTTACCTTGCCATGAAAGATAGCCAATAGCACCTCCGTAAATACCTCTTTTAACGGGTTCAATTTCATCTATTATTTCCATAGCTCTAATCTTTGGGGCTCCAGAAACTGTTCCTGCTGGGAAAGTGGCTTTAAAAACATCCATAGCACTCAAACCGTCTTTTATTTTAGCTTTCACATTGGACACCATGTGCATAACATGGCTATATTTCTCAACTCCAAACTTCTGAGTTACTTCAACGCTTCCGGGCTCTGCTACTTTGCCTATATCGTTTCTACCCAAATCAATTAACATTAGATGTTCTGCTATTTCTTTAGGGTCATTCAACATATCTAATTCCATGGCTAAATCATCGTCTTCGTCCCGCCCTCTTCTTCTCGTTCCTGCAATTGGTCGCACTGTTACTTCTTTATCTTCTAAGCGGGCAAGTATTTCAGGTGATGAACCAACAATATGGAATTCTTCTAAGTTTAGAAAATACAAATACGGAGAGGGATTAAGGTGTCTTATAGCCCTGTAAAGAGCTATTGGATCTGCCGTAAAAGGAATGGACATTCTTTGAGAACCAACAACTTGCATAACATCACCAGAATATATGTACTCTTTTACTTTTCTCACTGCTGCCTTGAATTCATTCTCTCCAAAACTTGAAATAAAATCAGATTCGTCTATGGATTTTTTAGGTTGCATCAATGCCTGATCGGGCAGAGGGGTCTGTAATTGTTTTTCTAGATCATCCAACCTAGCTTCTGCTAATTTCTTTTGTTCCTCGGAGTTTGAATCTACAAGGACGACAAGATAAAGCTTATTCTTTAAATTATCAAAAACTGCAACCTCTTCCGAGACCATAAAAAGAATATCAGGCGTGCCTAATGTATCTAAAGGCTGAGAACCTCTTAACTTAGGTTCTATATATCTCACGCAGTCATAGCCAAAATATCCTACCAAACCACCATTAAATTTAGGTAACCCTTCTACTTCAGTAATATGAAATTTTTTCTGATAGGTTTCAATAAACTCTAAAGGGTCATTGATTTCTTTTGACTCTATTATTCTACCTTTATATGTAACTTCTAGGTGGTTCCCAGAAATCCTAATAATTCTATTGGCAGGAAGACCAATTAAAGAATATCTGGCCCATTTATCTCCTCCTTCAACAGACTCAAATAGATATGAGAATGGTGCATTAGCTAATTTTTGGTAGACGCTTAGCGGAGTCTCCATATCAGCAAGGATTTCTCTAGAAATAGAAACTTTATTTTTAATGGCCACTGAATTTAGCTTCCTGCTAGCAAAGCTTCCCTCATTTTAAGAAGTATATCTTGGTAATTGTCTTCGTTAAAAATTGCAGATCCAGAAACAAAAGTGTCTGCACCTGCTGCTGCAACTTCTGCTATGTTATCTAATTTTATTCCGCCATCAACTTCAAGCCTTATATCCAAGCCTTTTTCATCAATCATGGATCTTAATTTAACAATCTTATCTAGAACTGGTTGGATAAATTTTTGACCCCCGAAACCTGGATTAACGGACATTAAGAGCACCATGTCTAGCTTATCCCAACAGTTTTCAAGCACACTTAGTGAAGTAGCAGGGTTTAAAACAAGGCCTGCTTTACAATTATGCGATTTAATGAGTTGTAAAGACCTATCTACATGTTCCGAAGCTTCTGGATGAAAAGTTATGTAAGTTGCGCCAGCCTTGGCAAAAGTTTCTATAAGAGAATCAACAGGTTTCACCATAAGATGGACATCTATGGGGGACTCTATTCCATGATTTCTAAGGGCTTCGCACACCATAGGGCCTATTGTTAAATTAGGGACGTAATGGTTATCCATAACGTCAAAATGTACCCAATCTGCGCCTGCTTCTAAAACACTATCAACTTCTTCTCCCAATCGAGCGAAATCTGCTGATAAAATTGATGGAGCTATTATATATTCTTGTTTTGCCATTTCATTAAGAGGAAATGGGGCAAGTTTACTCTTCGTTCAATAAAGCGTCTAATTTTTCTACATCCTCAGGCGTATTTACATTGAAGATAACACCTTCATAAAGTTCCCCAGTAACAAGTTCTTGAGAACAGGCAGGTTTTAAAACAGAGTCCCATAAACCATACTTTTGTTCATGTATATTTTTAAATATAGAGGGGTTCATAAGTGCTATGCCTGAGAAAGTTAACCTTAAAGTCTCTAAAGAATCACTTACAAGACCATTTTGAAGTGATACATCTCCTTTAGGGTGGTTTATAGGGTTATTTTTAAGTATTAAATGGGCCAATCTAGACTTCTCTAACGCCATTGAGCTGAAATCTAAATCAGTCCATACATCAGCACTAATTAAAAGAAATACACCTTTACCTAATAAACTTAAGGCATTTCCTGCTCCCCCTCCCGTTCCCAACAGGTCCTCTTCTTCAGAATATTGAATATCCACACCGTATTCGGAGCCATTGCCTAAGAATTCTCTAATTTGTGCTCCTTGATGGAATAGATTAATAACTATCTTATTTATACCTGAGTCTCTTAGCTTTTCTATATTCCATAGTATTAGTGGCTTTCCTTTAATTCTTACTAGAGGTTTAGGTAAGTTTGGGTTAAGTGACCTCAGCCTGGTCCCCTTACCTGCTGCAAGTATTAGAGCCTTCATAAATTAGTTTTCAGGTTAGATTCTAAAGCAGGCAAGATTCTTTTTTGCAGGAAAATACTTAGTTCAGTTAAATTCTTATAGCCTGAGGAAGCATCAATCATGTATAGCAGTGTCTGCTTAAGGTCTACAAGTCTATATGATTTACCATCTCTTAAATGTAATCTAGACAAAGTTCCTAATATTCTTAACTGCCTCTGAAGGCCTGCTAGATCAAACCACCTCTTCATTACTGTCTCTTCGACATCTGGTAAAATTCCAGCAATACGAGCTTTCAGAATATAATCACTTAAAAATCCCTCTAAATCTTCAGGTTTCCAAACACGATCTAAATCCTTCAATAATGAGACAGGGTCTAAAAAAATAGGTCCAATAATTGAATCTTGGAAATCGAGGATCCCAGCACAGCCGTCTTCTAGAACCATAATATTTCTAGATTCAAAGTCAAAATGGCAAAGAACTTGAGGCTGTTCAAAGAAAGTCTTCAAGATAATTTGATAGGACTCTTTTAATAAATCTGACTCTCTATCTTGCAGGTTAAAGCCTAAAAAACCTTTTAAAAACCACTCTTCAAAAAGTACTATTTGCTCAAAAGCTTTCTCATAACTCAATTTAGCTACTCTTCTATTGGCCGGGCTAGTTTGTATAGCAATCATCTCTTCTAAAGCAGCTGCATATAAACTATGAGCATTCTTTTTGCTTAACTCAAATTGATATAGCCTGTCTCCGAAGTCTTCTAAGACCATAAAACCTTTCTTTAAATCATGGCAAATAACCTCTGGAACCCTGACTTGATTATCTTTGAGAAATTGAGAAAAAAACAAGAAATTTTCATTTGATTCTTTATCTGGAGGAGAAAATACTCCTATTAAAGAATCTGATCCTCTTATTAATCTAAAATACTTTCTAAAACTAGCCTCTTCTCTTAAAGGGATAGCTTTTTCTACCAAATCATCTCCAGCAGCAGATAATTGCTCATTTGCCCAAGTAAGTAGATCTGCTGGTATGTTTGTCATTTGTCTATTTTAACTAACCTTGCCATGCATTATGATCTAATGGCAGTAATTATTGGAACCTTGAATTCAATTCATACTCTAATAGAATAATCATGCAAAAGAATACAATGCTCAAAATCCTAATTGCTTGTTTAATTTATCTCCTTTTCATCGGCCATGTATCTGCTAATCAAGAGCCTATAAAAGTTGAATCAATTGATGCCAAAAACGTTAGTACAGATGCATCAGGCAACCTAAAACTATCAGGGGATGTTTACATAAAAACCAATTATCTAGAATTCTGGAGCGAAGAAGCTACTTACAATCCTGAAAATCAGAGCTTTAAGCTAGAAGGTGAAGTAAAGGTACTTTCAAAAAATCTGTCTATAGACGCTAATAAATTGAAAGCAAACCTTTCAGATCAAACTTTTTCTCTTTCTAAAACTTCTTACACTCTTCTTGAAAGAACTTTTGGTCAAGCTCAAGAATTTAAAGTTTTAGCTTCAGGTAATGTAGAGCTTCTTAACACTTCATTTAACAATTGCTCTAAAGATGACCCCTCTTGGGAAGTTTCTGCAAATAAGATAACCCTTCTTAATGATGAACAAAATATAGTCATTAGAGATATCAAGCTCAAACTAGGAAAGGTACCAGTATTCTATTTTCCATATTTGAGAGCTGCCATAGGAAAAGAGCGCTTATCTGGATTCTTAACACCAAGTGTCAGACAAGGAAAGGATGGCTTAGATCTCACTCTTCCTTACTATTTCAACATTGCTCCCAATCATGACTTAACACTAGCACCGAGATATATAGAAGAGAGAGGCACTGGCTTAGGTCTGTCTTATAGATATTTGAGCAAAGTGAATGAAGGCGAAATCTCTTTTTCTGGTTTATCTAAAGATAGAAAGTATCGAGAAGAAGTTGGTAGAGACTCTGCAAGATGGAGGGGTAGTTGGAATCATACTTCAAATATCAACGATAAGATATTTTCAGAAATCAGATACGAAGATGCAAGCGATGAATTCTATTTTAGGGATATCAATGATGACTTAATTGGAAACTCCAAAAAAAATTATCTGCAACGCAATGTTAGTATTAAATGGAATACTCCTAAGGTTAAACTTGGTCTTTCCCTAAAACAATCTCAAACTCTAAATCCATTTTCGCTTGAAGATTATAAATCTGTTCCAGTTATAAACCTAAGCAGCTTCACAAAAAAAAATAACTTCTTGGTTTTATTTTCTTCAAATTATGGGATTTATGAACAGGAAGAAGAAGGCAATTTTTTGCAGAAACCTAGAAAAATAAAAAGGGCTTCTTTTCAGCCTGAATTACGATATAAAAAAGATTTTAATAGCTCTGATTTCAAGCTCTCTTTAGGCTCAGAAGAAACCATCTATCGAATTAATAGTGACAAAATAGAAAGATCTACGCCTTGGTTAGAACTTGAATATAAGGTTTACTTTGAAAAGAATAATAACGAATTTTATAGTCTTCTGACGCCTGTTATAAAGTACATAAACATAAAAGAAAATAAGCTTAAAGTCCCACAAATAGATACTAGATATCGAAGTCAAAGCTTTCAAAATCTTTATAAAAGGAATTGGTTTTCAGGAGGAGATCTGGTTTCTGATAGGAACAGAGTAATTGTAGGTTTCGAACACTTAACATCTTCAAAGAGATCTGGTTATAGCAATTATTTTTCTTTGGGCAAAGCTTTTTTAAAAGAAAAGATTGAGCCTCTAAGCTCTTCAAATGATATTAATAAATCTGTACTAGTTGGAGAATTTAAATCTTTCCTTAATAAGAAAACTTGGTTATCAGGGATGGTTGAATGGAACGGCAGTAAAAACCAGATTAATACAGGATTTATAAATATAGCTCATGAGTCTGATACAGGATTTAGCTTAAATCTGAGATCTTCATACAGAAGAAACGTCTCAACAACTAATTTGGTCCCTTGGGCTGATCGCTTTGAACCAATGAAGCATATTGAGCTTTCTTCTCAATTGCCTGTGTTAGAAAACCTTGCTGTATTTACAAAACTTAAAAGGAACCTTGAAAGGTCTTCATCTTCAGATATCTTATATGGATTTCAATATTCAAATTGTTGTCTCAAAGCAGGTCTCATGAAAAGAAAATGGAAAGAACAAGATTTCTTTTCATGGCAAGGTAGTTACTTAGATCCATTCTCCGCTTTATCTAATGGCTATGACCCTGTAAAAGAAAGAGATAATATTTATATATTCTTTGAATTTAAGCAAATGGGAAGATTGGGAAAAGAAATCTCTGATGTAATTTCTTCAACTTTATTAGAATAATTGCATCGTTATCAAACAAAGAAGACAATACTAACTTATATATGAAAAATAAATTAATTAATTCTCGAAAAATCTATCAAGGGCTAGTCTTATTTTTGACGATAATCCTTTTCTCTTTACAAACACAAGCCAAGATCGAATTATTGGATAGGGTGATAGCTATAGTTGATTCCGGGGTTGTCATGGAATCTGAACTTAATAAGCGAGTAAAAGAAATTGTTGATAGACTCCGTCAAAGCGAGACTGAATTGCCCCCCCTTAGTGTTCTTGAAGAACAGGTTCTTGAAAGATTAATTATAGAAGAAATTCAAATGCAAATTGCGGAGAGAGCTGGCATTAAAATAAGCGATACGGAACTAAATAAAACTTTATTGGGCATAGCTTCTCAAAATTCTCTTAGCTTAGAAGAATTTAAAACTGACATAGAAAGGCAAGGAGCTTCCTACCGTGATTTCAGAAATACAGTTAGAAAAGAAATGATTATCCAAAGGGTTCAAAGAGGCAAAGTTGGAGGGAGAGTAGAAATATCAGAACAAGAACTTGAAAATTTTATAAATTCTGAAGAAGGCAGAACAAAATTAGTTGAGGAATATAACGTACAACAAATATTAATTCCTATTCCAAGCAATGCCAACGAAGGTCAAATTGATAATGCTAAGAATCAGGCACTGGATATTCTTATAAGAATAAGAAAAGGTGAGAATTTTGGTAAGCTTGCTACAACTTATTCATCTGATCAAAATGCCTTGGAGGGAGGAAGTCTCGGTTGGAGGACTGCCACAGAATTACCTTCCCTGTTTGTCAAAGAAGTTTCAAGTTTAAAAATTGGACAAACCTCTGAACCTGTCAGAAGTGGTGCGGGCTTTCATTTGATTCATCTCGCAGAAAAAAGAGGTAATACAGTTAAATTTGAAGACCAAACACTTGCCAGGCATATTCTTGTTCAAACTTCAGAAATAAGAACTGAAACTCAAACTAAGTTACTCATCCAAGATATTGCAGGTAGATTAAAAGCTGGCGAAGATTTTAAACAGTTGGCAAGGCAATTCTCTGAAGATCCAGGTTCAAAGATGGATGGCGGTGAGCTTGGATGGAATACAAAAGGAGATCTTGATCCGGCTTTTGAAAAGGCTCTAGATAACACTAATATAGGGGAAATATCAGAACCAGTAAAATCTTCCTTTGGTTGGCATATTATTGAAGTTCTTGATAGAAGAAATGAAGATGTTAGTGATGAAGAACAAAAAAATAGAGCCTATCAGATAATTTACAAACGAAAGTTTGAACAGGAGTTACAAAGCACACTCGTTGAATTAAGAGCTGAAGCTTATATTGATATAAAACTTGAATCATGACGAAATTAGCTGTCTCCTCTGGAGACCCCGCTGGAATAGGTCCGGATATTTGCATAAAAGCCTTTGGAATCAAAAATAAATTAGGATACTCCCCTGTAATCTTTGGCGATCCTGATTTATTTAAAGAAAGAGCTCTGGCATTAGATCAAAAAATTGATCTACAAATTTATCAAGGTGAAGACAGAGAGCTTCTATCCAATGATTGTCTTTGGATTAAACCTCATAACTTGAAACAATCTGTTATACCCGGAGAACCTGATGCAACTTACGCTGGCTATCTCATGGATCTATTTAAAGATGCAATTAATAAAACTATATCAAATGAATTCAACGCCTTAGTAACCGGTCCTATCAATAAAGAATTAATGAATAAAGGTGGTGTTTCTTTTCAGGGCCATACAGAGGTTTTAGCAGAAGTATCAAAAACTCCAAAAGTTTTGATGATGCTTGCGAGTAATGAACTTAAAGTTGCGCTAGCAACTACACATATTTCCATAACTGAAGTTCCTAAGATGATTACGCATGATCACCTTCTAAGTTGTCTTACTATATTGAGGGATGATTTAAGAACTAAATGGAATATAAAAAACCCATGCATAAAAGTTCTTGGTCTTAATCCGCACGCTGGTGATGGTGGATTTATTGGCAGAGAAGATCAAGAGATCATAGAACCGCTTGTTGCAGAATTAAATCAAAAAGACTTTAATATAATTGGCCCTGTTTCTGCTGATACAGCATTCATTAGAAAATATGATAATAAAAAAGTAGATGCGATATTGGCGATGTTCCATGATCAAGGCCTACCAGTTATAAAAACTCTAGGGTTTGGAAACATAGTAAATATAACCCTCGGGTTGCCTTTTATTAGAACATCAGTAGATCATGGAACTGCCTACGATATGGCAGGAAAAGATAAAGTTAATGAGAGTAGTATGCTTGAAGCAGCAAACCTAGCTGCATTGATAACAAGTTATCAATAAAGTGTATAAAGCAAAAAAAAACTTAGGGCAAAACTTCCTTGAAGATAAGGTAGTTCTTCAAGAAATTATTGATTCCATTAAACCTTACACTGAAGATGATTTTCTAGAAATTGGCCCCGGTAAGGGGTCTTTAACAGAATTAATAGTAGGGTCCGTAAATACGTTAAATGTGGTAGAGCTAGATAGGGATTTAATCTTAGGACTAAAGTTGTTGGGACACAAAAAAGGTAATTTAACCATTCACAATGAGAATATCTTAGATTTTAAGATTGATGAAATTTCTAATTCTAAAAAAAAACTACGAGTAATTGGAAACTTGCCCTACAACATTTCGTCTTCAATCGTGCTTTGGAGCTTCAATAATCAAAACAAGTTTAAAGATATGCATTACATGTTCCAAAAAGAATTCGGTCAAAGGCTATCCTCGGGTACAGGGAGTAAAAGTTATGGCAGACTCAGTGTTCTAACCCAATACATGACTAAAGTGTCAAGCCTATTTGTTGTTAACCCAGAAAGTTTTAAACCAGTTCCTGCAGTTGAAAGCATATTTATAAAATTAACCCCAATAGCTGGAAGGGATATAGATTCTCCTACTGCAAAAAAACTCCAAGAAATTACTCAAATTGCATTTTCTAAAAGAAGGAAGATGTTAAGTAAATCTTATAAAGATATTCTAGGCAAAGAAGACTTTAATTATTTGAATATTGAATCTTCCCAAAGACCAGAAGATCTAACGGTTGAAGAATTCGTCAGAATTTCAGATTTCTTGATAGAAAATTAGAATGGCTAATTTTGCAATAGGAGATATTCAAGGCTGTTATCAAGAATTAAACTTATTGTTAGAAGAAATAAATTTTGATACTTCTGATGATAAACTCTGGCTGTGTGGAGATTTAGTTAATAGAGGGCCAGATTCTCTTAAGTGCATAGAGTTTCTTTATTCAATAAAAGAAAATTGTTACATCACCCTGGGTAATCACGATCTACACCTGATAGCTTTAGCTGAAGGTGTCATTAATTCTAGTAAAACTGATACTTTAGATGAGCTTCTTAATTCTCATGATATTGAGCTCTACATTCAATGGTTAAAGCAGCTGCCTCTAATTCATAATGACACTATTACCTTTGAAGGAAGGAAGAAGGAATATGTAATGACTCATGCCGGAATACCGCCACAATGGACTCTTGAAGAAGCTAAACTACATTCAAAGGAGATAACTGATAGTTTAATTTCATCACATAGTTGCAAAAACTTCTTAAAAAATATGTACGGGAACAAGCCAGCTATAGAAACAATAGATTCAACAAAAGAGGAATGCCTAAGGTTATATACAAATTATTTTACTCGCATGAGATTTTGTAATCCG
>Ga0105349_10000783_pt1 | contig 12920 bp, 9 predicted proteins | sample EN1Hudseemescosm_FD_83661 | JGI IMG/M metagenome (GOLD analysis project Ga0105349, IMG submission 83661) | Methane-oxidizing microbial communities from mesocosms in the Hudson Canyon - EN1B Hudson Canyon | ecosystem: Environmental > Aquatic > Marine > Cold seeps | place: Hudson Canyon...
GATTACCACGGCAGATATTAACAAGGGTTTGTCGGTTACGGCGAGTTATACCGATGGTGGCGGTGTGGATGAGAGTAAAGCCAGCAGTACGACATCGGTGACCCAAACGGATGTGAATAAGCCGTTATATTTCAGCTCGTCGTTAATAACGGCTTCTGAGGCTTCGGTTGAAGTTTATGGTGCGGATTACTCACTAGATGCTGATGAGACTTTGGTCAAGTTGGTCTTGAATGCAGATATGGCGCGATTTGATAGTAGCAATGCTGCTGCTATTACATCGATTGCCGGTGCTGAGTTGGATTTTGGATTGGATTGGGATCAGTTTGAAGACATTCAATATACCGGTGATGATACGGCTAAGTATGAGCTTAAAAAGATTTATAGTGGCTCGAGTTTTATAGCTGAAGTTAATAATTCCGATGGTGAGATAACCGGGCTGGTGGCATCTTCTTTAAATACGTCCAAAGAACCGGTGTTGACCTTGGTTGATAGTGTTGAGTCAACGGGCCGTGGGGTGACAGATCAACCGGCTACAGCTGATTTACTGGCGATCTATTTAAATCCAATAGATACAGTCAAAGATTTTGAGGTCGTCTTTAGTGGTGATGTTTCTGTTGACCAAGGGAGTGAGACCTTTAATCAGTTGAGTCATTCGTTGGAAGTATCGGCGACCACCTATGATGCGACTATTCAAACCGGTTCAACGGAAACGACTAAGAGTTTGTTGACGGACGCATCGCTTAACTTATGGTCCGGTGGCTATGATACCGGAACGGCCGTTGCGGTGAGTGCCGGTGAGATCGTGATTGACAATACGGTTGCTTTTGATGCGGTTAAATTATCAGCCACTGATGCTTATGATTTTGACATTACGATTAGTGATGCCATTGATATTTTACGGCATATTGTTGATAAAAAAACGTTGCCGTCAACCAGTTCTGGCTTTCATGCCGCAGATGTCGATAATGATGGCAAAGTGGATATTGGTGATGCGATTGATGTGTTACGCCATATTGTTGATATTAAAGAAATAGATACCTTTGATTTAATCGATAGTGAGGGAGTCCGGGTTACGGCGTTAGATGCAAATGCTAGCGGTGATGCCCCCACATGGACTTTAGTGGCCAACGGTGATGTTGATTTGTCCGGTAGCTTTGTAGAAGATTATGTGTTAACGGTTGATATTACTTAATATAAAGTGAAGCTTTGATAAACATCACATACTTTTGTCTTCTGGAAAGTTTTTTCTGGCTTTGTTATCAAAAAATATTTTTGACTTTTACCTAAAGATGAAATGTGTCATATCACATGATTTTTAAGAAATAGTTTTTTAATTTTAAAGATGAAGAGAGTGTGTATAGTTATTTTGAGACATTATATGTAAAGTGACTTTAAGTTATTATGGTTTGTTTAATTATCAAGAGAAAATAATGTCAGAAGATCAAGTAACCCCCACTGTGAATATTGATGGTAATAGTTATAATTTAGAACAGTTGTCTGATAAAGCTAAAAACTTGATTGGTTTTATGCAACGTTTAGATAAGGAAGCTAATGAATTGCGTTATCAACTTGATAAAGCCAGTCTTGCCCGTAAGCAAGTTTTGTTAGACCTTAAAGAAGAAGTTGAAATAGACTGTTAAGTGTTTATACCGGTTAAATTCTTAATGCATTTAATATTTTTCAATGGTTTTACATTGGGGGAATGTTGTAGTGATAAAGATTTCTAATGTGAATTTCAAATGAGTACTGTTAGATTAATTGTTTGCTTTTAACAAGTAAACAGATACAGCAGTTATTAAAGTGTTTTTTATAATTAGTTCTTGTTAGATGAAGGAAAATAAATGGATCATAAAGTGATCATTATTTTTTGTTCTTTTTTATTAAGTGCATGTGGAACGTTGGTAACTTCTTCAGAGGTTTTTTTTGCATCAAAAATAGAAAAAGATAAATATCGAAATATTGTAATAATTGAAGGTCCTATGATTTTTCAGGCTCGGGGGATTGGAGGTTATCAGGTTTCGTTAAAAGCTAAAAAAAGACATGACAATCAGATCTCTTATTTTGTTTTTGTTCAAGATTCTAGGGCTACAAATTGGCGTTTTTATGAACAAGCTTATGATAACAATGGGCATAATTTTGAATTTGAATACATTGGTAGTGATGTGACATTAGGTGTGACATCTGAAACGTTTGCTATTCATTTGACCAGACAATATTTAGATGAATCTGTTTCTAATTCTATTGATCTAAAGGTGTTTGGAAGTGATGCTGAATTACCAATTCAATTATCTGGATACTATGTCCAAGGTTTTTTAAAAAAAGTTGATGAGTTTTTAGTGAAGTGAATTAGAGCAATTGTTCTAAAAATTAAATTCAAAAAGCTTAAAATAGCTTGTATCAATAATTAATAGCATTAAATTTAGGTCTGATGTATTTATTGTTTAGGGGTGGGGTGTTTTGTTAATTTTAGGTATGGAGATTTTATGGCTATTTCAAAAACTCAAACATCACAGCTTTATATAGCTGTTTTTGGGAGAGCATCTGAAGGTGAGGGTAATACCTATTGGCAGACGTATGAATCGACTACAGCAGCTGCAGATGTAATGTTCCACCTTCAAGTTGTAAGAGATTATTTCAATGTAGAAGAATTTACTTCGGAGCCTAATGTTCGAAAAGTTGTAGAAACGATTTATTTGAACACCTTAGCTAAAACACCAACCGATGATGTGGCAGGAATTAACTTTTGGGTGGATTATGTTGTAAATCAAGGAAATACAATGGGGAATATGGCAGCTGCATTGACGTATGCAGCTACCGTTCCTCAAAATGCGGGTGATGCACAGGATACATTTAACAATAAAGTGGAAATATCTAATCATGTAGCGGATACCATTGAGTCTTTTACTGGTGATTTTACACAGTTCCAAGATTACGTAGCTAGGGTTAATCATACTCCAGCTTCAGTTAATGAGGCTAAAAATTTTGTTACAGCTGAAGTTGCTGTAAATATTTCCGGGTTTGCATCGCATGGTCCTTTATCGAATGCTCAAGTTTTTTTGGATTCAGACTCAGATGGTTTTTTAGATTGGATTGATAGTGATGGTAATGGATTATGGGATGCAGATGAAGGAGAGCAATGGGTATTAACTGATAAGAGAGGAAGTTATTCGTTAACCGGTGTTTCACCTGTGGATATTTCCGAAGGAACATTGGTGGTTAAAAGTTTTACAGACGAGAATGGTACGATTTTGACATCGGATAATATTTCCGGATCAACGGTTGAAAATATTGTGATGAAAGCTAAGGCCGCTTCAGTTTCGGAAGGTGAAGTGGCTATGATTACTCCCTTAACGACCTTAGTAGAAGCGGGAGTTAGAAATGAGAATGTTCTGGAAATTTTAGGTTTAGACAAGGCAACTTTGGGTACGGCTGAAGACATTGATATTAATACGTTCAACCCCTTTGCTGTTGGAGTAGATCAAATTAAAGCAGTTGCCTTTGAGAAAGTGGCTTCACAAGTTTATACGAGTATTAATACTGTGGCTGAGGCGATTGAAGGTGTCGCCAATGGTGAAATAGCAACCACAGACATATTTTCATTGGCCGTTAATCAAATGGTGAGGGTCATAGAAGAAAAAGTCTCTGAAAGAGAAGTTTTGGAAACTGAGGTGGCAGCGTTAGAAGTTAAAGTAACTGCAGGAACAATAACTGAAGAAGAACAAGCGACGTTGGCAGCTACACAGACTAGTGTGTCACAATCGGTAGTTAGTTTAACCGATGTAACTGTAATTGAAACTATTGCAACTGAGACTTTATCGACAGTTGATATCCAATTAAAAGAAAGTAAGGCGAAGGAGATTACGGCGTTAGAAGCTAAAGTAACTGCTGGAACAATAACTGAAGAAGAGCAAGCCACATTAGTTTCTAAACAAGCAACAGCAGATCAGGGTATCTTGACTGAAAACTTAGCTAAAGTTACCACAACCGTTGAAGTGATTAGTAAGGCAGTCACAAGCATTAACGAAGCCATTGATATGATCAATGATTTTTCAGATGCAGAGGCAAAGGATACGTTAAACACAGGTGCTGAAACCTTGGCGGCTGAAGCGAAGGCTGCAGTAGTTGCTGGAAATACTGAAAACATGACGTTAAGTGCTGACAAGTTAATCAAGGAAGGTGCAACTTCTGTGACTGATACTTTATCGGTGACACCGACTACTGTCGTTGACGATGCAGTCGGTGACTCTACATACGGTACTTATATGGTAACAGTCGAGGGGGTTTGGACTTATACGCTGAACAACGACTATACAGACGTTAATGGGCTTGGTAGGGGTGCAACCATAAGTGATAGCTTTACAGTAATCACCAGTGAGGGTGCAGAAACGGTTAACATTACGATTATTGGTAGTAATGATGATGCAGTAATTGGAGGTGTGACTAAAGGTGATGTAACTGAAGATAATAGTACCATTACAGTAACGGGGACACTAACGCATACGGATGTAGATAATAATAATGCTGCTAACATATTTACAGATGTTACCAGTGCGACTGCATCAGCGAATGGATATGGTAATTATACTGTCACTAGTGGGGGTGAATGGGCTTACAGTTTAGACAATGGTAATACGACGGTGAGTGCGTTGGCAGCGAATGCTACAGCGACTGATTCATTTACAGTTACATCAGAGGACGGAACACCTCAGACGGTAACCATTATCATTACGGGAACGAATGATGCGCCGATAGCAACGGCTGATAGTTTTACCCTTTCAGAAGATTCTGGAGAAACAGTTTTAGCTGTTTTAGGCAATGATAGCGATGCGGAAGGCGATGCGTTAACGGTTATAGCTAAGGGGACCCCAATCAACGGTGGTACGGCCACATTAGTTGATGGGGTATTAGCATACACCCCGGCTGCCAATTTTTCTGGGACAGAAACGATTATCTATCAGATTCAGGATGAGAATGGGGCTAAAGCCAATGCGACGGCAACGGTTACGGTTACGCCGGTTAATGATGACCCAAGCGGTTCAGTAACTACTTCAGGAATCACTAAAACCGGCCAGACGTTAACAGCGGCCAATACCTTGGCTGATGCCGATGGCTTAGGGGCAATCAGTTACCAATGGGCTAAAGATGGAACCGACATCTCTGGGGCGGTCAGCGAGACTTATGTCTTGAGCGATAGCGATATAGGGTCGACGTTTACCGTTACGGCCAGTTATATCGATGACGGCGGAACACTTGAAACCAGTACCAGTGATGCTTCAATTGCAGTGACTGAGATAGTTAAATTGATTCAGGTTAGAGATGCGAGCACTTTAACGGCAACTGAAGCTTCGAAAGAAATTAATAGCAATGTAGATTATACAGGCGGCTCAACTGATACCATTGTGAAATTTGATTTATACCTGACCGCCCAAGGCTTAAGTGGGTTGGATAATTCGTATCAAGGAATAACGAGTGGTGAATTCTTGATGAATTTACCAAGCGACCTACTAGATACTGTGACTGCATTTGCATCTGCTGAACCAGGTAATGCTATATTTGCCCTGGACTCGACTAATTGGCTCATAGAGCATACGTCTGCTGGTAATCCGTTCCAATTGTGGGTTCCTAACCAGGTTACAGGGGCGACTATTTTTGGGGATACTGAGACCAAACTTGATGAAGATTCCAGTACTTTGAGAATACCAGAAGAAGCTAAGCTTGCTACGATTTACTTAAATCCTAAAAATGCTGGGGATGGAACTGATATTGATATTACATTTCAGGATATAACTCTAGGGATTGAGGTTGGTGCTGACGATCCGGTAGATGTTGACTTTTTATCGTTTACTGTTGATCTTCTTTAATTTTAGCGCTAACAGTACCGTAGAACTGAAACAATTCAGGTCAAGTATATTTTAGAGGCGTTGTGAGAATGGTTGTGAGTAAAAAAATAAGTATTAGGTTGGTTTGTGCGTTAGTTTTTTTATACTGCCCATCGATTTCTTTTGCAGAAAGTCACATCAATCCTTTTATTCTTAAAAGCATTGACAGCCACCCCGACGTGGTTGACATGAAAAATAAGATCAGTCTCAAAGGCTTGGAGATTGATGAGATGATCGCCGAAGACGGTATTAGTGTGGATTTTTCAACGCGTAATAAAACCCCGCTTTATACCAGTATAGAAAGACCCGGTTATTCACAATTAAATCAACGTCAATCCTATGTGGATGCCTTAGTAACGGTACAAAAAACGCTCTATGATTCCGGAGAGGCTTCTTATAGTATTGATTCTAAACGGCACCGGCAAAAAGCCGCCCAACAGGAATATATTGCAGTTTATGAGCAAACCTTGCAGACATTGTTGAACTTGGCAGTTGAGAACGCTCGCTTGGGGGCATTAAAAACCGTTCAAAAAAACACTATAGCTACGACACAGAAATTAATTAATGAGCTTAAACTGCGTTTCTCCAGTGGCGTCGGTACGCTGGTTGATATTCGCAGTGCCCAACTGTGGTTATTGGAATTAGAATCAGACTATGAGAAATTACAGCGAGATCATCGCTTAAGTGTAAAAACGTTGGATGAACAGTTTAATGTAACCGAGAAACAAGCTGATGTTGTTGCGCAGTTAGTCGCTCGGTTTATGGCTAAATTAAGATCTGACTGTCAGGATATTTCTACGATTAGCCATCTATCACGGGCGTCTTTTCAACGCTCATTGGACCGAATTAATAATGAAAAAACAGCTGTTCGTTCTGAGGTTAAAAGTGTTAAAGCGGCCGATGCGCCGCATATTTCAGGCGCTATAACCGGCGTGCTCTATGATGTTTATGATCAGGGTATTGATAAATATGAGGTCTATAGCAGCATCAACTTATCCGTGCCTTTATTTGACAGTGGTCTGAGTAATGCCAAACAACGTACGCTTAATTATCAATTAAAAATACAAAATGACGCGATTGTCATGCTTGAAAATGATAAACGCTTGGCCTTTAATGACTTAAATCAACGCTACCAGGAATTAGTCGCTGAACAACAAGCAGATTTGGAAAAGGCCCCGCATTTGCGTGAAAAGCTCGAGCAAATTAAGTTGAAATTAGCGGCGGTTGGCGAAGGTTTACTGAACAAACTCGAAAGTAGTTTGAAACTCGCTGAGGTCGAGCGCTCCATGACGGCTTTTCCGCACTTTGTGCACGCGATGAATATAGATTATTTAGTCTTGAATGAGCTATTGTTAATCAAGATGTCAATTAAACCTCAACACTAATTACCCTTTATATATGTCTTCAAAAAAACGTCAGCAATTATATGCTGAGCACTGGTTCTTTGGTCCAATTTTAAGAAATAAGAAGTTATATATCAGGGTGATGTTAGCCTCGATATTTATTAACGTTTTTGCGCCGGTCAGCTCGTTCTATATTATGGTGGTATATGATCGGGTTATTCCCAATAATGCTATTGAATCGTTACTGGCATTGACTATCGGGGTCTTGACCATTGTTGTTTTCGACTTTTCTATGAAGGTGTTGAGAGGGTTATATACCGATAAAGCCAGTACCTTGGTCGATATTGAAGTCTCAAAGAACTTATTCGAACGTATTTCCAGAAATGAAAAATTAATGAGTCAACAAACGGGTGCTACGGCTTCTGTAGTGAAAGAGTTCGACAGTTTAAAAGATTTTATTGCCTCGGCATCATTTGTCGCATTTGTTGATTTACCGTTTATTATTTTATTTTTGTTTGTACTTTATGGTATTGGTGGTCCGATTGCAGCAGTACCGGCTGTTATTGTGGTGGTCGTGATTATTGTGGGTTTACTCATTCAACCTGTGGTGCGTAAATTAACTTTTAATGCGGCTCAAGATGGCCAGAGTAAACAAAGTGTCATTGTTGAAGTCTTGTCGGGTATGGAAACGCTGAAAACTCTGCGTGGTATCGGGATCTTGCGAGACCGTTGGCTAGACAGCGTGAGTCACCAAGGTGTGACCTCAACAAAATCCAAGTTTTGGTCTCAATTAACCTCAAATTTTTCACAATCAGGCCAGCAATTGTCTCAAGTAGGGATTATTGTCTACGGCGTCTTTTTGATAGCCGACGGTGGTTTGACCATGGGTTCGCTTATTGCTTGTGTAATTTTATCAGGGCGTACGTTGGCACCTTTAGGACAGGTGAGTAATTTATTAGGGCGTTTTAATCAGGCGTTAACAGCTTATAGTAATTTTGGTCAATTGATGGAGCAACCGGTGACTGAAATGAGCCGCTCCCATCAGGTCCGGTTACAAAATGTGGAGGGCGGCATTACGTTAACCAATGTTTCTTTGACCTACCCGGAACAAAAAGAGGCGACCATTAAGCAGTTAAATTTAAAAGTTATGCCAGGTGAAAAGGTCGCTGTAGTCGGTAAAATTGGTTCTGGAAAAACATCGTTGCTTCGGTTGATTGCCGGTTTGTACGAACCCACGGAGGGCTCGATTAAGATTGACCAGTCTGATGTGACTCATCTTTTTCCCGATGATTTACGCCGTCATGTCGGGGTGGTTATGCAAACACCGCTATTATTTTCCGGAACCCTCAAAGAAAACCTGTTAATGGGCAATCCTGAAGCGACGGATGAGGAGATTATTCAAGCGGCTAAAGTCGCAGGAGTTGATGTAATTATCTCCAATCTTCCCAATGGTTATGAAACCGTGTTAGCCGAGCGGGGGCAGCAATTATCCGGTGGACAACGCCAAGCCATTTGTATCGCTAGAGCGTTTGTCGGTAATCCTAAAATAATTATTATGGATGAACCCTCCAGTGCAATGGATACCGGGAGTGAACAAAAATTATTGGTAGATTTGAAATCATTGTTGATCGATAAAACATTAATACTGATTACCCATCGGGGTACGTTGTTAAATTTAGTTGATCGTATTGTTGTGTTTGATAGTGGTCGAATTATAACGGATGGACCGAGAGATAAAGTGTTACAAGCCGTTGCCCAACAGGCTAATAAAGCAAAAAATACGCAATTAACACCACAGGGACAATAACGTAATGATAGATAAAATTCTTCTCGAAAATAAAGGGCATGACCTATTGTTTTTTACGATAGCGCTGCTATTTATTGCATTTATTTCGTGGGCTTATTTTGCTGAGATTGATCAAGTCGTAAGAGCCGAAGCCCAAGTTGAACCGGTGGGGAAAGTGCAATTGGTGCAGTCACGCTTTCCGGGTTCGGTTAATTTCTCAGAAATTATGGTAGGTGATCAAGTTCAATCGGGGCAGGTGTTGGTCCGTCTAGACACGCAGGAAGCCCAGAATGTTTTTGATTCTGCAGATCAAAAAATAGCACTACTGAAAGAAGAAAGAGTGATTTATCAACCGTTGGTAAAAGCCGGTATTGAGCCGGAAATAAAGTTATTAAATATTCGCCAGCGTTTATTAGAATCGGTCGAACAAAAACAAAAAGCAGCCTTACAAATAAAATTTAGTGAAATTACTGCTCCGATAACCGGCGTTTTGACAGCAGTTAACTTGTCAGGCCCCGGTGCAGTCATTCGGGCCGGAGATGTCTTGGCTGAAGTAGTGCCACAAAAAGAATATTTTCTGGTGAAAGCGAAAGTGTTGCCGAAAGATATCAGTAAAGTATCGGTTGGCCAAAACAGCCGTGTTTCATACACGGCGTATGACTTTTCCCGTTATGGCGTCATGGAAGGGGAAGTGACCAAAATCGCTCAAAATACCACTAAAACGGAACAAGGCGAAATTTTCTATGACACGTGGGTGAAAACCAAAAGTGTAACGTTTTCAAAATCTGATATTAAACCCAATATTTTGCCCGGGATGATAGCGCAAGTTGATTTATTAGGAGAAAAACGCACCATTCTTGAATACATTATGAGTCCGTTAAAACGGACGGCATCACGTGCATTAACGGAGCAATAAACACCCACGAAACAGCAGGCGGTCTTAATGTCATTGAGGCCGCCATTTTAGCGATATTCATCGCTAGATCACCGATCGAAAGATGACTTTAACGACACTCTGAAATGATTGAGGCACACGCGTACATTTTAGTCTGGGATGCGGTTAATGTTTTAATTTTTAAGTTCTCGAACACGTATAGCAGTACTGTCAAAAGGTGGCAAGTCATTGCCGGATAGTGATGGGGAAAATGAAAGTTATCCTTCATGGTTGGTTGCTAACTAATAGTTATTTTTTTGGCATCTTTTTCGCGTGGTTTATCTGTTATAGGATTTTTTGGGGTGTAAGGTTTTAACCTTAAGTTCATACGTTGTTGAATCGATCTATCGCAGGTAAAAGTTATTTAGTCTTTTTGTGAATTAGCAAAGTATTTAATGTTTTTAAGCTAAGTCAGAATGAAATTTTAACCGTTTGACTATAAGCCTTTAAATGTAGCATATATACACTAAAGTGAGGCACACCCTATTTTACGGACACACATTTTTTAGTTTATCTTATGAAAGAGGTGTCGCAATATTATTTAGGTTATAACTTTTTATATATGATTGGAGAGGTGTGTATGGATTTTATTAAAATTAATTTATCAAAAGGTTCTCTTTGTTTGCTTATGTTTTTAGGTTTGATTCTATCTCCTGCTTTTGCTTTTGCAGGAAATAGTTCTAGAGATGAAATTAAGGATGAATTCAAAGGGTGTATGAAAGAAGCGAGAGTTGCGCGTGATAAAAATATGGCTAGAGAATGCCAGCAGGCTAGAAAGGATGCTACGCAAGAGTTGCGCCAAGCAAAAAAGAGTGCCAAGGGGGACTTTAGGGCGTGTATGAAGGAAGCGAGGGCTGCACGTGATAATCAAATGGTTACTGAATGTAAGCGAAATAGAGGAGGACTAAATAACGCTGATGACGGTGACGATATGCGGCATGAAGGCCGAGGTAATGACCGTGACGATATGGGGCGTGAAGACCGAGGTGATGACCGTGATGATATGCGGCAAGATGATAATGATCCTTCGATGATGCTGGAGGGCGGCATGATGAATGGTGGCCATGATCCTGCCATGATGGGTGAAGGATATGTGGATCCCGCGGACTTGGCTGCAAAAGGTTGTCCGCCGACCCCAGCTTGTGAAACTTATCAATATTGTTTAAAAGGTCAGTGTATAGATAATTAGTGTAAATTTATTTAAAAAAGGTAGGACGCATTCTGATAAATGTTGGGGTGCGTCTTTTTTATTAAGATAACTTTAATTATTTAGTAGAAAAGTGGTTGGTGTTGCTGGTTTTGGAGAGGATCGCAGGGTCGAGTATCATGTGTAGGGGGTGAACAAGAATATTGGTTGTTAATGTAGTTAAAGACAACGCATTTTTATGAAAAGAAACGACGTTATTAAAATCACATTTTTTATGACTGTAGTTGTAGTTATTAAAACTGGTTATATCAAAATTAATACTACATGCCTTGCTCTGATGCTGGAGTTGCTACCAATAATGTGACTGACTATAAAATGGCGGTTACCCTTAGTGGTACAGTGAATTTGGCCACCTAACAAGAGATATTATGACCATCTCTAAGCAATTAGGTGAACCAATGAAAAAACGTACAAGATCCACTTTTAGTCCTGAATTCAGACTGGAAGCATCCCAATTAGTTGTCGACCAAAATTACACCATTTGTGAAACTGCTAAAGCCATTAATGTAGGTATTTCAACGATGATCAAGTGGGTGGCTCAGCATTCTCAAGAGAAACCCAACCAAGTAGCCGATCAGCTGAATAATAGACCTAGAAAAACACTGATGTTTGAAACACCAAAACAAGTTTTTACAAAAGAGTGTTGCATTGACAGGTTAAATCTACAACGGCTCTCTTGATGTCGGATTCACTGAACAGCTAAAGTTGATTCGTCGCCTTCAAGAGAGCTATCCAGTCAAATTGTTATGTGAGTAGTTTGGCGTTTGCCGGAGTAGTTATAAATACTGGCGTAGCTGTTGTCGAGTCATCGACCCTAATAAGGTAAAACTACGCGCACTTGTCAATTAAAAATATGAGTTAAGCAATGGCTCTGCGAGATCAATAAGCATTGCAACCATGGTGTCTCAGGACGGTATCGAGCTAAGCAGGTACCGGGCTAGACGCGTCATGAAAGAACTAGGCTTGGTTAGTTGTCAATTACCTAAACATGCCTAACGAACTGAATAGGCAGTTCAATGTTGGTGGCCCAAATCAAGTCTGGTGTGGTGACGTGACCTATATTTGGACAGGGCAGCGATGGAGCTACTTGGCAGTCGTCATTTATTTATTTGCACGAAAGCCGATTGGTTGGGTGTTATCTAGATTACCTGACAGCAATCTAACAAAGCAAACATTAAACATGGCCTATGAATTGCGCGGAGGGCCAAAAGTAATTATGTTTTACTCAGACCAAGGCAGCCATTATAAGAGTATTAGTTTCCGTCAAAACCTCTGGCGGTTACAGATAAGGCAAAGCATGAGTCGCCGCGGCAATTGTTGGGTATTGTAGCCAGCACAGGTCGTATCAACATAACAGTGGCTTGCCAGCAAATAAGGTAGAGGCGAAGTATGATCTTGTCTTTAATATCGTGGCCAGATTTACTTGACCACTACACTACCGAAGATTTATGAACAGCAATTAACTTGAGATTATTCTATTTGAATCTGTTCTAATTTTGGGAGGGTTACAAAACGTATAAAAATGTGAAGGAAGCAAGAATGAGTTTGTTTCAATATAGAGAAGGGTTTTATAATCATAAACGCAGACATGCTACGCTGGGAAATGTTTCACCATTTCAGTTTGAAAAAAGACTTCATAATCCTTATGCGTTCTACGGAGTACAGATCAGAAGTATATAAAGTAGAGGAGACAAGTAAATGTATAAAATAATATTGTTATTGCATACTCTATTCATGTTGTCTGGCTGCTCTTCTTCGGAAGAGAAGGCAA
>Ga0105349_10000786_pt1 | contig 12911 bp, 13 predicted proteins | sample EN1Hudseemescosm_FD_83661 | JGI IMG/M metagenome (GOLD analysis project Ga0105349, IMG submission 83661) | Methane-oxidizing microbial communities from mesocosms in the Hudson Canyon - EN1B Hudson Canyon | ecosystem: Environmental > Aquatic > Marine > Cold seeps | place: Hudson Canyon...
CGTGTTCTTCATATTTGTCTAAATGACCATCAGCGAACGCTATTCTCCATAATTGATCTACCAGATTTAATTTCGACTCATAATCAAAGTTGTCATTTACTTCTCTTGTATATTCATAAAGAGAAGTTGATTCTTGAACTGCCTTCTCCGCATTTTCTATTAGATCCTGAACATCTTTAGCTTCCAGTGAATAGGATTTAAGTAGCATTTCTTTTAATAAATCAACTTCAGATTTATCAAATACTTTATCTGCAAGAGCAACTTCAATTATAAGAGCGGCACAAGTCTTATCTATTTTTTGGGACACCTGTTCTTTTTCAGACACTTCTTCAGAAGTTTTAGTAAAAAGAGATTTAATTTTTTTTAACATAGCTTTTTAGTTTCATTGATTAATAATTTTAACTTCTCCATCGGATACAATCCATCATCAATGTTAGCAAGTGTATTCCTAGCTTTCTTTGCGTGTTTAGTGTTTTTAAAAAGTCCCATTAAATGCTTTGTAACATAACCTAGTTTATTTCCATTTTTAATCTCGTTTTCCATGTAAGGAACAAGGCCTTCTAATATTTCAGCACGAGTAGGTACTTGATTGTTTTGACTATAGATCGCTTGATCAACGTTCACTAAAGGGTAGGGGTTATCATAGGCCGACCTTCCAACCATAACGCCGTCTACTTTCTTAAGGTGCTCTAAGGCATCATCGGTGGTTTCAATTCCACCATTAATAATAACTTCAAGATCTGGAAAACTATCTTTTAATCGATAAACTCTTTCATAATTCAATGGTGGTATCTCTCTATTATCTTTTGGGCTTAATCCCTTCAACCAAGCCTTACGAGCATGAATAATAAAAGTTTTGCAGCCTGAATCTTTTACAGTTTGCACAAATTTATCTAGGTCTTTATCTTCATCCATTTCGTCTACACCAATTCTGCACTTAACAGTGACAGGAATTCTCACTGTTGTAATAAGTAATTCAAGGCAATCTCTTACTAATTCCGGTTGTTTCATTAACACAGCTCCAAAGGAACCACTCTGAACTCTAGGACTTGGGCAACCAACATTTAAATTAATTTCATCAAAACCTTTTCCTTCCGCAATTATGGACGCTTCTTGTAGAGCGTTAGGGTTGTTTCCTCCAAGTTGAATAGCGAGGGGATGTTCAGAATTATGATAATTAAGTAGATCATCTTTATCGCCATGTATTACTGCATTGGCATGAATCATTTCGGTATAAAGAAGCATCTCTTTTGAAAGAGTTCTTAAAAAATAGCGTTCATGTCGATCAGTACGATCCATCATGGGCGCAATAGAGAATCTTCTGTCCAATGGATTATTTTATTCTTGGAAATTCAGTGCTATAAAAATCAAAGAAGAAATACATAATTATCGTACATATGATTAAAGTTAAAAGCATTACAGGCAAACCTATCTTCGCCCATTCTAAGGGAGTAATTGCTAATTCAGGATTGCCTTCTTTCTTAGCAAGACGTTCAGAGACAGTCACTATGTATACGTTGGCCGTTGATCCTATATGTGTTCCATTGCCTCCCATTCCTACTCCTAATGCCAAAGCCCACCACAAAGAATATATCTCGACACCAGAGGCTTCTATGGCTAGCAGTATTGGTATCATCGCAGCCGTGAAAGGTATGTTGTCAATAGCAGCAGACATAACAGCCGCTACCCACATTAATACTATTGTTGCTAATAAAAGATCTCTACCTACAAAATCTACAATAAATTGTCCTAAATAAGCCAAGAAATTACTGTGTTCGACACCCCCAACTATTATAAATAGCGAGATAAAAAATATTAACAAAGTCATTTCAACCTCTTTCATGACCTCATCTAGTTCAACGTGCTTTGCTAAAAAACAAATAAGAACAAAACCTGCACCAGCTACCATCCATGGTTGCCAATGTATTGCATCATGACTAATAAATAGGATGACAAGCAATCCCAAGACTAAACAGGACTTATTCCAAAGACTCTTATCTTTATAAGGAACTTCTTCATCAAATGTACCTTGAGGCACTATTGCTAACTGTTCTCGACAAAGATATTTTAGAGCAAATAGTGTTCCTAGCCATGCTACAAAAACTATCCCTCCCATATATTTAAAAAAAGTCATGAAACTAATTCCAACCGCACTGCCTATCATTAAGTTTGGAGGATCACCAACTAGTGTTGCAACTCCTCCTGTATCTGAGAGTAGGGCAGCTGCCATTAAATAAGGTATTGGAGAGACCTTCATTTTTTGTGCTATGAGAACAATTAAAGGGCCGAAGATAACTACCGTTGTTACATTATCTAACAAGAGAGAAAGAACTGTAACTGCAGTACCTAAGGCAGCCATTAATAGGAACTGCCTGCCTTTAGCAAATCTACCTATTTGAGCGGCCATTCTCTCAAATCCGCCTGTTGTTATCATAATGGATACAATCGCCATCATACTTCCTAACAGGAAGATAACGTTCCAATCAACAGCTTCGAAGGCAGCATCAGGATCATAAAATCCATAATATTGTCCCACTAGTAACATACAACCAGCACCAGCCATAGCAACTTTACTTCTATGGTAGCCATGAAGTGTTTCTGTAAAAATTAATATAAAACTTACAACAAGAACAACTCCTGACACGAACATACCTTGATCCATCACAATAGCTTCCATAGTCTTAACCTTTGTAAAAATTTATATTTTAAACCAATTGAAGGTAGCTTAGAATTAAAAGATGATATCTTTTCATCCTTCTTCTGAGTTTAAACCCGAGAATCAAAATAGTTCTGACTTAGAAAGAATATATCTTGTTCTACGGGATGGTAAAATACTAACAGTCAATGGTTCGAACATAGCCGTTCTTACAAAGGAGGAATACACCTGGTCTGGAATGGAATCTCTTCAAGAATTATTTATTGGATACGTAGAAAATAAAGCTTGCTATGTAATTGAGCTCACCAATACCAGCCCATGTCTAGAAAATACTCAACTGAGTCCTTTACAGTCTTTGTTGGGAGCAGTTCCCGACAACATTTTTACTATATGTTCCAGAAGCCTTCAGTTAATTGATTGGTTCAAGCATCACCAATTTTGTGGTCGTTGTGGTAATAAAATGAATATGCATGAAACTGAAAGGGCAATGTCTTGCTCTTGCAACGCTGGATTAAATTACCCGAAAATATCACCATGCGTTATTGTGTTAGTAACAAAGAAAAACGACCTTCTGTTAGCTCATAATAAGAATTTTCCAGGCAAATTTTACAGCACCTTGGCAGGTTTTATTGAACCCGGAGAAACGGCTGAAGACGCTATTCACAGAGAAATAGAAGAAGAGGTAAGTATTAAGGTAAAAAATATTAAATATTATGGAAGTCAGTCCTGGCCATTTCCCAGTCAACTAATGCTTGGCTACCATGCAGAGTATGAGTCTGGAGAAATTCTACCAGACGGAGAAGAAATAGACGAAGCAGATTGGTTTAATTATCTTCAATTACCAGCTGTTCCTTCCGGAAAGATATCCATCTCAGGAAGGTTGATAGAGCACTTCCTAGATATAAAAAAAAATAACTAGTTCTTTATTTATTCCTAGGATCGTTAGAAGCTCTTCCCCAATCCTTAGCTTTCTTAACAGGTTGCTCTTTTATGGTAGGTTCTTCTTTCTTAGCCTTCTTAACGGGTTCTTCTTGCTTAGCAGGTTGCTCTTTTATGGCAGGTTCTTCTTTCTTAGATTTTTTATCAGTTTTTAAATCCTTTTTAGAATCTTCAGGTTTAGATTTCTTTAAATCATTAGAGCCTTTTCTTGCTTTTGATTCAGACTTTTGTATTTCTTTACTAATTCCTTTATCACTTTTTCCAGACGACTTGACTAACTTTTCAGTATTTCTGTTGCCATCAATATCAATTATTACTTTTTCTTCAGGAATAACGTTACCATTTTTTTCCACATTATCTTTTGGCGCAATTCTTTTAGGTCTAGGCTTAATACTTTTCGGTTTCTCTTTAGTATTACCAACAGATTTAGTTTGATTGACCTTTTTAGTACTTTCAGACTTTTTTTGTATTTCTGTTTTATCTATTTTATTTCTTCCTCTCGAATTAGACTTACCGTCCTCATTTTTCTTTTTTGGTAGTTCATTTTTTTTGGTATTAGGTTTATTCTCCTCTTTTGTTTTTGGTCTAGCATTTGAATGCCTTCTAGTTCTAGTTTGATTAGTAGTGTTTTTTCTTTGGGTATCTTGCTTAGGTTTATTCCGGTTGTTTCTTCTAGGATTTGGCCTTGGTGAATTCTTAGCTTTAGGCACTTCTTGTTCCTGACTAGTAAGTGAGTTAATGAATTTTTTTAGAAAACCATCTTTCTTACGTCTTGGTTTTTTAGGTGGTTTTATATTAACGGCAGGTGTTTCTTGTGTATTTTTTCGTTGAGAACTTATAACTTCAGTAGGGGTGTTTCCAACTTCATCTTGTATTTCATAACTAGTAGAATCCATTAATTTTTTATCATCATCTCTTAGTCTTGTCACTTCAAAACGATTGTCAGATCTTGTTGGATCTGAAACTACCACAATCCTAACTCCTGTTCTTTCTTCAATTTCATTTACTCTAGGCCTTCTTTCATTAAGTAGAAAGATAGACATATCAGGGGAAACTACAGCTCTTACTTCTCCACTCCTTTTTTTACCTGCTTCTTCTTCAATTAATCTCAACACAGCTGTCGAGAGACTTGCAACATCTTGAGTCCATCTCTCTTGTAGTGAAGGTCTAAGACGTTGTCGCGACATTTCCATAAGACCAAATCTAGAAATACGTCCAACCTGAACTTTAGCCCTGTCAATAGAAAGAGATGACCATAATTTATCCTCTATAGCTCTTTTATTTTTTAAAGAAAGCATGTCTATAAAATCTATAACTATAAGACCGCCCATATCACGCAATCGTAGTTGTTTAGCAATCTCAACTGCTGCTTCTAAATTTGTGCTTAAAGCTGTTTCTTCAATATCACTTCCTTTAGTTGATTTTCTAGAGTTGATATCTATGGCTACTAAAGCTTCTGTTTGATCTATGACTATTGAGCCTCCACTAGGTAAATTAACCTCTCGTTGATAAGCCGTCTCTATTTGGCTTTCTATTTGATAGCGAGTAAACAAAGGTATTGCTTCATCATATCGTTTGATCCTCTCTTCAAAATCTGGCATGAGTTTAGAGGTGAAGTCATGGGCTTTTTCAAATGCTTCATCGGTATCAACCAATACTTCCGTTATATCTGATCTTAAAAAGTCTCTTAGTGACCTTGAAACAAGGTCGTTCTCTCTATAAATTAAGAAAGGTGCCTTTTTTAGTTGATTGGCCTCTTGTATAGCATCCCAAAGGTTGAGTAAGTAGTCTAAATCCCATTTTAATTCATCTAAACTAACACCTTCACCTGCTGTTCTTAAAATTATTCCCATGCCTTCAGGAACTTCTAGAGAGCGCATTTTTTTTCTCATATCATCACGAGACTCGCCCTCAATGCTTTTAGAAATACCCCCAGCTTCAGGGCTATTTGGCATTAAAACTAAGTAATGTCCCGGCAAAGAGATAAAAGTACTAAGAGCAGCGCCTTTAGTGCCGCGTTCTTCCTTATCAACTTGAACTATTATTTCTTGGCCTTGTGATAAGCACTCATTTATAACATTCTTACCATTCTTATTTTTTTGGTATTGAGGTGCTAATTCTTTAACTGGCAGGAACCCGTGCTTTTCTGATCCAAAATCAACAAAGGCAGCCCCTAAGCTTTGTTCTGCCCTGGAAACCCTTCCTTTGTAAATATTAGACCTTTTTCTTTCTTGACCTATTTGTTCCATATCAAAGTCATAAATACTTTGTCCATCAACAAGAGCCACACGCAATTCTTCTGGTTGCGTTGCATTTATCAACATTCTTTTCATTTTTTTTCCTTATAGGAAAGCAGGAAAGCCTTAATATGCTTTATGATATAAATAAGTTAACTTGAACTTTATTTATAGGTTTTAGTAGGCGAATTATAATAATGATGTCGTCACACCTACGTGACTGTAATTCTTTTAATTAATAGAGCTTATAACTCTTTTCTGCTTTAATTTTTATATAATTTATTGCTGCGTCTTATTTTTTCACGTTTAATTGCGCAGATACTTAACTAAAATAACATATTTCAGCATATTATTAAACATTAGCTTATATTCATGATCAATGGACACTCAATTTAATCCTGTTCAATTTTATAAAGTTACTGAAGATTATGTAGGTGTAAGGCTTGATAACTGCCTTCTTTCTAAGATGAAAGGTATTCCAAGAAGTAAAATCTATTCTATTATCAGGAAAGGTGAAGTTAGAGTAAATAAATCTCGATGCAAGCCTAGTCAAAAATTACAAACGGGCGATGAAATTCGAATACCTCCATATACAAATAATCATAAAGTAACAAAGAAAGCTGAAAATAACATAAAGGACAGACTAAAAGATAGCATCATATTAGAGGATAAAAAATTTATTATTTTGAATAAACCAGTTGGAATGGCAAGTCATGGTGGCAGCGGTATCTCTTTGGGAGTAATAGAAGCATTAAGACAAATTGATAGAAGTTATAAAGATGCTCAATTGGTACATAGATTGGATAAAGATACTTCAGGTTGCTTAGTTATAGCCTTAAAAAAACCTATTCTCCGTGAATTTCATAAAGAAATTAGAGAGGGCCAGGTAGAAAAAAATTATCTAGCTCTGGTTAAAGGTAAATGGCCAGAAAATATAAAAACCGTAGAAGTAGGTTTATCAAAAGACAGATTGAGATCTGGAGAAAGAGAAGTTCGCGTTGATCCCAAAGGAAAGAGTTCAATTTCACAGTTTGAAGTCTTAACTTCAAAAAAAACATTGAGTTTGGTTAAATGTAGGATTATTACGGGTAGAACTCATCAAATTCGTGTTCATGCTAATCACTCAGGCTACCCTATTCTGGGTGATAAAAAATATGGAACTAAAGGTTTTAATAAGGTTCTAAAATCAGATATTAATAGAATGATGCTTCATTCACATGAAATTAGATTTAAAAATATGCAAATTCAAGCAACTGCAGAAATTCCAGATATTTTCATTAAACTTATAGAAAAATATGACTAATTATTTAAATTTACGTGAAGGTAAATTCCCTATAAAAATTGACACTTTAGAAAATCTTTCTGATGATCTTAACTTAGGTGTTTTTAAAGTTCCTGTGTCTATAAATTTATCAATTGAAAAGTTGTCATCAGATTTATTTTCATGCAAAGGAATTATAGAGTCATGCTTTCTTAATACATGCCAAGTTTGTTTACAAGAAACTGAAATAAAAATTAACCTAGATACTAATTTAATTATTAAAGATATAGACATTTTATTAGATATCTCCAATAAGCCTGATGAAAGTCATTTCCAAAACCTAAAATATTTCCAAATAGAAAAGCTTGTAGAAGAAGAGATTTGCTTAAATTACCCAAGTGTTGTGCGATGTGAATCGAAGGATTGTTTAGATTTTACTAGACCTGAAAAAGAAGAAAAATTACAGCCTTTTAAAAAAATTAGAGACTTGATAGAGTAGTTCATCTAGAATTCCCGCCGGAGACACCTTATGGCAGTACAAAAAAGTAAAAAATCAAAATCTAAAAAGCTACAAAGAAGATCCCACCAGTCTTTATCTAATCCAACCTTATCTACAGATAGCGTTACAGGAGAAAGGCACTTGCGTCATCAAATGACTGCAGATGGATTTTATAAAGGAAAAAAGGTTGTAGAAGTCAAGCAGCCTAAAGAGGAATCTGAAGAATAATTCTTTAAATGAATCTTTCTGAATCTGCTTTAATTTTTCCAGGGCAGGGATCTCAATCTCAAGCAATGCTTGAGGATTACTTTAATAATGAAGAAATTTTTTCTAATACTTTTGATGAAGCAAGAGAAGTTTTAGATGTAGATTTTAAGTCATTAATATTTTCAGACAATAAAGAAGAATTATCTAAAACTGAGATAACTCAACCTTTGATGTTGATTGCCAACATAGCTTTATGGCGCACATTAAAATTAGATCCAAGTTCTTTTGGTGCTATGGCAGGACATTCTTTAGGAGAATTTGCTGCTTTAGTAGCAGGAGAAGTAATACAGTTTCCCGATGCTTTAAATATTGTTTCATTAAGAGCAAAACTAATGCAAGATGCTGTTCCTCAAGGGAAGGGTGGTATAGCAGCTATTATAGGTCTAAATTTAAACGTAATAGAGTCAATTTGTAGTGATATCACTAACTTCAAGCATGAATTAGTTAGTCCTGCTAATATTAATTCCCCAGTTCAGATTGTTATTTCTGGTACTCATAAAGGAGTTAAATTAGCTATAGAGCGTTGTAAAAAAGAAGGAGCTAAACGAGCCTTGCCACTAGCAATGAGTGTTCCTGCTCATTGTAAACTTATGACACAAGCAGCTACTGAGTTTGCTTCTCGCTTAGAAAATATTGAATTTCAAAAGCCTGCAGTAAAGATCTTTCAAAATTACGATGCTTCTTATACGACAAACATAGAAATAATAATGACTAATTTAGTTCATCAATTAGTTAGCCCTGTTAAATGGGTAAAGATAGTAGAAAATATTAACTCTTTGAATATAAATATATTCATCGAATGTGGACCAGGAAAAGTATTAAGTGGTCTTGTTAAGAGAATAGTAAATAACGTTGAAATTATTAGTCTGGATGATTACTCTAGTTTTACAGAGAATTTTAAAAATAAGAAATGAAAAAAGTTTTTGTAACAGGCGCTAGTAGAGGAATAGGTAATGCAATTGCAAAGTCTCTCTTAGATAAAAACTATATCGTAATAGGTACAGCAACTTCTTCCGACGCAGTAGAAAAGTTATCGTCAGAAGGTATCCAAGGCTATAAATTAAAATTAAATAATTTAAATGAAATTGATTTGTCATGGAAAGAGATATCAAAAAATCATCCTGATATTGATATCCTTATAAACAATGCAGGCTTCACTAGAGATAACCTTATTTTAAGAATGTCTGAAGAAGAATGGAACGATGTATTGAACGTTCACTTAAATGGCATGTTTAGAATAACAAAACGAGTTCTTAAACCCATGCTTAAAAAACGATGGGGAAGAATAATTAATTTGTCTTCTGCTTCTGCTATTTTAGGCAACAAAGGACAAGCAAATTACGCTGCAGCTAAAGCCGGTGTAGAGGCTTTTTCTAGATCTTTAGCAAGAGAAGTTGGCAGAAGAGGTATAACTGTTAATGTTGTAGCGCCAGGGTTTATTAGAACAGATATGACTGAATTAAACACTGGTGTCATGGAAGAAGAGCTAGTTGAACAAATACCTTTAGGGAGATTTGGAGAAACTTCTGAAATAGCTCACTTAGTGAGTTATCTTTGCTCAGAAGAGTCTTCTTATATTACAGGTCAAACCATTCATATAAATGGCGGACTGTATATGTAAATATATTTGACATCTGTCTAAATATGGTTAGTTAATTAATGCATTTATATAAAAACTTGGGTAACATGCCCATCTTAATTTTATAGTCAGACTATTTAAGTCTATGACAGGAGTAAGAATTTATGAGTATTGAAGAAAGAGTACAAAAAATTGTTTGCGAACAACTGGGCGTATCAGCTGAAGAAGTTAAGTCAGAAGCTTCTTTTATAGATGACCTCGGTGCTGATTCACTTGATACTGTAGAACTAGTTATGGCTTTTGAAGAAGAGTTTGAAATTGAAATTCCTGATGAAGAAGCAGAGGGAATCCAAACGGTTAAAAATGCCGTTGATTACATAACAAATAACTCTTAATAATTTCTAGGCAAGATCTGCCTAAATTATCCAATGCAATCCAGATGAAGGTTGTGATTTAAATTATTCTCCGAATAACGCAACGGAATTTAGAATCACCAAAGCTGCTTCAAATTCATTTGGGTTTGGAGGAACTAATGCTACGCTAATATTTTCGGAGTAAAAGTAGCATTGAAATTATTTAAATTATCACTAATTATTTTTCTAGGTCTATTTGGAATCTTATTTATAAACTTTGATTCTAAGTTTAATTTAGAAGAAGACCTCGTAATAGACATTAAAAAAGGAATGTCTATGCATGATATTTCTAATTTATTGAAATCAAATAACCTTCTATACTCAACCTTTTTATTGAACCAATATTCAAAATTTCTAGGTAAATCAACTCAGATAAAAACCGGTGAATACCAGGTAACTAAAAATGATTCAATCTTAAAATTAATGGATAAACTTTCTAAAGGAGAGGTTTATTATCGAAGTGTCCGATTTAAAGAAGGTATAACTTTCTATGAGTTAATCGAAGAGTTAAGCAAACTAGAAGGAATTGTTAATGATCTAGGTAGCAATCCTAGGTTATTAATCAAGGAGCTTACAGGTTCTAAATACTCTACTTTAGAAGGAATATTTTCTCCAGATACTTTCTTTTACAAGAAAGGTGATAGCATTTCTAATTTATTAATTCGTGCTTATGAACAACAAGAAAAAGAACTCAATGTCCTTTGGAAGAATAGGATGCTTGGTTTACCCTATAAATCTATAGAACAAGCCTTAACCATGGCTTCTATAATTGAAAAAGAAGGCATTGAAAAAAAAAGAATAGCAGGAGTCTTTATTAACCGATTAAATGCAAAAATGAGATTACAATCAGATCCAACAGTTATTTACTCACTCGGTAATAATTTTGACGGTAACATAAAGAAAAATGATCTAGCTTTTAAACATCCTTACAATACTTATGTGATCAAAGGACTCCCGCCTGGACCTATAAGCTTAGTTACTTTAGATTCCATAAAAGCCGCCCTCCAGCCTGAATTAAGTAATTATTTCTATTTTGTCTCAAGAGGTGATGGCACTCATCAATTTTCAGCTACACTAGAAGAGCACAACCAAGCTGTTAGACAATATCAATTATTAAAGTGAAATCTAAACTTATAACATTAGAAGGAATAGAAGGTTCAGGAAAATCAACTAATTTAAAGTTTATTAATGAATATCTAGATAAAAAAAATCTTTCCTACGTTAATACAAGAGAACCTGGGGGAGGGCCAATAGGTTCAAAGCTAAGATCTCTTTTGTTAGACGTAAATTCTGTTATATCTCCTGAAGTGGAAATGTTATTAATGCTTTCAGATAGAAAGGATCATGTTGAGAATTTAATTTTACCTAATTTAGAAAACAATAACTGGGTTATTTCGGATCGATATATGGATTCTACTATTGCCTATCAAGGAGGAGGCAGGAAAATTAAGCTTGATAAAATCTTGGCTTTAGCATCAGCTCTAGATTTACCAGAACCTTCATTGACTCTTTTATTTGATTTACCAGTAGAAGTAGCACTAGAGAGGGCAAAAACAAGAGGTAATCTCGATCGTTTTGAAAGAGAACCCAAAGATTTCCATCAGAGAATCAGGGATTCTTACCTAGACCTTTCAAAGCTGCATCCAAAAAGAATAAAAATTATTGATAGCTCTAAACCAACCAAGAAAGTTGAGTTACAATTATTAGAAGTTCTTAACTCATATTTTATAGAAAATGCCTAATTTTCTTCCTTGGTTTGATCAATACTTAGCTCGCTTAGATGCCACTTTATTGCATCATGCTTTTTTAATTGGCGGAAAAGAAGGTGTAGGTAAAAATAAATTTTCTCTTCTCTTATCACAATTTATTCTTTGTAAAGAAAAACAAGAATTGATGCCATGTAATAAATGTCAATCTTGTAAATTATTCAGATCTTCCAATCATCCAGATTTTTATTTAATTAAAATTGAAGAGGATAAAAAGAAAATCTCTATAAATCAGATTAAGGAATTACAAACTAAGTTCTATGAATCTTCTTTTTTAGCTGGAAACAAGATTTTTCTCATTGAACTTGCTGAATTTTTATCTAATGACGCTACAAATTCTTTACTGAAGATTATAGAAGAACCACCTAAGGATACCCATTTCATAATAACTTCTCATCGAACCAAACAACTTTCTTCAACTTTAAGAAGTAGATGTTTTGAAATATTCATAAATAATCCAAATGCACAAGAGATTCAAGAGTGGCTTGAAACTGAAGATATAGATCATGAACATCTTCAATTAGCTTTAAACTTAGAATTAGGACGCCCTTTAAAAATAAAAAAATTACTAGATGCAAATATCTTAGATTCTAGAAATAATTTTATTAAAGAGATGTCTCAGCTAATCAAACAAGGTAAAAATATTATATCTCTCTCAGAAGAATGGTCTAAGGATCAGGAAACTCTGGTCTTTAAATTAGAGTGGATGAGCAATCTCATGATGGATTCTATTAGATATCAATTAACAGGTGATAAAAAAGAAGTACATAGCGATACTTCTGCAATCAGTATGTATTTAGGACAAAAGATTAAATTTAATATTTTATTTGATTTATTAACTGAAACTAACGTCTTGTGGAGCTTATTTACCGATGGAACTAATTTAAAAGCAGACTATCAATTGCAATCTTTATTTATTAATTGGGAAAGTAAACTTGGTCTCTCAGCTCGATAGAAATTTTAAAATAATTTGATTCACTTCATCTGGTTTTTCTAGATGAAGAAAATGACCACAATCAGCTAAAATTTGTATTTCCAAATCATCAAAAAAGTTTTCCATACCGTCAGATAAGTTTGCCCCTATACATCCATCATTTTCTCCATGAAGATAAAGAGTGGGAACCGTTATCTTTTGGGCACTAAGTTCTGCTGTTAGAGAATTTATTCTTTCAGTTTGTAATGACTCCTGGAAGGTGCATCTATAATAAGCCAATGACTTAGAAAGAACATTACCTTTAGACAAAACTTCTATTGTTCTACCAGCGTAAGATTTATATTCTGGCCAGTTGGGTGA
>Ga0105349_10000790_pt1 | contig 12882 bp, 14 predicted proteins | sample EN1Hudseemescosm_FD_83661 | JGI IMG/M metagenome (GOLD analysis project Ga0105349, IMG submission 83661) | Methane-oxidizing microbial communities from mesocosms in the Hudson Canyon - EN1B Hudson Canyon | ecosystem: Environmental > Aquatic > Marine > Cold seeps | place: Hudson Canyon...
CCGGAAAGGGCTGCTTTAGATACTGATATTAATGAGAATCTAATAATTGAGCTTTATTCAAAATAATACTGAAGAGGAAAAAAATGACTGATAACTACGACATCATAAAAGACTTTTTAACACCTACTGATATCCTGGTGGAGGAAGCTGGTCCAACTAGGTCCAAGATTATATTAGAACCTCTTGAACAGGGGTTCGGGCATACTCTAGGTAATGCTTTAAGAAGAATTATACTTTCGTCTATGCCTGGAACGGCTGTTTCTGAGGTAAAAATAGAAGGAGTTCTTCACGAATATAGTACTCTAGAAGGCGTACAGGAAGATGTAATTGATATTCTATTAAATTTAAAAGACCTGTCTGTTAGGTTGCTTGAAGTTGAAGATGTTGAATTAACGTTGAGCAAGAAGGGGAGTGGTAATGTAACTGCAGCCGACATTGAATTACCAGCAGGAGTAGAAATTGTTGACCCAGATCATCATATAGCTACTTTAAATAATGAAGGGTCTATTAATATGACTATGAAAGTAACAAGAGGCAGGGGCTTCGTGCCTGTTAAGGCTCTTGGAGAAGATGAAGGTCAAGAGACAGGTCTTCTCAGGTTAGACGCAACTTATTCACCAGTTAAACGTGTTACTTATCAAGTAGATAATGCAAGGGTTGAGCAACGCACAAATTTAGATAGACTTACTGTTGACATAGATAGTGATGGGACACTAGATGCAGAAGAAATTCTTAGAATTTCAGCTACTATCTTACAGCACCAGTTAGCAGCTTTTGCTGAATTAGGAAGGTTAGAAGAAGTTATTGAAGAAAAAGAAGAAGCAAAAATTGATCCTATTATGCTAAGACCTGTGGATGAACTTGAACTAACGGTTAGGTCTGCTAACTGTCTCAAAGCTGAAAATATTCATTATATTGGTGATTTGGTTACCAGAATGGAATCTGATTTACTTAGAACTCCTAATTTAGGAAAGAAATCTCTGAATGAAATTAAAGAAGTTCTCCTTTCAAGAGGTTTAACCTTGGGATTAATTTTAGATCACTGGCCACCTGAAGCAAATTAAAATATTTATTAACTAATAAAAATGAGACATAGAAAAACAGGTAGAAAACTTAATAGAAATAGTTCCCAAAGAGGTGCTCTTATGAAAGGGTTGGCTATTTCTATCATTGAGCATGAATCTGTAAAGACTACACTAGCTAAAGCAAAAGAAATTAGAGGTTTCTTAGAACCCTTAGTAACTTTAGCAAAAAAAAATACAGTTTCTAATCAGAGACTTGTTTATTCAAGATTACAATCTAAGGAAGCTGTAGCTAAATTATTTGATGAACTTGGGCCTCGATATACAGACAGACCTGGTGGATATTTACGAATTATAAAGAGAGGATTTAGGCCAGGAGATAAATCTCCTGCAGCTCAAATTGAGTTTGTTATCAGTGAAGTAGATTCTATTCAAGAAAAGACTACAGAATCTGAAGAAGTAACAGTCAATTCTTAAGCTAAAAGCTTTTTTAGATGCTTCCCTGTATGTGAGGCTTTAGAAGATAGAATTGCTTCTGGCGTTCCTGAGGCAATAATTTGTCCTCCTCCCAACCCACCTTCTGGACCAAGGTCAATTATCCAATCTGCTGATTTAATAACCTCCATGTTATGTTCTATAACAACAACAGTATTTCCATTGTTTCTTAGTCTATTCAGAACTCCCAGAAGAAGCTCTACATCATATACATGCAAACCCGTGGTTGGTTCATCTAGAATATATAGAGTGTGGCTTAAGGAGCTTTTAGAGAGCTCTTTAGAAAGCTTAACTCTTTGGGCCTCTCCACCAGATAGTGTGGTTGCTTGTTGTCCCAAACTAACATAGCCTAATCCAACATCTTGTAGTGTACCCAGCTTCTTTTTAATGGAAGGTATTGCATTAAAAAATTCTAGAGAATCTTCTACGGTCATATTTAAGACTTCAAATATATTTTTACCTTTATATTTAATATCCAATGTCTCACGGTTATATCTTTTTCCGTTGCAAACATCACATTTCACATATATATCAGGAAGAAAGTGCATTTCAACTTTAATAACACCATCTCCTCGACATGATTCACACCTTCCACCCTTTACATTAAAGCTAAACCGGCCGATTTTATAGCCTCTAGACCTAGCTTCTTGTGTTCCCGCAAATAACTCTCTTATTGGTGTGAAAAGTCCTGTATAAGTTGCAGGATTTGACCTAGGAGTTCTTCCGATTGGGCGCTGACTTATCTCAATAATCTTATCAATTTCATCAATTCCTGAGATTTTTTCAAATGGTTTGGCATCGATAAATGATGATCTACCTATTTTATTTGATATAGCAGGCAATAGAGTTTGATTAATTAGAGTGGATTTACCAGACCCTGAGACACCAGTTACACAAATAAATAACCCCAAAGGGAGTTCCAAGTCGACATCTTTTAAATTATGACCTTTTGCTCCTTTTAGTCTAATTACTTTATTCTTTTTTACTTTTTGTCTTTCTTTAGGCAAGGCAATTGATCTTTTCCCCGAGAGGTATTGCCCAGTTATAGATTTTTCTGATTTAGAAATTTCTTGAACAGAGCCTTGAGCGCAGATTTCACCTCCATGGATACCAGCTCCTGGTCCTACATCTATTATGTGATCTGCAAATAACATGGTCTCATGGTCATGCTCTACAACAATCACAGAATTACCTAAATCTTTTAGTTTTTTAAGTGTCTTTAAGAGCTTTTCATTGTCTCTTTGGTGTAAACCTATTGAAGGTTCATCTAAAATATAAGTGACACCAACAAGACCAGCTCCAATTTGACTGGCTAACCGTATTCTTTGACCTTCCCCTCCACTTAAGCTCTCAGCACTCCTTTCCAAAGTTAAGTAGTTAAGACCAACATCAATTAAGAATTCTAGTCTCTCTTTAATTTCTTTTACTATTCGATCAGCTATTTCTTTTTTGGTGCCTTCAAGGTTTAAGTTCGAGAAAAAATTAAAAGCCTCATCAATAGTTAGGGTTGTGATGTCTGGGAGAGAGCTTTTAGCTATAAAAACATTACGAGCTTCCTCTCTTAGTCTTGTTCCAGAGCAAGATTGACAGTTTCTTAAGCTAATAAGTTTAGATAGATATTCACGAACGCCGTTAGAATCTGTTTCTTTGTAGCGACGATTAATATTAGTCATTACGCCTTCAAAAGAGTAGATTCTTTCAACTAGTTTTCCGCGTTTACTTCTCCAGCTAAAATCAACAAGTTCTCCTTTAGATCCCTCTAAGATTAACTCTTTTGTTTGATCAGTTAGTTGATTGAAAGGTTCCTCCAGTGAAAATTTATAATGGTTAGATAGGCAGCGTAATAAATGGTAATGATATTTATTATTTATATCCCAACCCGCTATGGCTCCTTCAGATATAGTAGCTGACGGTTCGTGTATTACTTTATTTAAATCCACGTAAGGTTTTACACCCAGACCCTCACACTCCGAGCAAGCACCAGCAGGATTATTGAATGTAAATAGTCGTGGCTCTAGTTCTGGAATGCTATATCCACATTGGGAGCAAGCCATCTTGGATGAGTAGATTGCTTCTTCTAAGTCTCCATTTATATCTGATATTTTTACTAATCCTTCACCTAAGGTTAGAGCATTCTCTAATGATTCTGAGAGTCTTAACTTAAAGTCATCATCTTTTATTTTTGGCATTTTGAGTCTATCTATAACCGCTTCTACTGAGTGTTTTTTATTCTTATTTAGTTTTGGGACATCATCAACATCAACAATTATTCCATTCACCCTTACCCTTACATAACCTTGTATCTTAAGTTCTTCAAAAACATGAAGATGTTCACCTTTTTGTTCATTTACTAGAGGAGCTAAGATCGCAAATACTATATCTTCAGGAGTCTTCAATACTTGATCACATATTTGATTTACGCTTTGACCTTCTAAAGAAATATTATGATTTGGACATTTAGGCGTTCCTGCCCTGGCAAACAATAACCTCAGGTAATCATAAATTTCTGTAACTGTTCCTACTGTTGATCTTGGATTGTGTGAAGTAGTCTTTTGTTCTATGGATATTGCTGGTGACAGTCCTTCAATATGATCAACGTCAGGCTTTTCCATCATGGATAAGAATTGTCTGGCATAAGATGAAAGAGACTCTACATACCTTCTTTGTCCTTCTGCATAGAGAGTATCAAAAGCAAGGGAAGACTTGCCTGATCCAGAGAGACCCGTTATGACCACAAGTTGATCTCGAGGAAGATCTACGTTTATATTTTTTAGATTATGTTGTCTGGCGCCACGAACTTTTATATGTTTCATTTATAAAGAAAATTAAATGTTTTAGACCTTAACTTCAGAAAACTGATTATAATCCTAGTTGAAACATTTAACTTAAATAAGATACAAAACTGATATGGCAAGAAGTGGAATTAATAAAGTTATCCTAGTAGGAAACTTAGGGCAAGATCCAGAAATCAAATATACTGCTGGTGGCGCAGCTGTTACTACATTAAGTCTAGCCACCTCTGAATCTTGGAAAGATAAAGATACTGGGATGGATCAAGAAAAAACTGAATGGCATAGAGTTGTTCTTTGGAGACGTTTAGCTGAGATAGCAGGAGAGTATCTTAAGAAGGGTTCAAAAGTTTATATTGAAGGACAACTCCAGACTAGAAAGTGGGAACAAGATGGTCAAACTCGTTACACTACAGAGGTTATAGGCAGGGATATGCAATTCCTAGATAGTAGAGGCTCTAGTTCTGATAATTATGAGAAATCTTCTAAGCCTGGTAAAGAAGAAATATCTGAAGTACCCGATAGCGGTATAACGGATGATGATATTCCATTTTAGTACTTTTCAAATATCAATGAGGCATTTGTGCCTCCAAAGCCAAAGCTATTACTCAAAACAGAATTGACTTCTAAATCTTGATTTTCTTTAATTATAGGAAAATCTTCAGCTCCTTCGGTAATGTTATCTATATTAATAGAGCCAACCAAAAATCCTTCCTTCATCATAATTAAGCAATAGATTGCTTCATGAACTCCGGCTGCACCAAGAGAATGACCTGAAAGAGATTTGGTTGAACTAATATATGGAATATCCTCTTTGAAAACAGACTTAATTGCCTGTAACTCTGTGAGGTCACCAGCAGGAGTACTTGTTCCGTGAGCATTTATGTAGTCAATTTTCTTACTTCCTCTCATATTAAGTGCTATTTGCATACAATTTTTTGCTCCTTCTCCTGAAGGACTAACCATGTCTTGTCCATCTGAAGTAGCTGCATAGCCTGAGAGTTCAGCGTAAATATGAGCTCCTCTTTTAAGGGCGTGCTCCTCTGCTTCTAGAATTAGAGTTCCACCACCCCCAGCTATAACAAACCCATCTCTTTCTTGATCAAAAGCTCTTGAAGCTTTCTTAGGTTCATCATTATATTTAGTTGATAGGGCTCCCATGGCATCAAAAAGACTAGTTGTTCCCCAATGCTCAGCCTCTCCACCCCCTGCAATTATCACGTCTTGTTTACCTAACTGTATCTGCTCCATGCCTGCACCAATACAATGTGCACTTGTAGAGCATGCAGAAGAGATAGAATAGTTGACTCCCTTAATACCAAATGAAGTTGCTAAACATGCAGAGACAGTACTGCCCATCGCTTTAGTTACTCTGTAAGGACCTATCCTCTTAAGCCCTTTTGATCTTAGAATATCAGCAGAATCAATCGTATCTTCTGAAGAGGCTCCTCCAGATCCCATAATTATTCCTGTTCTGCCATTAGACAATTCATTAGTTAAAAGGTTTGCATCCTTTATAGCTTGTTCTGTGCTTATATAAGCATATGCTGCTGCATCGCCCATAAACCTATAAAGCTTCCTATCGATATTTTCTTTAAGATCTAAGTTCTTAATTGAACCTGATATGTGACTTCTAAGCCCCATATTTTTATTTATCTCATTTAATGTTATTCCAGATGATAAAGACCTGAGTGAGTTAGTAACCTCTCTGGTATTATTCCCTAAGCTAGAGACAATACCAAATCCAGTGACTACTACTTTTTGCATACTTTAAAATGAAGAAGTGTCTTCAAATAAACCTACTTTTAAGCCTTTAGCTGTATAAATTTCTCTTCCATCTACTGACATAGACCCTTCACCAATACCAACAGTAAGATCAAGGTTGAGAACTCGCTTCATATCTATTTCAAAGGTTACCTTTTTAGCTGTTGGAAGGACCTGGCCAAAGAATTTTATTTCCGAAGAACCCAGGGCTCTTCCTTTTCCTGGATTGCCTAACCAACAAAGATAGAAACCTACAAGTTGCCACATTGCATCAAGTCCTAAGCAGCCAGGCATTACAGGGTCACCTTTAAAATGACAATCAAAGAACCATAGACTTGGATCTATATCTAGTTCTGCAATTATTCTACCTTTATTATATTTACCATTACTATTATCAATCTCGGTAATTCTATCGAACATAAGCATGTTCGGTGTAGGGAGTCTTCCGTTTGTTGGCCCGAAAAGATTACCTTCAGCACAATCCAGTATCTCATCTTTTTCATAACTCTTTTGTGGTGAAAATGTCTTCATTTATACCTTACGTAGTTAGATTTCTCTATCATACAACAATCAAGCTTTATTATCTGTTTAAGCCTTCCTTTTTCTTATGTCTTTGACTATATCTTGGAGCATTATTTTGTAATCTGAATCAGGGAACAAAAGTAGTTTAGCTAAGCAGTTATCAATGTAAGAATCGCACGTTTTTTGGACTTCTTTTAAAGCTCCTGTCGTCTTAATAATTTCTATAACTTTAGATAAGCTTGGAGAGTCTTTTTTCTTTATTAGTTTAAGGATAGTTCTTTTATTTTTATTTGATGTTAATTCAATGGCACGTAGGAGAGGTAAAGTTACTTTTCCTTCTTGGAAGTCCTTGCCAATTTTTTTACCAGTTATTTCTTCATTACCAAAATAATCTAGTAAATCATCTTGTATTTGGAAGGCTATTCCTAGTGAGTAAGCAAAATCTCCTGCTGAATCTATCTCTTTAATAGAAGCTCCCGATAATACAGCACCACTCTTAGATGAAGCTTTAAAGAGTTCAGCTGTTTTTCTACCTATAATTTCAAAGTAATCGTCATCCGAAATAACACTTTTAGAATTTAGAGATAATTGTAAAACTTCTCCCTCAGAAATTATATTTGTTGAATCTGCAAGAATCTTAATTATTTCCGGATTTTTTAAACTTGCCATCAGTTGAAAAGCCTTTGAATAGACAAAATCTCCTACAAGTACACCATGTGCATTATCCCATTTTTTGTGTATGCTTTCTTTGCCTCTTCTATAAGAGCTTTCATCAACTACATCATCATGGATTAAAGTGGCTGTGTGTAAAAGTTCAATTGCACTTGCTAATTGAATAAGCTCTTCACCTACATACCCAAAGGCTTTTGCCGTTAGTATGCAAACTAAAGGTCTGACTCTTTTCCCACCAGAATTAACCAAGTAAGAGCTAACTTCTGTCGCCAAATCTATATCAGAACTTAATGATTGTGTAAGAGAATCTTCTAAATCTTTCATCTCAGAAGAGACTACATCATAAATTTTTATTTTCATGGTGAATCTATTTTAAAGTAAGTGGCTAGGTATTTGATTCTTTTATTGCGGATTGACTGTCTTTTTCGTATAGTGCCCATCCTTAATTTCCTGATTTGGAGAATAATATGTTTGCCGTAATTGAGAGCGGAGGAAAGCAACACACTGTAAGCGAAGGCGATCAACTAAAGGTTGAATTATTGTCTGGTGAAGAAGGAGCTGCAATTGAATTCGATAAAGTTTTGATGATCTCTGATGGAAGTGCTTCAAAGGTAGGCAACCCTTTTGTTAAAAATGCTAAAGTGATGGCCAAGCTAATTAGTCATGGTAAGGAAAAAAAAATAAAGATATTTAAAATGAAACGTAGGAAAGACTATAGAAGAACCTATGGTCATAGGCAAAAATTTACAGAGATTCTTATAGAGTCAATTAGTTCTTAGTTCTAGAGGTATAAAGATGGCACATAAAAAAGCAGGTGGAAGTAGTAGGAATGGAAGAGATTCTAACTCCAAAAGACTTGGGGTAAAGGTTTTTGGCGGCCAGGAAGTAACTCCAGGGGCAATAATTGTAAGACAGCGAGGAACTAAGTTTCATCCCGGTAAGAATGTTGGATGTGGAACTGACCATACACTTTTTTCAAAGATTCCTGGAAAAGTTTCATTTATTAAGAAAGGTCCAAAGTTAAGGCAATTTGTTAACGTAGACCCTCTTTAGACTTCCTTTTTTATTATATTATCTAATTTTCAATGAATTTCATTGATGAAGTCTTTATTGATGTTTCTGCTGGAAATGGTGGAAACGGCTTTATGAGCTTTAGAAGATTGAAGAATATTCCTCGAGGTGGTCCCGACGGAGGAGATGGAGGGTCTGGCGGAGATGTAATTCTAAGAGCTACAAATGGTTTGAATACTCTTTCAAAATTCCGTTATCAAAAGATTTTTAATGCTGAAAATGGTTCAAAAGGAAGTAGTCAAAATAAAACAGGCATTGGTGGATCTAATCTTATTATAGATGTTCCCTGCGGAACTATGATTTATGACGTGAATACTGAGGAGCTTATTGCCGATTTAGATATTGATAACAGTGAAATTATTATTACTAAAGGAGGTGGAGGTGGTCTTGGGAATCTTAGATTTAAAAGCTCAACGAATAGGTCACCTATTAAGACAACTAAAGGTGTTGATGGAGAATTTAAGGAGTTAAAATTAGAATTAAGATTATTAGCCGATGTTGGTCTATTGGGAAAACCAAATGCAGGAAAATCTTCTTTAGTTAATGCAGTATCTAGTGCCAGACCTAAGATAGCTGATTATGCTTTTACAACTTTATATCCAAGCTTAGGAGTAGTAGATTTTTCTTCTTATAGAAGTTTTGTTATCTCAGATATACCTGGTCTTATATCTGGCGCTTCCCAAGGAGTGGGGCTTGGTCTTCAATTCTTGAGACATTTATCTAGGACGAGAATAATATTGCAAATGGTAGATGTCTATAATAAGACAATAGAAGAAATAATAGATGAAATTGAAGAGCTTCTAAATGAGCTTAAGGAGTTTGATGCAGATTTATCAAAGAGAGTAAGGTGGTTAGTTTTAAATAAAATTGATTTGATATCTGAGGAAGATAAGGATTTTATATCAGTTCAATTAATTAACCATTTTGGTAACGAAACTAATGTTTATTCAATTTCTGCCTTGCAAACAAAAGGAACAAAAGAGTTGATGGTTGATGTTGGAAGGTATTTGGAACAGTTAGATGAGTAATAAGAAAGAAAGATGGGTAATAAAGGCTGGTAGTAGCTTGGTTGCTGGAATAGAGAGCGGAATAAATAGTCTTTTTATAGAGAACTTAGTTTCACAGGTAGACTATTTAATTAAAAAAAATGTTGAAGTTATTATTGTTTCTTCTGGAGCAGTAGCTAAAGGAATGCAAGAACTGAATTTAAAAGAAAGGCCTTCAACATTGCACTTGTTACAAGCTGCTGCTGCTGTTGGACAAATGGGCTTGGTGAATGCATACCAAAGAGAGTTTAATAAATTCGATGTTAAAGCTGCACAAGTTTTAATTAGCCACGATGATATAAGTAACCGCAAGCGATACCTAAACGCGAGACGAAGTTTAGACACACTGCTTGAACTGAAAGTAATACCAATTGTTAATGAGAATGACAGTGTCGCTACTGAAGAAATATCTTTTGGTGACAATGATACCTTGGCGGGAGCATTGGTTGGTCTTGTAGGTGCTGATAAATTTATTATGTTGACCGACCAAGTTGGGATTTGCTCAGGTGATCCAACAAAAGACTCTAATGTTAATTTATTGTCTGAAATAGATCTAGATGACCCATCAATAGATCTATCTTCCCAGTTAGAAGGCTCCTCAGGTCAAGTTGGAAGGGGAGGAATGAAGACTAAAATTAAAGCCTCAAGGATAGCCCTAGCTGCAGGAGCAAAAACTTGGGTCGCTGATGGACGTCAGGAGAATACCCTTAAAGCTATATTTAATAATGAAAAGATTGGCACAATTTTATTAAGTCAGAGGTCTCAACGTCAATCTAGAAAGACTTGGATTGCCTCGTTAGGATCTCCTGCTGGATCAGTGTGTTTAGACAATGGCGCTGTTTTGGCTGTTAATAAAAAAGGAAGCAGTCTTTTAGCTGCAGGCATAATTAAAGTTTCCGGTGACTTTGATACAGGAGCTCTAATTGTTTGCGAAGACGAGAATGGTCAAGAAATAGCAAGAGGCTTAACTAATCTTAATTCTAAAGACATAGACTTAGTGAAAGGTCTTAATTCTAAGGAGTTATTAGAAAAATTAGATCAGGCAGCCGATGAAGAAATAATACATCGGAATAATTTAATATTGAGTTAAAGAGTTTTAACTTTCTTGTTCAGGCGAGATTTTATTCTCGCTGCTTTATTTTTATGTATAACTTTTTTATTAGCCAAGTTATCTAGAGCACTTTCTGCATTTTTAAAAGCTCCTTTAGCAAGCTCTTTATCACTAGCTGAGACTGCACTTTCAACTGCTTTTACTGCCGTTCTAGCAGTAGATCTTTGTGTACTTTTAAGAGCATTTCTTTTTACGTTCTGTCTTGCTCTTTTAATTGCTGATTTTATATTTGCCATATGCTTGTGTATCTCTAAGAGCCGCGCATAATGCAGTCTGTAGAGCTTAGTGTCAAGTGAGTTAAGGTATTAATGGAGTTAAAAAATAAAAAATTTTTAATAGTTATTCTTCGATTTCATGGAGATGTATTGCTGATTGAACCTATGATTACTGATATTAGGCTAAATTATCCTGATAGCCTGATAGATTTACTGGTTTTCAGAGGCACAGCTTCTTTACTGCTACATGATGAAAGAATTAATAAAGTGATAGAAGTAGACCCTTCTAGTGAGTTAAGTTTTATAGAAAAGGTTAAGTCAGAAATTATTCTATTAAGAAAGCTTAACTCCGCTGCTTATGATTTTGGTATCTTTTTAACAACTCAGTGGCGATTGATATTAATGGGAAAGGCTTTAAGAAAAGCTAAAACAGCAGCAGTTTCAGATAAAAAAAGAGAAGGAAGGTTATGGAAAGGTAGTTTTTCGGTTTTGTTTCCAGAAGCAGGAGACAACCACATTTTAGAGAGAAATCTTAATGCTCTGAAATTCTTAGATATGCAAATATCTCAAAACCCTACTTTACAGCTATATATTCCAGAGGAAGTAAGTAAAGAAACCGATAAATTCTTGTCTACTTATAGAGTTTTAGATAAGTTTTGTGTAGTACATCCAATATCAAGAAGGGAAACAAAACTTTGGACACTGGAAGCATTTAGTAAATTAATAGAGTTATTGGATTCTAGAGGATTACAGGTAGTTTTAACTTCTGGACCTGATCCAGAGGAGATCGCATACGTAAAAAGATTAGAAGAGATGTCTTCTTCAAATTTAAAGAATATTGGCGGTAAAACAAGTTTAATTGGCTTAGCTTCAATTATATCTAAAGCTGAAGTATTTATTGGGTTGGATTCTGTTGCTTCGCATATTGCGGCGTCTGTAGATATTCCGTCAGTAACACTTTTTGGTCCAAGTAACCCAGTTAATTGGAGACCATGGTCAAAAAGAGCGCATATTATTAGTCGAGATGGAACCGAAAGATTTTGTAAACAGCATGGTCATAAAGAAGGAAAATTTAAGAGATGTCTTTGTTATATAGATCCACAAAGAGTTATTAAAGTTGTTGATGAAATTCTAATATGAGAAGCTAAGTTATTAGGAAACAGGAGGAACTATGAAAGAAACTACCATTTTAATGGATGGCCTTACATTCGGTGAAGGACCTCGTTGGCACAATGGGAAGTTTTATTTTTCAGATTTTTATAGTCATAGAGTTTTCTCTTTAGACATGGAAGGAAATAGTGAGCTGATAGTTGAAGTTCCTAACCAGCCTTCAGGATTAGGATGGTTGCTTGATGGAACTATGCTGATTGTATCCATGAAAGACCGTAAATTATTGAGTTATAAAAATAATACTCTCAAGGAGGTTGCTGATTTATCTTTTTTAGCTGGTTTTCATTGCAACGACATGGTGGTTGATGATCAAGGTAATGCCTACATAGGTAATTTTGGTTTTAACACTTATTCTGGTGAAGAGGTAAAACCTGCTAATTTAATTCTCGTTCGACCTGGAGAAACCCCATGCGTTGCAGCTGATGATTTACTATTCCCTAATGGAACTGTAATAACACCGGATGGTAAGACTTTAATAGTAGGAGAGACTTACGCTGCACGTTTAACTGCTTTTGATGTTAATCCAGATGCAACATTATCAAATAGAAGAGTTTGGGCTGATTTAACTTTAAGTGTTGATGATGGTGATGACGTGCCTGTGCCTGATGGTATGTGTTTAGATGCAGAAGGTGCAATATGGGTAGCGTCTCCAACAACAGCTGAAGTAATTAGAGTAAAAGAAGGTGGAGAGATATTAGACCGCGTTCTAGTTTCTACCAATGCATATGCTTGTATGTTGGGAGGAGATGATTTAAGGACACTTTTTATATGTACTTCAAATGCTTCAGGGGTTGACCCAGAAGCTGCTCTTAGAGAGAAATCTGGAAAGATTGAGGTCGTTAGAGTTGAAGTCCCAGGAGCGGGTAAACCTTAAACTTTAATGGTGGAGGCGGCGGGAATTGAACCCGCGTCCATCAGTACTCTGCCACAAGATCTACATGTTTAGTTTTATCTATTAATTTAATCTTAAAAGACCCGATAAGCAGGGTTCAGAAGACGATCTCA
>Ga0105349_10000794_pt1 | contig 12858 bp, 7 predicted proteins | sample EN1Hudseemescosm_FD_83661 | JGI IMG/M metagenome (GOLD analysis project Ga0105349, IMG submission 83661) | Methane-oxidizing microbial communities from mesocosms in the Hudson Canyon - EN1B Hudson Canyon | ecosystem: Environmental > Aquatic > Marine > Cold seeps | place: Hudson Canyon...
TCACTTGCTGACCTTTAAAGACTATTGCTTTAGCAGGCTTACCAATACTTTGCGCTAAAAGCACACTGATTTCAGGCGCAAATGGTAATCGGCGTGTGGGCTTAACATTTGTTTCTGCTTTGTATTCTTCGGGGTGAATACCATGCGGAAAGGTTTTTTTAACAAATAACTTGAATAGGTTCATTAAGAAAGAGACGTGATATTTACTTTAAAAAGGAGTGACTTATGTCATTTACAGCATTTTTCAAGAATGAATTTTATACCATAAGCTAGCTAAAATTAATGACTAAGCCATAATATCTAATTTTAATACTGATGATTATCATTAAGTCATGTGGTCTGGTTATAATATAAAGCTATAAATCTTCATTAATTATCGGCTTATTTTTTATGAATGAAACAATACAATCCATTAAGTTTGGCTTAGCTCTCGTGATGCTAACTTTAATTTTTGGTCTTAGTTTAGGCATTTTTTTTGGTATTGCTGAAGATTCAGTGAAAAGTTATATTGCAGAAGGTATAGCAACTCACCCTGAAGTCCATGATAAAAAAAGTAATAGTAAGATATGGCGTTACGCTCAAAGAGCGCACTTTCATGCCACAGGTATTGCTGCTTTTTCTATTGGTTTAGTTATATTAACGCTATTTTCAAGCTTAAGCACCTCATTAAAACCGAAAGTGTCCATACTCATTGGTTTAGGAGGACTATACCCACTTTCTTGGTTTTCTATGTTTCTATTAGCTCCATCTTTAGGTAGGCGTGCGGCGCACTCTCATATTGTGACTGAGGCATGCACTTATATTGGCGTACTAGGGCTATTTTTAGGTATTACAATACTTTGTGCTAATTTGTTCTTTGATCTATTGAGCGATGAAAAAAGCCTATTAGACAATTAAAATAAGCTCTCCCAAGTATTTTTCTTAGGAGAAGCTTAGTGCCATTAATTACTGAAATTTCTCTGCACGTTTAATCAGTTTTGCTAGATTTTTTTCATTTGGATTCCACGGCGTACCGGGATGAATAATCACCGCAGTACACTTTTCAGCGGCCTTAACAATATCTTCAAAGGTTCCAGCCGTTGGGTCAATAACTACCGCTTTTTTATCATCATTATATTTAAAGATTTTGGGGTTAATATCCACACATTCATCGCAGGTTGTACAGTCTGGCGTTTCTATCCAAACAGCGTCATGCCCCCCTGCTGGTTTTTCTGCGGGAGTCGATGATGGCGCGGCAGTAATTGTTGCAGGAGCTACTGATGACGTAGCTGGCGCTGATGTATTCATAGGCGGCGTATTAACAACCGGTGCAGCCATTAACATCGAAGCTAAATCACTGGCATCATCACCGCCAGCCAATGTGGTTAATTTAGAGGCGATACTCGCTGCCATTTCAGCTTTTGCTTGAGTAGCAACGGCGGCTAAATCAACTTCTGTTTTATCAACGCCAGCTAAACCTTTTAAAGTACGCCAGAAATTACGACGTTCAATCGTTGAGTGAACAATTTCAGGATCAATTACCACGCGAACTAAAGTATTGCTCTCAGGATGAACCGCATGAATATAGGCCACATGTTCTGCCATTTCATCATGGTCTAAATCAATAAACTCATGCAGTGGCACCATGTCATCATTCCAAAGCGAAGGCGGAACAAATTTAAAATGCTTTTGAAAGCGGCCTTCAGTCATGGCCCAATCTGCAAAGGTTAAAGGCACAGTCATTTTATCGGCAATGCCATACTCATCAACAAAGCTTAGTTCATAGCTAGTCCAATCATCTTCTATCGCTGGATTACCTTTCAGTGACATGCTTTTTTCCCAAGTATCATCTTCACGCGGGTCATAAGTCATTAGCGGGTAAGCACGCGATTCAACGGCGAGTTTACTTTGCATATCGGCTGCATCATCCGCTACACCATGTTCGGGCTGACAAACGGCATAGATATTAAAGATGGCAGGGCCACGGTAGTTAAGCCCGTCAATATAGCCTTCAATTAGGTGATTAGGGTGGGCAATAGAACTTTGTAAAGTATAAGTCGTACGATGCGCCATAGAAATAAGACTCATTTCTTTACGGCGTTCTGTTTTACCTTTCCATTCTTTGCCATACGGTGCCATATCTGACACTTGACCGATAAAACCTGAAGTACAGGCTTGACCACCGGTATTGGAATACACTTGAGTATCTAAAATCAAGATTTTAAGTGGCATCCCCGACATAATACTACGTGAAAGATTTTGGAAGCCAATATCATACATTGCGCCATCACCCCCGACGGTCACAACCGGTGGACACATCAGGTATTCTTCTTCGCTAAACTGATGCCAATCAAAGTATTTAAAGAAGTGTTGGTTTTCTTTATCTGCCGTATCGTATTTGCCTGCAATTTCTAATTCGGCCATGCGAATTGCTTTAAAGCCTTCGCTCATTTTAAGCATATGACCTTCAAAAATACCCATAGCTAACGAGGGTGCATCTTGAAATAGGTTATTCGCCCACGGAAAAGGATACGGATTAAATGGGAAAGTTGAACCCCAAACAGAGCTACAACCGGTACTATTAGTAATACCCATTTCAGCACGACCATTACCTGTTATGCCTTGCTTATATTGCCATTTTAAATGTTTCAGTTTTGCAACCAGTTGCGATGCCCATTTCAGCCATGTGGCATCAATTGGGTTACTTGCCTTACCATCACTGAGTGCGCTACTCAGGCTGGTTAAGGTTAAATCAACATTCTTATTGGCTTCAATCGCTGCCTCTACCGCTTCTATATCGCTAATATCTAATTTCTCAGCTAATTTCAGGCGGATATGTTTTTCCATGCCTGTAATTAGCTGCTCAATCTTCGCCATTTGTTTTTTCACACGCGGCTGCATCATAGCAACAACAGTACTGGTAAATAAATGCACAATGGTTTTTTCACCACAGCCTAAACAAGCCCCATCACCACAGTTCATTGAGGAATAGGTACGCTTATCCAGTAACATAGTGGTTAATGCACCAATTTTTTCATCAATATCATCAATGCGTTGATATTTGGCATTGGAGGTGGGTAAATCATTCCAATATTCCCAATCATTACGTAAGACTTGTATGCTTTCTGCGGTTTGCGGAACAACTTTTAGCGCTTCATCAGGGCAGACTTCAACACATTCCATACAGCCTTTACACGCCATTGGATTAATAGTGATAGAAAATAAGCCACCATTATTCGGAGTGCGTTTATTCACCGCATCATGATAAGGCTTGGTAATCGCAAATTTAAAATCGCCCATGGCCTCTTTAAACCATTCAAACTCTTGGCGAACTTCGGCTTGCTCCGCTTCAGGGTATTCTTTAATGGTTTCGCCAATAGATTTATTAAAAATTGGATCTAAAACCGTCCCTTCAGATTTATCGGCAGTTAAGGCATGGTATTTTTTCTCTACTGCACGAATTGCACGGCGGAGGTGCTTAACCGTTTTTCCTGTTTTTTCGATGCGTTTAATATTGGTTTCAAACACTTCATTAACGCTATTAATCAGCCCAGGAATCGCGCTATCAGGACAAACCGTATAACAATCACCACAAGCAGTACAATTTTCAGGTACCCATTCTGGATGCTCAAAACGGATTTGCGTCATATCACGGTAAATACCCGTTGCCGCAGGAATAATACTCAGCGCAAGAAAAGGATCCGCTAAATTATCATTGGCGCGGCCATTAATATAGTTACTGCCAGTCTGTTCAAAGAAGCGATGAATATCCGAAATGGGGCTGTCATTTTTAGGTTTTTGCAGTAAAGTCAGCGGTGCGGTTTTCTCAACGCGCTTAGCCGATTCAGCTACATCACCCACGGTCATTTTTTTAATATCTAAATGTTTGGTTTCAGTAAAACCACGTTTAACGGTACGGAAATTATCTTCAACGACTTGTTCACCCTTATGACCAAATTTAGCCTTAATAGTTTCATGAATCGCTTCAAGAATATCTTCTTTACTTTTTCCTGCATTTTCAGCGATACTGGTTGATTCAAAGAAAGCCCCTTGAAAGGTGATGCCTTGCATGCGAAATTGTAAATCAGGGTGGTTGGTTTCTTCGCGCGCAATTTTAAAGCCATCTAAATAAGCGACTTTAATATCTTTATCCACAATATACTGCTGTGAGGCGCGAGGGAAACTACGCCAAACGTCTTCAGGGGTTTTCGCATCACTTTGGATAATAAATACCCCATTTTTATTCAACCCTGCTAGAGGGTTAGAATGGGTAAATACATTAGGATCCGGTGCAATAACCACATCAATATGCTGATATTCGCAGGCAATTCTAATCGGTTCAGGGGCAGCAGAAAGATAATAAGTGGTCGGCTGGCCTTTTTTCTCTGAACCATATTTAGGGTTAGCTTTAATATGATAATTTAACAGGTCAAATAAGGTCATTGCCAAATTTTTACCGGTGGTAATCGCACCCCAGCCACCAATAGAATGCATACGCAGTGTTAATGCATCTTTAGGCATTAAATTCGGGTTTTCTGATCCTTTTAGCGATAAATCTCTAATATTGGGATATGAATAGAGAATATTTTGTTGCTGTAGTTCCTGCTTAGGACTGTAGGCAGTATCGCGGACAAAATCAATGCCTAGATAATAGAACTTTTGATGCTGGCCTTTTGGTAGCATATTTTCTATCGCTGCAATAATACCTTCAGGTTGTAAATCACGACTACCTAAACCAAAACAAGCAGAATACAGTGGCGAGGTGTCTGAGACTTTATCGTATACGGCATAATCAGGAAAAGGCGTTTCTTTGCTATGACCATTTTCAAAGCCTTTAGCCAGCGCATTACGCACTTCAGACATCAACGGTAAATCTTCCGATAAAGGTTGATCCGTCCGCTCCATCACGGTAATGCCTTTGCGCCCTTTCGCTATTTTGGAGATTAAATCGCCTGGAAAAGGGCGAAAGAAAATCATATTCACCACACCCACTTTAATATTTCGGGCTTCGCGTAAATAATCGGCTGTCGCTTCTGCAGTATGAATCACACTACCTTGCGCAATAATAAGGTATTCTGCATCTTCACAACGATATTGACCAATGCGTTTATAACGGCGGCCTGTGAGGGCAAACCACTCATCCATACACTCATCTGCAAATTGTTTTACATGGTCAAAAAAGTAAGGGCGCTGTCCTGCTACCGACTGCATATAAGAATCTTGGTTTTGTACCACGCCAGACATCATTGGCTGATCGACATTCCAAAGTTCAGGTACCCGACGGCGTACTTCACCATAAAGAATTTTTTGCGCGGGGCTGGGGCTATTAATAATATCTTCTGGAGAGCCTAAAAATTCTGCAATTAATTCGCGTTCAGGCAGTTGTAAATCTTCAATAAGATGCGAAGTTAAAAACCCATCTTGCCCAACAGCAGCAGGATTAAGACTTAACTCAGCAATTTTACGGCTAATCACATTCAAATCAGCGACTGATTGATTATCTTTGGCAAACACTTGGATAAAACCCGTATCATCCATACAATGATAATCATCATGGCCACAATGTACATTTAATGTGGCTTTGGTAATCGCACGGCAGGCAATATTTAATACATAAGGGAGTCGTTTACCCACAGCGGTATACAGCGACTCATGCATATAGGCGATGCCTTGCGATGAGCTAAAATTAGTGGCACGTAAGCCACTCATCGACATCCCTGCAGTAATCGCTGCAGCGGCATGTTCGCCTTCAGGTTCAACAAAAATTAAGGGGCGATTAGAGATATTAATATGCCCTTTGCTTTTTTCTTCAGCCCAATACTCGCCCATATCAGTAGAAGGTGTAATCGGGAAAGCCCCAGCGGCATCACTGGATTCACGTTCGCACATCACTACAGCCGTATTGCCGTCCATTGCTTTACGAATACCCGGGTATTTTACATTTTTATCTTGTTTTTTCTTGCCAAAAAAAGCCATAGTGTTTCCTTTTTAAACAGTTTTTAGTGTTTCTTATTCAGTCGTATTGTGAAGTGTCTTTAACCTAGCGGTAAAGCAGCATCTCGATGAGCCTCACTACCCGCTTTACCTTTACTCGCATAAGTAGAGCCTAATTTATTATCCAGCCAAACAATCGCGCCTGTTGGACAACGTTCTATTGGGGTACGGTCAACATCAAAATCAGCATATTTAGCATAATCAATCACCGCTAAATTATTTTTTATGCTAATTAAACCGCTTGGCGCATCAACAACACATTTTTCACAGGCTGTGCAGGCCACTTCACATTCTTGTTCCGCGGTATCACCTTCATCTAAACTTTTACAAGCCACATAGAGCTTTTCATTCACAGGCATCAGCGAAAATAAATCTTTTGGGCAAGCAATAATACAGTCATTACACGCGGTACATTTATCTTCAATCACTATCGGTAAGCCGTGCTCATTCATGTAAATAGCATCAAAATCACAGACATCTGCACAATCAGCTAAACCTAAACAACCCCAACTACAGCCTTTCCCCCCCCCTGAAACAGCTGCAGCGGCTTGGCAGGATTTTAAGCCTTCATATTTTGCGCGTGTATAAGCGACATGCGTACCACCAGCACAGGCAAGGCGAGCAACCACTTTTTCATGATCCCCCATGCCCACGCCTAAAAAGAGTGCAATATCTGCGTTACCTTCTGGGGTGTTCACGGTGCAAGCACCTGGGGATTTTGTCCCCTCTACCAATGCTTCAGCAAAAGGACGACATCCAGGCGTGCCACAGGCACCACATTGCGCTTGAGGCAGCATGTCATCGACTTCTGCAATGCGCGGGTCTTCGTAAACAAAGAGCTTTTTATTTGCAATCGCTAAAATGATTGCAAGGATAGCTCCTAAAGCAACCATGAAAAGGGCGGCTGTAACTATGGTTGATGTCATAGTGAAAACTTATTAAGTCGTGTTAAATAAAATGTAGCCATACTGGCATAAAAAGGCATGGGATTACTTCCTAAGAAAAGTAGAAATAAACGAAGCTAGAACAATAGGTATCGTATTCCGTCAATTTACCTTATATAGATAGGGTTTTGTAGGCAAAAGATTAAGCAAGATATGGTATCACGAAAATATATAAATACGCTTTGTCTACTACAGATTCCAATGATAAACCATTTTTTTTCAGACTTTTATTAAAACAGTAGAAAGTTGTGGAAAGGGGTTTTTTTAGAGATAATGCCAGCAATTTAAAAAACTTTGGTTTGTAATTATGAATGAACTCACGACACAAGGAGTTGAATTAATGTTTATAGGAATGGGGATTGTTTTCCTTTTCTTAGTAATGTTAATTGGTGCAGTAAAATTAATGGCTCATTGTGTAGCCACTTTTTTTCCTGAAGAACCTCAGGTAAATGCTGTTCCTGTACCTGTTGCAACGACTAATGGCGTAACGCCTGCTGTAACAGCCGCTATTAGCGCTGCTGTCCATCAGCATAGAGCTAAATAAACAGTGTATAGCACTATTATTTTTTCAAAAAAACCACCGACGTAAAGAAGTCATAGGGTAAAGATACATGACAGAAATAAAAAAGCCTGTAGGCATTACTGAAGTCGTCCTTAGAGATGCACATCAATCCATTTTAGCAACCCGTCTTCGTATAGAAGATATGCTACCTATTTGTGAGCAATTAGACCAAATTGGTTATTGGTCTATTGAATCTTGGGGCGGTGCTACATTTGATTCCTGTATTCGCTACTTAGGCGAAGATCCTTGGGAGCGTTTACGCTTACTCAAAGCAGCAATGCCGAATACACCACAGCAAATGCTATTTCGAGGCCAAAATATTTTAGGCTATCGTCATTATGCCGATGATGTTGTAGATAAATTTGTTGAGCGTTGTGCCATCAATGGTATTGATGTTTTCCGTATTTTTGATGCAATGAACGATATGCGTAATATCGAGCAAGCAGTAAAATCGGTTTTAAATACTGATGCACATGCACAAGGCACTATTTCTTACACGAAAAGCCCTGTACACACTTTAGAAAAGTGGATTGCACAAAGTAAACAAATTGAAGACATGGGTGCACACTCTATCTGTATTAAAGATATGGCGGGCTTGTTAACGCCTTATGATGCCTTTGATATGGTCACTGCATTGAAAGCATCAGTGAATATTCCTATACATTTACATTGCCATGCAACCACTGGTTTAAGTGTTGGTACCTTGATTAAAGCGATTGAAGCAGGTATTGATAATGTTGATACCGCGATTTCTTCATTAAGTATGACCTATGGGCATAGTCCTACTGAAACAATTGTTGCCAGCATGGAAGGTCAAGAGCGAGCAACCGGTTTAGATTTAGAAAAATTAGAAGATATTGCTGATTACTTCCGTGGCGTGCGTAAAAAATACGCAGAGCATGAAGGTAGCCTAAAAGGTGTAGATGGTCGTATTTTATTGGCACAGGTACCGGGTGGTATGCTGACCAATATGGAAAGCCAGCTAAAAGAACAAGGGGCAGCAGATAAATTTGCTGAAGTATTAAAAGAGATTCCTCGTGTACGTGAAGATTTAGGTTTCTTACCCTTGGTAACCCCTACGTCACAAATTGTAGGCACGCAAGCGGTTCTTAACGTAATGACAGGCGAGCGTTATAAGTCGATTAGTAAAGAAACCGCCGGTGTCTTAAAAGGCGAGTATGGTGCTACCCCTGCTGATGTGAATCCTGAATTACAAGCACGGGTTTTAGAAGGCAATGCACCGATTACTTGTCGTCCTGCAGATTTAATTGCACCTGAAATGGATGCCTTAATTGCTGAAGTAGAACAAAAAGCCCAAGAAGAAGGCGTTACTTTAGCGAATAACGTGGAAGAAGATGCATTAATTAACGGCTTATTTGTACAAACAGGCTGGAAATTTATTGCTAATCGCGGCAATCCTGATGCATTCGAACCGGCTCCAAATCCAGAAGCCTTTGCTGTTAAAAATGCACCACAAACTGATGCAGCGAGTTATACCGTGAATGTAAACGGTCAAAACTTTAATGTTGCTGTAGGTCCAGGTGGAGCTGATTTAGTGATAGGTGCCTCTGGTTCTGCGCCAGCAGCTGCAGCGAGTACCGGTGAGGGTGTTGAATCACCATTAGCAGGAACAATCTTTAAAATAAATGTAGCACCTGGTTCAGCGGTTGAAGAAGGTGATATCGTCATTATCCTAGAAGCAATGAAAATGGAAACAGAAGTACGTGCGCGTACATCGGGTACTGTAAGCTCTGTTAATGTGAAAGAAGGGGATGCGGTAACAGTAGGACAAATTCTAATTAGTCTATAAATGACTAGAATTTTTGAATATTGAATAGCCATCGAGTGTTGAAAAGCACTCGATGGTTTTTTTTCGTTAGTTGATGAGTCATTTTTATAATCAACACGGCTAATTTTTAAACTTAAAGAGACATACTTATGGAAAATCTCAGACTTTTATGGGAAAGCACAGGTATATATAATTTCGAAGGCCCGCAAATCATTATGATGTTAGTGGGCTTTTTATTACTTTTTCTAGCCATTAAAAAAGGCTTTGAGCCTTTATTATTAGTACCTATTGGTTTTGGTGCTATTTTAAGTAATATTCCTATTGCAGGAATGTCTGATGAAGGCGGCTTACTGTATTACTTATACTATGGTATTAAAACCGGCATATTCCCACTATTGATTTTTATGGGCGTCGGTGCAATGACCGACTTTGGGCCGATGCTAGCGAATCCTAAAACTTTATTATTAGGTGCAGCCGCTCAGTTTGGTATTTTTTCAACTTTACTAGGCGCTTTAGCATTAAACTTAATACCTGGCTTAGAATTCTCTATGTCTGATGCCGCTGCGATTGCGATTATCGGGGGGGCTGATGGTCCAACCGCTATTTATGTCGCCTCGAAATTAGCACCTGATTTATTAGGTGCCATTGCGGTTGCTGCTTACTCCTACATGGCTTTAGTACCTTTAATTCAGCCACCTATTATGCGTGCTTTAACAACGGTAGAAGAACGTAGTATTGAAATGCAGCAATTACGTCATGTGAGCAAACTAGAAAAAATAATTTTTCCTTTAATGCTCATTACAGTGACAACTTTATTATTACCATCAGCAGCACCACTAGTGGGTATGTTTTGTTTAGGTAACTTAATGAATATTTCTGGTGTAGTCGATCGTTTAAGTAAAACCGCACAAAATGAATTAATTAATATTGTTACTATTTTCTTAGGTTTATCGGTTGGTTCAAAAATGAGTGCCGATGCTTTTTTGAAAACAGAAACTTTAGGTATTTTAGCGTTAGGCGCCATTGCTTTTTGCATCGGGACCGCTTCTGGCGTATTGATGGCTAAGCTAATGAATAAAATGAGCGACATACCTATTAATCCATTAATCGGCGCAGCAGGGGTTTCTGCTGTACCCATGGCAGCACGTGTTGCTAATAAAGTAGGTTTAGAGTCTAATCCACATAACTTCTTATTAATGCACGCGATGGGACCGAATGTTGCTGGTGTGATTGGATCCGCTGTTGCAGCGGGTGTACTATTAAGTTTAGTACAAGTGGGGTAATAATTTTGAATTTTGAATTTTGAATTCAAAAATTTAAACCGCTATGTTCTACTATTTAAAATAGTAGAATATAGCGGAATTAAAAATCAAAAATTAAGATTCTTCCAAACAGCTAAAGTAGGTTTTGACTGGTTCATGGTGTAAAAATGTAAACCTGGTACGCCATTATCAAGTAATTGCTGGCATAAGTTAGAGACTACATCTTCACCAAAAGCAACAATCGAGGCTTTGTCATCGCCAAAGCTTTCCAATGTTTTACGCATCCAGCGTGGAATATCTGCACCACACATATCTGAAAAACGAAATAATTGCGAGTAATTAGTGATTGGCATAATACCTGGCACAATAGGAATGGTAATGCCGTGTTTTTCACATTTATCTAAAAAGTAAAAATAGGCTTCGGCATTATAAAAATATTGTGTAATGACCGCATCAGCACCCGCATCTACTTTACGTTTAAAATTATTAAAATCTTCCGTCGCATTATTCGCTTGTGGGTGCATTTCAGGATAAGCCGCCACATGGATTTGAAAATGATCGCCTGTTTCAGCACGAATAAATTCAACTAATTCATTCGCAAAACGAAACTCCCCTGCGGACATCATCCCAGAAGGCAAGTCACCGCGTAAGGCAACAATTTTAGACACACCATGCTCTTTATAGTTCGCTAATATTTCCCGAATATTTTCTTTTGTTGAAGCAACACACGACAAATGCGGGGCAGCAGCCACGCCATTTTTCTGGATATTCACCACGGTATCGTAAGTCTTATCTCGCGTTGAGCCTCCCGCACCAAAGGTAACGGAAAAGAAATCAGGATTCAATGTGGCAAGTTCAGTATGTACTTTGGCTAAATTTTTAGCGCCATCATCTGTTTTAGGCGGGTAAAACTCGAAACTAAATAAATCAGCTTTATTAGGATTATTCATTGTCAGTCTTTAAAATAATGGGGCTAAAAATTTAATAGGCAGCGATTATGCTATTCATAACCGCCGCCCATTCATAAAGGGTTTACTTAGTAACGGTAATGATCCGCTTTGTAAGGACCTTCAACGGGGATACTAAGATATTTTGCTTGTTCTTCAGATAATACAGTTAGTTTTACACCTAGCTGTGCTAAATGAGAGCGTGCAACTTTCTCATCTAATTTCTTAGGTAAGATATACACTTCATTATTATAGCTATCTGCATTATCCCAAAGTTCCATTTGTGCTAACACTTGGTTACAGAATGAATTAGACATCACAAAGCTAGGATGGCCTGTTCCACAACCTAGATTCACTAAACGACCTTCTGCTAATATAATCAGTTTTTTTCCATCAGGGAAAATAACGTGATCTACTTGCGGCTTAATGTTATCCCAGGTGTATTGACGTAATGACGCAATTTCAATTTCTGAATCAAAATGTCCAATATTACAAACAATCGCATTATTACGCATCGCTTGCATATGGTCATGCTTGATCACATTGAAATTACCCGTTGCCGTTACAAAGATATTACCTTGAGAGGCAGCATCTTCCATAGTCACTACGCGGAAACCTTCCATTGATGCTTGTAATGCACAAATAGGGTCAATTTCTGTCACCCAAACGGTTGCACCTAAACCACGTAATGATTGCGCACAACCTTTACCAACATCACCGTAACCACAAACAACGGCAATCTTACCTGCCACCATTACATCGGTTGCACGCTTGATACCATCAACTAATGATTCACGACAACCATAAAGATTATCAAATTTTGATTTTGTTACTGAATCATTCACATTGAATGCAGGAACTTTTAAAGTGCCCGCGGTTACCATTTCATATAAACGCAAGACGCCAGTAGTGGTTTCTTCTGATAAACCTTTTACATCCGCCATTAATTCTGGGAATTTTTCATGCATCATCACGGTTAAATCACCGCCATCATCCAGAATCATATTAGGACGCCAGCCATTAGGGCCAATAATCGTTTGCTCAATACACCATGCGGCTTCTTCTTCCGTTTCGCCTTTCCATGCAAAAACAGGAATGCCCGACTCTGCCATCGCTGCTGCAGCTTGGTCTTGCGTTGAGAAGATATTACATGATGACCAACGTACTTCTGCACCTAATGCAGTCAGTGTTTCAATCAAAACAGCGGTTTGAATAGTCATATGTAAACAACCAGCAATACGCGCGCCTTTTAAAGGCTGTGCTGCACCAAATTCTTCGCGTAATGCCATTAAACCCGGCATTTCTGTTTCAGCAATTTGTGTTTCTTTACGTCCCCAAGCCGCTAATGACATATCGGCTACTTTATAATCTTCACTCATAA
>Ga0105349_10000795_pt1 | contig 12830 bp, 9 predicted proteins | sample EN1Hudseemescosm_FD_83661 | JGI IMG/M metagenome (GOLD analysis project Ga0105349, IMG submission 83661) | Methane-oxidizing microbial communities from mesocosms in the Hudson Canyon - EN1B Hudson Canyon | ecosystem: Environmental > Aquatic > Marine > Cold seeps | place: Hudson Canyon...
AATTTGGAGCAAACTATACTAGACTAAATTATACCAAACAATGGGATCGACTCTGGCGAGTTGGAGATTATCCAGATGTTTTAATACGCTTTTCTGAAAACAACTGTCGACTAGTGTTTTGGAGAGGTACCAGTTTTGTTCCATGCTGGGTTACTGAAAATGGAATCTGGTATACTAATGAATGGGCTGAAACATGGGGACCAGACGTAACAAGTAGTGCAGAACCTTTAATGGATAGAGAAGCACGTTTTAGCCATGTTAGGATTATAGAAAATAGTCCAGCTAGAACTGTTGTACACTGGAGATATGGTCTTGTAGATGCAGATTATAATTTTGTTGCAAAAGACATTGACGGACGTGGTGAATGGGCAGATGAATATTACATTATATATCCAGATGGAATAGGAATTAGAAAAATTGATTTATATTATTCCAATCCTCTTAGAAAACATGACTGGGAAGAGTCTATAGTCTTATTATCTCCTGGACAACACCCAAATGATGTAATAAATGATCCAGAGATTATATTAGCTAATATGGATGGAGAAACCCATCAGTATTCTTGGAAAAATAATTTACCTATAGAAATGAAAAAACCAAAAAAAGCCAACATTCATGTAGTTAATCTAAAAAGCAAGTATAAACCATTTTATATTCTTTCTCCAGAACCTTTTGAATCTGCTGAAGGTAAATATGAATCACCATTTTTCCGATCTTATTCTGCCGCTTTAGGAGAAAATTATCATCCTGACTCCGTCCCTAGTATTTATGGTTGGTGGAACCACTGGCCAGTAACACAATTACCAGGAGATGGTCGATGGGTTGAAACAAATGATCGAGCATCACATTTTAATCTAACCACTTTTACACAATGGAAAGATTACTATATGGATGAACGAGTAAAAAGCAGAATCATGTTGCACGGAATGACTCAAAACAAACCTAAAGAATTAGTTCCCCTTGCTAAAAGTTGGTTAAATCCACCAAAAATGGAGCTATATAATAACAATAAAGTATTTTATGAAACCGCAGAAAGAGCCTATGTGGTAAATGAGTTAAAAAATGGAATATTGAAGGGAAAATTACTGGCAAATCCAAATCAGCCAGCTTGGAAACCAGCAATTATTTTAAATGATGTACGTATAGCAAATCCAAAGGTTAGTATAAACAATCAAATACTTGTGCCTGATAAGGATTATCAATATGGTGTAGTTCAGGAGTTAGATCAATGGAAGACTATCATATGGATTGATGCAATATTCGATGAAAATATAGATTTTTCAATTCAATAAAAACTACTTTTTTTCATTTTAAATTTTAGTTTAACATTTTTAAGTTTGTGTATGAAAAAAGTCTTAATATTTCTCATTCTTCTATTTATTTCTTCTTGTAATATCGATGATGAATTAACCATAGAATTAAATGAATATGATCTAGAAGTAATTTCATACTTTAAAGAAATAGCATTAGGTTTTGAAAATGGAGGAGTAAGCAAAATCACAAGAAAATGGAATTCATCGATGAAAATTTTTATTGGAGGAAATTCAAATTCTATTTTACTTAGTGAACTCAATAAAATTATTAATGATATAAATGAAATTGTAAGTGATAATTTTTCAGCAGAAATTGTAAGTGATTCTTCAACATCTAATTACTACATTTATTTTGGAAAAGGGGAAGAATATGCAAAAATTTTTCCTAGTCAATCTCAGTACGTTAATAATAATTTAGGTCTTTTTAATATATGGTGGAATAACAACTACATAAATCGAGGAATTATGTATGTTGATATTTTTAGAGCAAATGAACAGGGTCAATTGCATTTATTAAGAGAAGAATTAACTCAGTCATTAGGTCTTGGGCAAGATTCTGAAAGGTATTTAAACAGTATTTTTCAAATTAATTGGACAACAACTTCTTCTTATTCACAAATAGATAAAGATATAATAAGGCTACTTTATCACCCAAATATGAAAGTAGGATTAAATGAGAATGAAGTTGATCTTCTTTTAAGATCAATACTAATAAATGAAAAATAATAATTTATTTTCCCAAATTCATTTTCTCTTTTGATTTTTACATCAATGTCTTTAGATTAGACATATGAAATATATTTTATTCTTACTAATACTATTTTCTTGCTCTTTTCAAAATAAAGAAATTCAAAAAATAAATAATAAATCCACTGATTACCAGACTCTAATTAATCTATTCTATGACTGGAGAGAATTTGAAAATCCTCCCCTACTTAATGGAGCACCAGATTACACAAAAGAACGCTTTAAAAAAAATGAAAAGAATTTTGAAGATTTACAAAATCGACTAAATCAAATTTCAATAGATAACTGGTCTGTTCCTCAACAAATAGACTGGTATATAGTAAGAGCAGAAATGAATGGCTATGATTTTAACTACAAAATCTTACAACCATGGATAAGAGATCCTGCATATTATCAAACTATCTGGATGAACCAAAGTGATGTCCCAGCTCATGAAGGTCCCACAAATCATGGTACACTAGAATTTTGGACCTACAAATTCCCTCTGACTAATATTGAAGAAAAACATCTAAAGGATAAATTAAAAATTATCCCTATTTTCCTTGAGCAGGCTCGAGGCAACCTCACCGGTAATGCCAGAGATCTATGGATAGCAGGAATTGAAAATTTCAAACAACAGATAGAAAATCTTAAAAAAATTTCAGAGAAATTTAATGAATCGAAATCTAACTCAGATATTTTAGATGGATTAAAAAATGCAAAAAAAGCCACAAAAGATTTTATTGCTTGGTTAGAAGAACAAGCTTCTAAAAAAACAGGTCCATCTGGAATTGGAAAAGAAAATTATACTTGGTATCAACAAAATGTACATCTTTTACCACTTACCTGGGAAGAGGAAGTACAACTACTTCAACGGGAATTGGATCGAGCATGGTCATCTTTAAAACTAGAAGAACATAAAAATAGAGACTTACCAGAATTAATTGCTGCAGACACACCAGAAGAATTTGCAATTCTTACAGAGCTTGGAGTCAAGAGATTTATGAAATTTTTAAAAGAAAAAGAGATAATGCCAATAAAAAAAAATATGGAGCCAGCTCTTAGAGAACACATGGGCAAGTTTGTACCTAAAGATAAAAGAAACTTTTTCAATATTGGTTTACACCTCGATCCTCTGCCTCTATACTCTCACTTTGTACACTGGTTCGACTTAGCAGAAATAAGAGATAACCCTCATAAAAGTCCTATTAGAAAAGGACCTTTACTTTATAATATTTTTGATTCAAAAAATGAAGGAATAGCTACTGGAGTAGAAGAAATGTTTATGCATGCAGGACTTTATAATGACAGTCCAAGATCAAAAGAAATTGTATGGATTATGATAGCACAACGAGCAGCAAGAGGTCTCGGATCATTATATGCTCATGCCAACGAAATGACTATGGCAGAAGCAGGCAATGTTCATGTAAAATGGACACCAAGAGGATGGATGAATAGAGAGCCACACTTATTACAATTTGAACAACATCTTTATTTAAGACAACCAGGATATGGAACATCATATATAACCGGAAAATATCTTGCAGAAAGGATAGTGGCCGAGTATGCTGAAAAATTAGAAAAGGAAGGAAAGGAGTTTACTTTAAAAGATTTTTTCAAAAAATTCAATGATGCTGGAAGTATTCCAATTAATCTAGTTCGTTGGGAAATGACAGGAATAAAACCAAACTAAAAATCCAAATTCCTATCCCCTTTTAAATTTTACTTAATATTTTTAGATTATATAATTCCTGCGATAGGGACAAAAAAGTTCGGAGGTACCAAATATGGAATTATAGGTACTTCTTTGGGGCTTATTATTGGCATACTAGCTCCAATTCCATTCGGAATTATTATTGGACCATTTATTGGTGCTATTATTGGCGAAATGATAACCTAAAATTTCTTTAGCTTTTTGATTTATATATTAAATTTGATTGAAATATGAAAAAATTACTTTTTTATAAATTTTTATTTGTTTTATTATTTGGATGTGGTGAATACGATGAACTTGAAAATTCTGAAACTGAGTATGTTAATTTTAATTTTATTTTAAATGAAAATGAAATCAATTTATCATCAAATTTAAATCTATCTTACTTTAATGATATTACTATTGGTGTTAAAGAAAATTCTGATAATTATATATCATTAATCACAGCACAAAGCAATCAAACTATCGAAATATCTGGAACAAATCTAGAAAATCTAAATAATAGCAACATTCTTATTACCCCACCTGGAGATGGAGATTTACCATATGCTAATTACATAGGGGTTGGACAAATAATAAGATCAAATAATAAGATGTATGGGTTATACCATGGTGAATGGCATGATGGTACCATTTTACCTGGTGGAGTACCAGGTTTTTATGCTTCAATTGGATTAGTAGAATCAAATGATGGAAAAAATTTTTCCATCAGTAGTGATCCTATAATACCTAACTACATAGGTAAAAATCAGGATAATGGTGCTGCAGATGGAGGATATGGAGAACCTTCTATGCTTTATTCTAAAGATAGTACTGAGTTATATGTATACTATGTTGATCACAATAGAGATGATAGAGGAGTTAATATATGCATGGGAAAATTTGATGTGATAAATAATGAACCAGACTTTAGTAAATTTGATTTTTTAAATGAAAACAACAAATTCACTTCTGATTTGATTAAAACAAAAGAGGTAGTTAAAGGAGAATTCGGAAAATCTGATGCTACTTTTCCTCATGTAACATACAATAAAACACTTGGAATTTATATTATGGTTTATAATTTAAACGCTTTCTCTAATGGTAATTGTAACAAAACCGATTCAGGAATTTATATAACCTATTCTCTTGATGGAATTAATTGGGTAGATCCTCAAAAAGGAGTATCCTACATTGGAGAATCAAAAAAGTTAATTTCGGAATGTAGTATCATATTTAATTCGAATAATTCATTTGCTTGGCATCCATCATTAATATACACTAATATAGAACAAACCGAAGGCTATCTTTTATATTCTTTTGCTTCAAACTTACAATATCCAGGACATCAGTTACACGGTAGAAAATTTAACATTGAAATATTTTAGATAACCCTAATTCCTCTATCCTTCAAATAATAAAAATCCAACTATTTAAATTTAAAAAGTGAAAATAATTTGTTAATAAATTAAATAAATTACCAGCAACAAACTGCTGATACTATTTTATAAGAATAGTAAATAAAAAACCCACTTTATTTTGTGGGTTTTTTTGTTTGTAGTCCCAAGGGGAATCGAACCCCTGTTTCATGGATGAAAACCATGTGTCCTAACCCCTAGACGATGGGACCAAATACGAATGCAAATATATTAGTACACTTATGATTTCAAAAAAAAATTATATAAAATATATAAGTAATATCATAAAAATTTGAATTAAATGGATTCGTATATACTTTTGCTGAAGATTTAATAAATAATAATGAATAAAATCAAGATAGGAATAAACGGATTTGGTAGAATTGGAAGACTTGTTTTTAGAGCTGCATCAAAAAATAAAAACATACAAGTAGTAGGTATAAATGACTTAATTGATACTAATTATATGAGTTATATGTTAAAATACGACACAACTCATGGTAGATTTGATGGTTCAGTCTCTGTTAATGGAAACAATCTTGAAGTAAATGGTAAAAAAATAAGAGTTACTAATGAAAAAGATCCTTCAAAATTAAACTGGTCTGAAATAGAAGCTGAATATATTATAGAATCAACTGGACTATTTCTAACTAAAGATTCTGCAAAAGGTCATATCAAATCAGGAGCTAAAAAAGTAATCATGTCTGCTCCATCAAAAGATGATACTCCAATGTTTGTTATGGGAGTAAATAATAAACAATACACAAGTGATATGAATTTTGTTTCAAACGCATCTTGTACAACAAATTGCCTAGCTCCTCTAGCAAAAGTATTACATGATAATTTTGGAATAGTTAGTGGTCTTATGACTACTGTTCATGCAGCAACTGCATCTCAAAAAATTGTGGACGGTCCTTCAATAAAAGATTGGAGAGGTGGTAGAGCTGCATTTGCTAATATAATTCCTTCCTCTACTGGAGCTGCAAAAGCAGTAGGTAAAGTAATACCTGAACTAGATGGAAAACTCACAGGAATGGCATTTAGAATTCCTATAATTGATGTTTCAGTTATAGATCTTACTGTAAATCTAAAGTCATCTACTAACTACGAAGAAATATGCTTAGCAATGAAAAATGCTTCAGAAAATGATCTTAAAGGAATTATGGGATATACTAAAGAAGATGTTGTTTCCACAGACTTCATAGGAGATTCTAGAACATCAATTTTTGATGCTGGAGCTGGCATAATGCTTAACAATAAGTTTGTTAAAGTTGTAAGTTGGTATGATAATGAATGGGGATACTCTTCAAAAGTAGTTGAGTTAATACAACATATGAATTCTGTCGATAACTAGATAATAGAAATACCCATATCCTTCATTTCTTTAAAAGCTGCCTCTGTTGTTTCAACAGAAATCCCTCTAACACAAAATCGTAGTACATTAATATTAAAACCTTCATTAAAAGCATCAAAAGAAGAATATTTTACACAATAATCTGTTGCTAACCCAACTATATCAACCTGATTAATGTTACTTTTTTTAAGAAAATTGGATAAACCTGTAGATCTAATTTTTCCATTATCATAAAACCCACTATAGCTGTCTATATTAGAATCAATCCCCTTATAAAAGATTTTATGAATTTTATGAGAATCTAATTTTTCAGGAAATTCTGATCCTTTAGAATCTTTAATACAATGATCTGGCCATAGCATTTGATCTAAATTATTAATTATAATTTTTTGACCAGCTTTTTTATTTTTATGATTGGAAGCAAAACTAATATGATTCTTTGGATGCCAATCTTTAGTTGCAACAACTATATTATAATTATCCATAATAGAATTAACATTATCTATTATTTCATCTCCATTTGGTACTTCCAGTGATCCTCCTGGCAAAAAATCATTCTGAATATCTATTAAAATCAATGCATTCATAATTTTCTCAAATTAAGAATCATATCATTTTTTTCATTATACAACTTCTTTTCTAGTCCTACTTTATATAAATGAGGATTATGTAATCTTTTAATTGAATTATCAATCTTATCTAATTCACTAGACAATAATTTTTTTATTTTTAAAATTGAAGGATTCTTATAAACAGATTTTCCATTTCTAAAAATTGGAACTAACAATTTAATGTGTTTAATATTTTTTGAAAATCTCTTAACTTTAGTTGAATCATGAGGGTGTATCATTATAGAATTTGGATTATTAATTAATTCATCTATAATCATATCTCCATCATATTTTCCTTCGTGAATATATCTATGTACCTGTAAAATACCTGGATTATTAATTTTAATTTTTTGCTCTGAAAGCTTAATTTTCTTAATCCAAGATTTATTTTCTTTAATTGCAGATAATTTATATACAAGTCCAAGAGATGGGTTATCGTATGCTGTTACAAGTCTCGTTCCTATTCCCCAAACTGTTACTTTAGATTTTTGTTGTTTTAAACTTGATAAAATAAATTCATCTATATCATTACTTGCAATAATTTCAACATCTTCAAAACCATTTTTATCAAGTAATTTTCTAGATTTCTTACTTAAATACGATAAATCACCAGAATCAATTCTTATTCCTAATAATTTTTTATTTATTTTTTTTAATTCTTTTCCAACTTCAATTGCTTTTTCCACTCCTTTAAGCGTATCATAAGTATCAACAAGTAAAATACAGTTATCAGGCATTACTTCAGAAAAAGATCTAAATGCTTCAATTTCAGAATCATGAGATAGAATCCAGCTATGAGAATGTGTTCCACTTACTGGAATATTAAAAATTTTACCAGCTAAAACATTAGAAGTACTAGAACAACCTCCAATATACGAGGCTCTACTTGCTGCAAGAGCACCATCAATACCCTGAGCTCTTCTTAACCCAAACTCAAAGATTGGATCCCCAGCAGATACTACGTTCATTCTACAAGCTTTAGTAGCAATAAGAGTTTGAAAATTTAAAATATTAACTATAGCTGATTCTATAAGCTGACACTGATACAATGGACCTTTAACTCTAAATATTGGCTCATTAGGAAATACCAATCTTCCCTCTTCTACTGCATCAACATCACATTTAAACTTAAAGGATTTTAAAAATTTTAAAAATTCATCATCAAAAATCTTTTTGTTATTACCTGTCTTAAGCTTTTTTAAATATTTTAAGTCATCATCAGTAAATTTGATATTTTTTAAAAAATCTATCACATATTCTAAACCACAAAACACAGCATATCCCGATTTAAATGGTCTTTCTCTAAAAAATACATTAAAACAAGCTTCTTTATTATGAATATTTTTTTTCCAATAACCATACATCATGGTCAACTGATAAAAATCAGTTAACAATGAAAGAGATCCTCTATAAATTTTACTTATCATTACTATGTAAAGCTACATTAAAAACAACACCAAAAATAACAAGGAACATACCTAAATAAACCAAAAAAGTAAAAGATTCATTAAAGAAAAAATTACCAATAGCTATAACAAATAATATTTCCGTATAGCTAACTATTGAAACTGTAGCAACCTTCTCATGTTGATAAGACCTAGTCATAAAATATTGAGCAAATTGAGTAAATATTCCTATAGAAATTAAAATAAAATAATCATATAAAGATGGGTGAACCCAATTAAAATAACTTATAATACCACCTATTGGAAAAGCTATCATTGGAAAATATATCATGAGCACCAACGAATGTTCTTTATCTCTTAAATACCTTATTATATTATAAGCAAAAGCTGCAAAAAGACTACCAGATGCACCTATAATTACACTTTCTATTGTTACTCTTGAATCAAATCCTTGAATTAATAAAATCCCTAAAAAAGCAACAAAAAGAAAAAACCACTGAAAAAAAGACATTTTTTCCTTTAAAACTAATACACCAACAATACTTGTGAATAATGGAGTTAAATAGATTAAAGTTGAGGCAGTAGCTAATGGAATATTCTGAAGAATAACAAAATAAAGGTACAGACCAGCTGTACCACACACACCTCTTAAAATGAGTAAAAATCTATTATTCCCAAACATTGAAATACGTTTTCTTCTAAGTAAAAAAAAAGTTATAAAAAAAGATATGATGCATCGAAAAAATACAATTTCCATAGGAGGAATATGGGGTAGCATTTTTACACCAATTTTAACAACCATAAAAAAAATAGTTGCAAAAAACATAAAGTATATTCCCCTACTCAATTTAATTTAATTCTGCCGTCTTTAATAGTATATGAATAATCTGATATTTTAAAAAAATCTTTATTATGAGTTACAATAACAAAAGTTTGATTGTACTCCTTATTTAACTTTTGAATCATTTTAATAAAATTTTGAGAGTTTTCTGAGTCAAGATTTCCAGTAGGCTCATCTGCAAAAACTATATCTGGTGAATTAATCAAAGATCTAGCTATTGCAACTCTTTGCTGCTCTCCACCTGACAATTCATTAGGTTTGTGAGCTAGACGATCAAATAAGTTTAGTTTTTTTAATATTTTTTTAGCTTTTATTTTTATTTTTTCTTTATCTGAACTTGAAATTAATGCAGGAATAGATACATTTTCTAAAACTGTAAATTCAGATAATAAATTATGAAATTGAAAAATAAATCCAATTTTTTTATTCCTAAAATTAGATAAATCATCACCTTTTAATTCATCTAGTTTTTTATTATCAAATAAAACTTCTCCATTAGTAGCTTTATCTAATGTACTTAATATATAAAGAAGAGTAGATTTTCCTGCACCAGACTTACCTACTATTGAAACTATTTTTCCTCTCTCAATTTCAATATTTATATCTTTTAAGACCTCTAAATTATCAAATGATTTATAAATATTTTTTCCTTTTAGCATAAAACAAATTTAAATAATTAAATACCTAACTCTTAATATTATATTATTTAACATTTGATATATATTTTAATATAGTATAGTTTCGTAACTGTTATGAATATACATGAATACCAAGCAAAAGAAATTCTAAAATCCTTCAGTGTAAAAATACAAAATGGACATGTTGTTTCCTCTCCAAGTGAAGCTTTAAAGTCGGCTAAAAAAATGCAAAAAAATCAAAAATCTAAAATTTTTGTCTTAAAAGCACAAATTCATGCAGGAGGTAGAGGGAAAGGTATAATCAAAGAAACAGGATCCAAAGGAGTAGTAATAGTAAAACACATAGATGAAGTAAGTGAAAAAGCAAAAAATATACTTGGTGGAACTCTTGTAACACAACAGACTGGTGAAAAAGGAAAAGTAGTTAACAAATTATTAATTGCAGAAGATGTTTACTATCCAGGAAATTCTGAAATTAAAGAATATTATTTAGGAATATTACTAGATAGAGTAAAAGGTTGTAATGTTATAATGGCTTCTACAGAAGGAGGAGTAGAAATTGAAAAAGTAGCAGAAGAAACTCCTGAAAAAATAATAAAAGAATGGATTGACCCTAAAATTGGCCTTCAAATAAATCAAGTTAAAAAAGTTGCATTTGCACTTAATTTAAAAGGAAATGCACAAAAAGAAATGATTAAATTCATATGTTCTCTATACGATGCATATGAAAAGATTGATGCATCAATGTTTGAAATAAATCCAGTTTTAAAAACTTCAGACAATCAAATTCTCGCTGTCGATGCAAAAGTAAATATTGATGATAATGCACTTTTTAGACATAAAGATATTGAGTTGCTAAGAGATTTAACTGAAGAAGATCCTGCTGAAATAGAAGCTAAAAAATCAAATTTGAGTTATGTTAAGCTTGATGGAAATGTAGGCTGCATGGTAAATGGTGCTGGACTTGCAATGGCAACTATGGACATTATAAAATTATCTGGTGGTGATCCAGCTAATTTTCTTGATGTTGGAGGTACCGCAAATGCAGAAACTGTTGAAGCAGGGTTTAGAATAATTTTAAAGGATTCTAATGTTAAAGCAATACTTCTAAACATTTTTGGAGGAATAGTACGATGTGATCGTGTAGCAAATGGTGTCGTTCAAGCATATAAAAATATTGGAAAAATTAATGTACCAATAATTGTTAGGCTTCAAGGAACTAATTCAAAAGAGGCTGCAGAAATTATAAATAACTCTGGTTTAAAAGTATTTTCTGCAATTACTCTCCAAGATGCAGCAGACAAAATAAATGATATTCTTTAAAATATATAAATGCGTTCGTAGTTCAACTGGATAGAATGTCAGATTTCGGCTCTGAAGGTTGAGGGTTCGAGTCCTTCCGAACGCACAAAAAAAAGTACTTTATTAAAATATAATAATTATATATATTTGCTCGAAAAATAGACCAAATGAAAAAGAAAATTAATTTTGTTGTTCTTTTACTAATAACAATATCTTTAATTTATTTATTAAATAATCCCACAAACAACATCCCTCCATTAGGTAAGTTTTTAAATCCATATTCTGGCTTTTGGCTAAATGGAGAAACAGACCAAAATAAGGTTTTAGATAAAATAGACTTAAAAAATTTAGATAATGAGGTAATTGTTCAATACGATAGTTTATTAATACCTCATATATACGCTAAAACAGATAAAGATTTATTCTATACACAAGGTTATTTAACAGCATTACATAGACTCTGGCAGATGGAATTTCAAATTAAGGAAGTATCTGGAGAATTAAGTGAAATTTTTGGTAATAAAACATTATATAGAGACAGATCCCAAAGAAGAAAAGGAATAGTTTACGCTGCAAAAAGAACCCTTGAAGAATCAAAAAAAGATATTAAAACTTTTAACTTATTAAATGCATATGTAGATGGAATAAATGACTATATAAAAACACTTTCTTACAAAGATTATCCAATAGAATATAAAATTTTAAATTATAAACCTGAAAAATGGACTTTACTAAAATGTTTTCTTTTAATGGAACAAATGTCTGATATGTTATCAAGTGGAGACATGGACATTGAAGACACATATTTAGTCAATACCATTGGTATAGAAAAATATAACCTTCTTTTTCCAGAATATACTAAAGATTTAGAACCTGTTATTCCTAAGGGAACAAAATTTAATTTTAATAATAAAAATACACTTATCACAAACAATACTACTATAAAAGATATAAATGTTGATATAATAAATAAGCCAAATAAATTCAATGGAAGTAACAATTTTGCTATTTCTCCAACCAAATCAAAAGATGGTAGTAGCTATCTTGCCAGTCAACCAGACTTATCATTAAATCTTCCATCAATCTGGTATATTATTCACTTAAATTCTTCAAATTTTAACACCATGGGGGCATCTCTTCCAGGTGCTCCAGGAATTATTATAGGATTTAACGATAACATTGCATGGGGAGAGACCAACGCAAAAAGAGACGTTGTAGATTGGTATAAAATAGAATTTAAAGATGGTAAAAGGAAAGAGTATAAATATGGAAATAAATGGTTAAAAACTGAAAAAATTATTGAAGAAATAAAAATAAAAGGTGAAAATACATTTTATGATACAGTAGTATACACACACTATGGACCAATTGTATATGATAAAAACTTCAATTCAAATACTGATAGGATAAATTTAGCTATGCGATGGATAGCTCATGATTATTCTATTGAATACAAAACTTTTATTGAATTAAATAAAGCAAAAAATATCAATGATATTCATAAAGCACTAGAACATTTTGATGGACC